>Ga0209756_1000503_pt1 | contig 38396 bp, 55 predicted proteins | sample ETNvirenome_6_85_FD_184071 | JGI IMG/M metagenome (GOLD analysis project Ga0209756, IMG submission 184071) | Marine viral communities from the Pacific Ocean - ETNP_6_85 (SPAdes) (version 3) | ecosystem: Environmental > Aquatic > Marine > Oceanic | place: Pacific Ocean | collected 2013-06-19 | reverse complement strand
TAGTGACTGGCCTGTTCAATCTGGTACGCAAAACTGTGCGGGAAAACACGGAACAACATGCGCTGAACCAAGCGAAACTGGAAGCAATAGGAACCGATGTGATTGAAGTGAAAGGCGATGTACGCGAAGTACGGTCGTCACAGCAACGCCACTTGGAGTGGCACGCGGAGGTGGCATAATGCCTACCTATAAGCCGACGCATCGCTTCACAGGTGCTAATGCTCGTTCCATTGAGTATGAGTTGCGAAAGATTTCGCAAAACATTTCGGGCGATATTACAGGGGTTACGGCAGGCGTGGGTCTGTCAGGAGGAGGAACATCAGGAACGGTAACTTTGACTCTGGATGTGTCTGAACTGTCGGCGCTAGGCACTGATGCTGCGTTGACCGATTATGTCATCATTCAGGATGTTACAGATAATTCGTCTAAGAAAGTGCTGGTAACAAATCTACCAGCGACTTGGGGTTAAAAATGGAAACAAAAATTGAGATTGATGATGTTCTGCGCAACTTGTCGGAGCGTGGACAGTTGGAATGGGAACTCGCTGTGAAGCGGGCAGAGAACGCTGTGCTGCAGCAGCAGTTGGCGTTGCTGAACGGCGCTGAAGTGGAGGAGGAGGCTCTTGCCTAATGTTAGTCAACGTGCAGCAGAATTTGGGATCGCCAAGAGCGACCAGTCGTTGACGGTTTCGTCTACGGCTGTTGCTTTAACAATCCCGTCTGGTATCCATGCGGCCTTGTTAACGAACGGTGCGGAAGCCGTGCGTCTCAGGTGGGGTACCCCCACGGCAAGCGTGGGGCACTATCTGGCACCATATACGAGCATTGAGTTGTTCAATGACATGTCCAGTGTGAAGTTGATTCGGGTCGGGTCATCCGATTCGATTGTCTTCGCTACCTACTACGAGTTCTAGGGCTATGAGAAACCAACGAATCTCTGAACAATCGTCAGCGTTTACAGGCGACATCGAAGGCATCGTTACGGCTGCTACGAGCGGTCTGGACGGTGGTGCTACGACGGGTACGGCCACGTTGGTGGTGGATGCAAGTCGTTTGACAGCATTAGGTGCCGAAGCGGCGGCTACGGATTATGTGATCTTGTATGACACGGATGCGTCCGCAACAAAGAAGGTTCTTGTTTCTAATATTCCGATTACTTGGGGGTAGTTGTGGCCTTTGATCCCGACGAGGTTCAAAACATGAACCCGTATTCGATGACATCTGCGCAGCGGTTAGAGTTGGCGCTGGCAGGCAACAAGTATGGGGCTACCCAGCAAGGTACAGCGTATGGCAAGAAGCGGGTGGGTATTGATAAGGCTTTCCGCAAGGCGTTGCCTCGCGCTGAGAGCGGCTATGCGCAGCGGGGCGTTATTGATTCTGGTATCCGCGATGTCGGGGTTGCGGACATGTTTGTGGGCCGAACGGCGCAGCGTGGTGAGGCCCGTGAGGCGATGGATTCTGCTTTGTACGATATGATATTGAACAATTTGCAGTCGTATGGGGTGTATGAGGGTGAGCGGTTTAATACTGCTTTGGCGCAGGCGAAGAAGCGGGCTGAGACGGCTGCACAGATCAGGGAGGCATTGGGCTGATGGCTAGGCGTGCGGCTCCTACGGCGGAGCGGTGGAAGACAGTTTATGGGGTAGAGAAGACTATGCCTGCTCAGGAGTGGCAGCCGATCTATAACACGTTCCGTGACTGGTGGGATCAGGGTAAGACTGATGAGGAGTTGGATTTCGGCATGGAGTATGTCGGGATGCCGCGTCTGAAGAATTTGATGGGGCAACCGTTGCATCCCTACTTTACGGGTCTTCCTGTTGCGGCACCTGTTGAAACCAGCAATCAATCCCGCTGGGAACAAAAACTGGCCGACGCTGCCGCCAATAGCGGCTTCACGACGGATGCTTCTGCTACAGAGGATTGGTTGGCGACTCCAGAGGCTGCTGCGTTTCTTGGCGTTGACTATGTTGCTCCAGAGGAATCCTTTGACAAGGGTGCCAATATTGTTGATGTGACAGGCGGGTATGGTTCTCAGGATGCAGATTTGGTGCATGAGGCCGAATTCGACATGGGCGGTGGCATGGACACGGGCGGTGACGGTGGCGTGCCTGTCGATGACACGGGGGAATATCCGCCCTTCGACATTGTAGGAGCCGTTATAGACAACCCGGCCTTGTTGGATGATCAGCCTGATGAAGTGTTGGACTATGCCGTGGATGCCATCACGGAGTATGTGTACGAAGCAGATGGTACCGACGAAGATGTAGACATTGTGTTGGATTATGTGTTTGGCGTAGGCGGAGAGACAGACGAGTTCGATGACGGTAGTGAAATAGTCGTAGATGACGGCAATGAAATAGTCGTAGATGACGGTAGTGAAATAGTCGTTGAAGAATCTTGGCAGCCCACATATAACCCCGACGGCTCTCTGAACTTCGATAACCTTCTAGAATATTTGGACGAACTTGGCGAAAATCCCGGCGACGCCTTTGGCCCTGAGGAAGCGGCTGAAGTCACGGCATCGTTGGAAGAAGTCATGGCTGACCAAATGGAAATCTTCGACACACAGGTCGCGGAGGAAACTGCCGCTATTGACGCCTTGGTGGATGCAGGTTTGGTGGACATCGCTGAGGCTGAGACGCTGTACAACGACACTATTGACGGCATCTATAATGATTTCCTTGCTGACCAGTCGGTTATACAAGCCGACTATGAAAGTATGGTTGCTGCGTCGGCTACGAGCCGCACAGCGGATCGTGAAGCGTTGATGGCAGAGTTGGCAGCGGCAGGTATCGACCCAAGTCTTGTTTCAGGTGATTTGGCAATCTTGGATGAGGTGACTGGGCTGACGCAGGATGCACGCGGAACCTACTTGGATGAGGTTGGCCGTATTGGCCGTATGTCGGACGCTGACCGTGACTTGCAGTCGCTGGGGATGTTTACAGGGTTCCGTCAGGACGTTGAGGGTGCTGGCCGCACGGAGAAGGCTGCTGTGGGTCGTGATGCGCGTGAGGGGAAGCGTGCGTTGGAGGCTATGGGGTTGTCGGCGGATCAGATGTCTGAGTATTTGGACCTTGATCCGGGGGCTTTGTTTGCGTCGATGGTGGCTGGTGTTGATTTGCCTGCTATTTCGGAGGGTCGTGCGGAGCGTGATTGGCGCACTGAGGAACGTGAGTTGGGTCAGGATTGGCAGAGCCTAGAGTCGGAGCGTGATCGTACCCACGCTGAGGCGATGCAGGACGATTCGCAATCCTTCTCGTTGGACATGACTAATCTGCAAAATACGTGGCAGGGTAGCCAGAATGATTTGAACCGTGAAATTGAGAAGATGCGGTTCTTTGAGTCGATTCGCCAGTTCAATGAGGATTTGCTGCATCGTGAGAAGCAGTTCAATCAGGACAGGGCTGAGTTCGGGGCGGAGTATGCTCTGAGGAGTCGGGCGTTGGATGACGCCCGCAGAGAGTTTTCACTCGGCCTGTCCTATGACTATTACCAGACCAATACGGCAATGTCTCAGCGGGACAAGGATCGTAACGAGTCGATCCGACAGTTTGATGAGACGGTTGAACAGTGGCAAGAAGAACACGACTTGGATCTCACTCAGCAGCAGTGGAAAGAAATCTATGACCAGAAGATGGTTGACCTTGAGGTGGAGCGTATAGGGCAGAATGCTGAGCAGTTTGGGGTCACTACTGCGCTGGGTATCTGGGAGTTCGATGAGTCGATGGCGCAAAACGTTTACGAGTTTACTGAGACTTTGGCTGCGAATGACTGGCAGTTCGATGCGGCTCTGGCGGAGGATGCGCGACAGTTTGGCATCACTAGCGTTGGCGAGGCCCGCGAGATGGGGGCTTTGGCTGGCCTGTTGCATCCAGCGGGACTTGGTTCCAAGATGGGTGTGGCTGTCGATACATACCAGACTGCCCGTCACGACCATTACATAGAGTTGGCTGAAGCCGCTGGCGAGGGCGAGTGGGACGGTAACGATCCCGGAGCAACTCCGCTCAGGGCTATGGCAAGAAGTACGCTGACTGAATCTGAGATAGTGGCTTACATCATGGAAGATATTGCGCATGGTCGCACAACGACTGACACCAACGAGTTCGGTATCGGTTACCAATCGACTCTTGGAATTGGGTTCACCACTGATGACCTAAATACAATTGAAGGTGTCTGGGATACTTGGGTGGAGGGAACGCCTGTTGAGAATTGGGTACCTCCGACGGCCCGTGTGGGGGGGACACCCCCGGATTCTACGGGGTTTGGTGCTGAGGCTTACTTGGACATGATTGACCCCGACGGGTTCGACTTCTGGAATCTGCCCATGGCAGACGTAAGAAATTCGGAGGATACTGAAGCGCAATATGGATACGGGACGGGTTTAGTTCCGTAAATGGGTAGTGGCTGATGGCTTCACCGTATGAACGCATAAACGTGGCGCTGGACATGGCGGGACGTAACAGAACAAATCTGGGGTTTAAGCCTCCTCGTTTGTCTCAAGGGTTGCCTCGTATTCAGTTGCCTGCTGGCCGTTTTTCGACGGGTTCAAGCGACAGCGGAACCGACCGATTTGCAAATCTGTACCAACCTGTCGGGGGTGGTGTTTCTGTTGATGCAGAAACCAACGAAGGACCCGGCGGCATCCTAGGCGGCGTAATGTCTGTCTTGGACTTTGGTCGCAGTGCTGTCGTGTCCACAATCAAAGAAACCATTGACACTGTTCAAGGCGCGGCACGCGGCGAATTTGATGTGTCGCCGGGTGATTGGTACCAGCAGGCTACGAACCATTACGGGTTCGGTGACTTGATCCATGACGAGCGTTATAGTGTCGGGTTGGGGTTGATTGCGTTGGCTCCGTTCACATACGGGGCTTCGGCGGCTTTGGGTGCTGCCGTCTTGGCAGACAACTATTATGCCGATGTCGCTATTGGTTTCATGGGGGATGTGGCCTTAGATCCTTTGACCTATATGGGTGGAACAAACATTATTGCCCGTGGCCTTGGTGGGTACAAGAAAGCCGGGTTGGCTCTCAATAGTGCCAGAAAGATGAACAACGCTCAGTTGGCTAAAATGGCTGTCGATATGGGTACTCCTTTGGGCAAGGGAGCGGGTGTGAGGATGCGTGCTGCTATTGATGAAGCCATGAGGGTGGGGGCCAAGCAGCGTACTTTGTCTTCGATGGGTCGTTCGTTGAGGATGACGGAAGAGGGGCAGGTTGTTGCGCGTGCGATGGGGTTGGATGCGGGTATGCGGTTGCGTATGCCGGGAACTGGCGCTGTTGGTAGTGCTGTTGGTGGGATGATGTCTAGGACTCCGGCTGGGCGTTTGGCAACCAGAATGTTCCCAGAGGACAATTTCCTTGGCAATTTGATGGATGCCCAGCGTGCCCGCAATGTTCCCAAGTTTTATAAGCGCGGCTACAGCGACAAGGAGTTGGCGTCGGCTATTAAGACGATGCGGGGGAATCGGAAGGCGGCGGAGCGTTTCGTGGCCTCTAAGCCTGAGTTGGCTCGTGTGGCTGGTCGGGCCGCTAAGGGCCATGTGGAGTTCAGGGTGCCTGCCGGGTTCAAGAAGGGCGCACAGGTGGCGTTCGGGGCGACTGCGTTTGGTCGGGCTGATCTTCCGCTGTCTATTTGGCGTGCGGTACCTGTTGCGGGCAAGATGTCTGGGGTTCGTGGTGCACAAATGGGCAAGGAGTTGTTTAGAAAGATTCGAGAAAGCGACGCTACTGGTTTGCAGCGCATTATCGACAGGGACAACTGGTATAAGTTGGATGCGGACGCGCAGGAGAAGGTGATTGGGGGGTTGACTGGCTGGTACCGCACTCACATGAGTTATTTGGAGAGCGTCGATTTGAAGGGGTTGTTGAGGTCTGGTGACCCTGACCAGATTGCGACAGCGTGGAAGATGGATTCTGCGATGCGTTCGGCCCGTGGCAAGAAGCAACTGTTGGCGGCGATGGCACGCCGGGGCACTACGGCGCAGGCGAGGAAGCAGCGAACCCATGTCACCCGCAGGGGCGGCGACTTTGCCAAGGTTGCTGGTGCACGCTTGGACGCTCCGCAAATATATGCCTTGAATGAGGCGGCTGTTACTGGAGATTTGTTCATCTTGGATGAACTTGGTTCTGTTGTTGGCATTAACCGTGCGGGTGTTTGGTTTAAGAATCTGCCTCCAGCGGTGCAACAGTTGGATGACGCAACGTTGATTGACGTTGCGCAGGATGCTGCAAGAATGTTTGACGATTTGACTGCCCAAACGATCAAGGCGCACGGCACCAAAATGCCTGACGGCACTTATGAGTGGGATCGGGGTTTGGATTTGATGGCAGATGAGGGCGGTTGGATTCCTCGCCGTTTGACTGAGTCGATGCGTGAACTGTTGGGTTACGGTGACACAGAGTGGGATGAGGCTGTGGACATTGCGGGCTATTTGACGGCACAGTCGCTGCGAAGTCGTGTGTTTAAGGTGGGGGAGTGGATTCCGTTGAAGGATGATGCGTTGAGGCGTGCTGAGAAGTCTGGGCATGTGTACGTTGACAAGTTGCAGGGAGATGCCAAGTTTTTGGCAACTGATTCTACTGGTTCCACTCCGTTCACGTTGAGGAGGCCCGCTACTGTCGGTAAGAGTGTGCGTAGTCAGTTGGATGATATTGCGAATGTGGCGTTTGGGGAACCCATGTTTGAGGACGACTTCTTCAAGGTGATGAAGAGTTGGGAAGGCGGCATGTCCCGCGACATTGCTGTTACGACGATGGGTAATGAGATGCGCAGGGCGGGAATAGACCTTATGAATGTGGATGAGGATTTGTTTCAGAGGCTGGTGACGGCAACTGATCATGGGTGGGATTCCACAGTTTTGGGTCGGAAGGCTCAGGCTACGGCGTCTCGTGTGCGTGACTTTGCGTTGGGGGCGAAGGCATCTTCGGATGCTAGGTATCAAGACATTGTAAGCGATTTGCAGAAGCCTAGTGAGTATTCGCAGGCGGCTGGCATGGGTCGGCGTGGCGTTGTTGGTGCCGATCAGCCTGTGGGTGGTGTGGCACGGCGAGACAGACAGATAACTTTTCGTGTACCGTCCGAAGACGACATCATTGAAGGTACAGCGACGGCGTTTGAACGGGACGTGTTGTTGGAAGCAAACAGGATCATCCGTTGGCATCCTGACTTCGCGGGTGACGCGACTGCACTTACGATCAGGGGTGGCCGCAAGCAGGCTCTTGCGAACGAGATTGCTGACTATCTGGGGAGCCCTGACTGGTTGGATGAAGACTTTCAGGCGATAGGGCAGATAATTGACGATGCCATGCACAAGTTGCCTCGCTATAGTTCGCTGAGGGAGCAGGTGGATCAGGGCATTGAAACGGTGGGTCGTTTGCAAAGGATTCATGGGCAAACGATTGACGCTGCGGGTGAGACTGAACAGATGATGAATGAACTTTCTGTCCTTGGTGTACGTTTGGCTGAGATTGCCAGCGACGCTGAGGATCAAATCTTGGCGGGAACTTTCAAGGTTCCCCAAGAGTTGAATGCGTTGATTCGTCGTGCGAACGACATGGCTGCCCGTCTGGGTGAGATTGAACGGGACGTTTTTGGTATTCTTGCCCCGTTGTACAAGAGCAGCATTGATGATGCTGTGTCTGCGATAGAGGTAGGGGCTGCGAGGGAGTTTCCTCCAGTCAATGCTGCTGATGTTCCGAACTCAATTCCGGGGCGTTCCGATGTTCATGCTCGTAAGGATCTTGGTGGACTCACCATCTCGGACACTAAGAACGCTACGGTTGATACCGTTGTGGACAGTATCAACACTGGACGGGTCACGGATGATACGAGACGGTTGCGGACGCTGATGGGGGTGACGCCTGATGCGACTGAGGATGATGCGTTGAGGCTGCAGTTCCATTTGTGGAACCGTTTGGCTGGGGACATTGAGAATGCGCGTTATCCGAACAGGACAAATCTTGGACATTTGGAGGCTTATTTGCGGGAGATTGGGCACAGCGAAGAGCATGTGGCTAAGGTTATGTCGTGGATAGAGTCTCAATTTGATTTGATACTCGGGTCGACCAACCGCAAAGAGGTGCTTGACGCGATGGAGAACCTCGGATTCACCATCTCGGCAACCGATATGATACCACTGATCGATAACTCATCTGATTGGGCACAGTTCACGACTCGCTTCATCGACGGCCTGATCCAAGACCGAATCGTCGTACCCGGCGTCGGCCCCATTCTGGAAACCGACAAGGCCCGCTTCGTGCTGCGAGGTGTCCGCAAACAACTGTATGACCAGTCGCAGGCGTTGCTGAAAGACTTCCCCGACCAAATCACCATCTACAGGTACAGTGCCGACCCGCAAGTGTGGGACGACCCGTCGCTCGCTGCTTCGGCTGCGGCGCGGGGTGAGGTGGGGAGAAATCCGCAGCCGTCGTATACGATCAACCCGGCCTACAAGTTCCGTGACGCACTCAACAGTTGGTGGCAGGGACATAGGGATGTAGGGGGCGGCTTCGACGCCTACACTGTGAAGAAGTCTGACATAGATTTTGTGATGGATACACGGTCGGGGGTACGCCATGAGTATGGGACTCCTTTGCAGGCTGAGGCTGAGGTTCTTATCAACCCTAAGAAGTTGGGTTTTGTTGAGGGGAGCAATCCTCGTAATCAGCGGCTTAGCGATTTGACGGTGTTGAGGCAGGCGTTTGATGAGACGTTGGCTCAGGTGCGGCAGCAGGTTACATACATGCGGGGTACTGTGGGCGAGTTGGCTGACTTTAGACAGGGCATGACAACGGGTGACTTTAATCCGGGGCAGTTGCCGCTCATTGTTGAGCGGGCCAAGTTGATTGCCGCATCTGACAAGTCGATTCCTGAATTGTTGGAGTTGGCGAAGACGTTGGATGCTGACAGTTATAACCGCATGGTTGCAGAGTATATGGCATCAACGGGGGGCCGTGTTCGACACTTTCTCCCAGACCAGTTGCTGGGATCTCAACAGGCAACCCTTCCAGTACATGCAACGACTCCAGAAGCATATGATCTTGCCCGTCAGCAAGATACTCAAATATCGAACTGGAAACGTCACGTTGAAGATTGGAGAGCCGGAGATACCGTCGTTGACCACGAGGCATTCATCGCCCCCGGCGTAGAACGCCAAATAGAACCTCAAGAGGTTGACGGTATTCTCAACGAGATTGACCGTTCGATGAATCTCTTGGAAGTGGAGGCTCGCACCACCCAACTGTTGGAAGAGGCAGGGGTGTTACCGCGTCCGCAACGCAAGACAGTGGTGACGTTGGGCTTGTCTAGTGCAGACGAGTCTGAGATTCTGGGGGCTGTACAGATCGCTGCCGACGATGCAAGGACACTGTTTGCAGAGGCACAGGTTGTACGTCAGCGCGCTCAGGCGGCCCGTCAGGCCGCCGACGAGGCTCTCCCGGGCATGGAGGGCAGTTTGGTGCGGGATGCTGGCACGTTGGAGGAGATGGCGTTTGCGGCGGAGTTGGAGGCACAGGCTGCTGCCCGTGAGGCCAGCGAAATTCTTGCTGCAAGTAAACTGTCGCGTGGCGCTACAGGGATACTTGCTGACGAATTCGTGGGTGTCCCTAAGACTCCTGCGGAGGTTGAGGCATGGCGTGACATGATGTTGGACGGCACGAAGGGTTGGGGTCCTTGGAAGATGGCGTCTGGGAACGCAGAGTTGGATGAGGGTGTTTTGGCTGCCATGTCGGCGTTCCAGAAGATGAATTCTCCTCGGGATATTAACAAGTGGTTGCGCGGATATGACAAGATGTTGAATTGGATGAAGGCTGGGATGATTGCCACGCCGGGGTTCGTGGAACGTAACGTCTTTGGGGCAATGTTTAACGCATGGTTGGATGGTATACCTCCGACTGCGATTATTCGTAGCGCCAATTTGACCGCTTCGTTCGGGTCGCAGACGCAGGCGGAAAACCAGACGTTTATGAATGTGGTCCGTCAGGCTGTCGCCTCTGGCAAGGGACGTACCGTCAATGGTGTCAAGTATGGGCCTGACGAGTTGCAAAACTATTTGACCCTTATAGAGCAGGGTGTGCGTGGTGGCGGTATGGTTACCCGCCATGTGCGTGTGCCTGCTGCCGGGTTGAGGGAGGCTGCTGCCGACAATCTGTGGGTGGGTACGAAGCAGGCTGCTGAGACGATCACTCGCCCTGTGGCGTTCTGGAAGTCCAACTTCTGGTATTACAACATGGTTCGTTCTGCGAACATGCAGGCTGAGGATGTTATCCGTTTGGGTATCGGGGTGGAGGCTATGCGTTGGGGTGCCACTGCTGATGAGGCGTTGGAACGTATCGCCCGCAGCCAGTTCGACTATTCTGAGTTGACTACTTGGGAACGCAACGTGGCGCAGAGGGTCATTCCGTTCTATACTTGGACTCGGAAGAACCTGCCGTATCAGATGCAAAAGTTTGCGACTCAGCCTGCGTCGTACAACAGGCTGTTGGCTGCGAAGAGAAACCTTGAACTTGGCAGCGAGGAGGAGGGTGTGGTTCCTGACTGGTTTGTGCAACCGTTTGGGATCAGGCTCCCGTGGAAGTATTCTGGTGGCACCGTTTACACGGTGCCTGACTTGCCGTTCCAAGACTTGTTCCGTTTCGACCCCACGGGACCTGAGGGTCTGAAGGGGGTGTGGGACCAGTTCATGTGGCAGGTGTCGCCTGTAGCCAAGGTTCCCATTGAGACACTGTTCAAGACGAAGGCGAGCGGTATCCCGTTCCGTGGTGACTATATTCCTACACCTAGGGTTTTTGAGGACATTCCGTTCTTGATGGATGCTGCTGCTGCGGTGGGGTATGCCCGCAAGGACGAGGGCGAGTGGCAGATGAGGGATCACCACGTTTATTTCCTTACGAACATGATTCCCATGTTGGGTCGTGTGCGACGTATTTTGCCGAACGAGGAGCGTTACCAGCAGCGTCTGTGGGAGTCAGTGATGTCTACGTTCTTGGGGATCAATGCGAGGGTTCAGACGCCTGAGGCTGAGGAGGGCTGGTTGAGGCATTTGCAATGGGAGGAGAACAAGCGTCGCGCCGATGCGGGCATCAAGGCACCGTCACGGTCATCCCTTGAGTCTTATGATCCGCGTCCTGACTATGCGCCGGGTCAGCGGTACGGCTAAATTATCCTAGGATAACGGTCGGGACAAGAGGGGTATAACTATATGGACTATATTTCTAGAGAACAGTGGGGTGCAGCAGCCCCGAAGAAGCCATTCACACAGTTGCGCCCATCGCGCGTCAAGGGGGTGGTGGTTCATCACGGGGGTGTACGCAACCCACCTGCGGGAGTGGCTGCCGTCCACGCCTATGAACGTCACCACATCCAAACTAGGGGTTGGAATGCAATCGCCTACAACTGGTTGGTGGACGAGTCGGGTACCATCTACGAGGGGCGTGGCTGGGATCATGTGGGTGGTGCCACGAAGAACTGGAATAGCCGTTCAGTGTCCGTGTGTTACACGGGTTACGGCGAGTTCGAACCGTCCGATCAGACGAAAGATTCGATCAAGAAAGTTATTTCTGAGGCGCAGATGCGTTTCGGGGATGGCTTGTGGTTGAAGACTCACAGACAGTTTAAGAAGACATCGTGTCCCGGAGACTGGCTTGGCGACTGGGTGGAAGGCGGGATGGACGGGCCGCACAGGCCATCCAGCGTTGATTGGGACGCTATTTCCCGTTACCTCAAAGACCTCAAAGCGCAGGTGGCTCGGCAACCGTTGTCTTACCGTCGGCGGAGCCGGGGTGAACCCGTAAGGCTGGTACAGAAAGCGTTACTGAGCCGGGGTTTTGACCCCGGCCCCGCTGATGGTATTTTCGGACGCAAGACGAGGAGGGCAGTTAAGGCTTTCCAGAGGGCACAGGGTGTGTTGAAGGTTGACGGCGTGGTGGGTGAAGTAACATTCACTGCTTTATTTATTCAGTAAGGAGATAGGTATGCCGAAAGGTAAAGGTTACGGGTCGTTTGAGGACACGTTCGGGTCGCAGGATAACCAACTGTATGATTCGTCGTCTAGCGACAACGCTTTGGATATGTGGAAAAAGGCCAAGAAGGATGCTGCGTATCTGCGCAGCGCCAAGTTGGGGAACGCCAATCATGGCGGTCGCCCCTTCGGAAAGTAGGTTGTGATGCGTGATGGCAAGAAGCCTCGTTTGGTGAAGGCTGCTCGGGTTCTGGTCACTGCTGTGAAGCGTGGCGGCGGAATTGGCAATGTTGGTTCGCCGTCGAAGAGCGGCGCACGGCGTGCGTTGCGTGACTAATGGTTGGCAAGAAGAGGCGCCCTAAGCCTCGGTACTGAGATGCCTTTGAAGCGTGGCAGTGGGTCTGCTACGATTTCCAAGAATATTCGTGAACTGGTTGCGAAGGGTTACCCTCGGGATCAGGCGTCTGCGATTGCATACGATTATGCGCGTAAGACGCGCCGAAAGGGAAGGAAGAAGTAGATGAACTATCGTGATGTGGCAGAGCGTGCGTTGTGGACAGCAGCACAAGCGTTTTTGGCTGTGTTCTTGGTCACTGATACATCGTCGCTTAAGGCAGCCATTGTGGCTGCTGCTGGCGCGGGCCTCAGTGTCGTCAAGACAGCGGTTACTCAACGTGTAGGAAAGTAGCCGAATGGACCGCTTGGAGGAGAAGTGGGAGTCGTTCCTGAAGGAACAGGGGAACGACATTTCTGCCGAAATCTATCAGCATTTGCGTGAGACAGCGCACCTGTTCGACACGGAGGACGGTACCCATGCCAAGTGGGCCGACGGTGCAACTCTCGGATTTTTGCTCGTCTTTGAATCAGATGAAGCGGAGGCTATCTTGGCAGCGTTCCATGCGGGCGTGGACGGTGTCCACGGGGCACAGTGGGCGTTTGCACAGTGGGTGGCTTCTCTGATGTCGATGTTGTCGGAGGCAGTGATAACACAGGACGATCTTTAGAAGTCGCGCGACAGGTACTGTCGCACATGGAGGCTGTCCATTAGTGTCAGCATCAGTTGACGTTTGATGCGGTCGCGTCGTCTAGCCAGCGACGTTTTGGGGATGCCTAGAACTCGGCCTGTGACTCGCAGCGACAGTCCCTCAATGAGAAGACAGTTTATAATCCACTGGTCTTCTTCGTTGAGTGCTTCTATGGCGTCTGCGAGGACTTCCTTTAGTCTGTGTGTTGCCTCCAGCGATGGCAACACGTTGGTATTGCCGCCGGGGATTTCCTGCATAAGCAGTTCTAGGTCTGTTGATGCACGGGACTGCCAGACGGTTCCTCTTTGGGTTGCTGCTCGAAGTAGTTCGTCTTCGTCTTTAGCCCATTCCTGTTTCTTCACCGTCTTGCTTCCAAGTAATCATTGCGTTTTTTCCTTTATGGTTGCTTGGTTGCAGTATGTGGTTACACATTTCAAATAGTCTTCTTTGATGATTCTGGTGTTCTGTGAATCATACCCAGAAGGCTCACCCAATTCCCACGCTTCGTCGTGGTCGATCCATCCTAGCATCTCCACGGCACGTAGTTCGGGCATTGTCGGACGGACGATAAACAGGGTGAGTCCTTTACCAAGTTGCCTGCGTCTGACGGCCCCGTTTGAACTGGTGCGTACCCGTCTGACTTCAATGTTGTGCCCTACGTCGGGTCGGCCTTTGTTTTCTGAGTGTCGGTTTCCGGGCCATACATGACCTGACCAGTACTGGTTTGTGATACGGGCCACAGCGAGTTCACCCACACAGGCAGCGACCTGTGCGGTGCGGTCGTCTTCCATTCGGTTTCGGTCGTAATGACTGGCGTCATTTTTTTCCCAGTTTTCTATGTACCGTCTGGTTCCGACATGAGATGCCCATTCATATTCCCACGGTTCGAGATCAACTGTTATCAACTATCCTGCTCCTTCGACGGTACGGCATCATGTCTACTCTCCTGTCTGGTGCGATGACCAATTTTCTTTCGCAAGATCAGTCTTTACCGCCGTTATGCGAACTACTTGTCCGTCGTCTTCCCATGCGGCACCGTTGAGTGCATCAAGGGTGAGTTTAACGTAGTTGTCTATGTCGCCTTTCAGTGTGCTTGCACTGTGCGGGGCTTCAATAATGTGGATGATTGTTTCTTTCGGGGTGTACACCAAATGGATTTCGACGGGTCCCTCAAACTTTTCTTTGATGGTTGTTTCCCATGCTGCGCGAATGACTCGCTCTTCCTCCAGCGTTGCTTTGGGCGTGAACACTGCACCCTTTTTGGTGTGCCGTGGTCGCGCCTTGGCCTTTGGGCGCCGGGGAATGGTGAGTGTGTGGGTATGCACCTGTGGTTCCTGTCTCGTTGTGGGCTAGTAGTCGTTGTCCCATGCGCATTCGACGCAATGTTCTACCATGTTCCAAAGCCGTTGCTGTCCATCTGGGCGTTTATCGTATTTGCCTCCCCATTCCTTGTCTGCTTCAGTGACTTCTATCATAATGTCTGCTGGTCGGAAGCCTTGCCTGTACATGGCGCAGCCTAGGGCGAACAGTGTGGCGGAGCGGTCGCCGTGCGGTTTCTCAGCAGTTTTTCTGGGTCCGTTGCGTCGGATTGTTGCTGCTATCCCCGATAGCACAAAGGGGGAAGGCAGGAGGGGTTTGGATGTTGCGGCAGGGTTGTGGGCGCTGGTGGGACGGTACAGGCTGTGGACTTTGACCCATTTGGTTGGGGATGTGCGGCTGTTGTGGGCAAGTTCTGTGAATTCAACGAGCGGCAGGTCTTCGTCGTTTTTGATGGCGACGTTTCGTCCTTCGCGTGCGCCTGCCGGGTAGGGTAGTCGGACCCCGTTGCCAATGCCCTTGCCTGTTAGTTCTATTTGCTTGGGGTTGACTTCTCGTGTTGGGGCGTTGACGATTTGGCAGGCTCCGACGAGTCCTTCCCGTACTTGGCGTGCGCTGATTTCTTGGGTAAAGAATACCCACAGATGGTAACCTTTGGAACGTGACCTTTCTATCCATGATGTGACTCCGCATTGGCTAAGCACTGTCTGTGTGTTGAGTGCGTGGGTGAACGATTCGTCTTCTCCTTCGTCCCAGTCGACGCATCCCCACCAGACTGTACAGATGGGGATTTCCTCTGAGACGCTCTGTGAGCCTCCCTGAGACGTTTCGGGGGCTTTGATGGGGTACACGCCGATGGGGCGCTTCGGGTCGCTCAGGTGCCCCTGTACGGCGGTCTGGAAGACATTGCCGTCGGCAGGGTAGTAGCCGCCTGCCGGATTCTCCCATGGACGGAACCCTGCTGACCCGTTAATGTTGTCTTTCGCTATCTTGCCGCCACGGAACAGTTCAGTGAACCGTTCTATGGTTACGGGATCAGGCATCAGGAATGAGTTCTTCATGGTACGGGTGGATTATTCCACATTCGGGGTCAATATAATATGTTGTGTCTAACAGTCGTGCCGTGCGTTTGTTCTTACACAGGTTAAAGTTAATGGAGTGTTCATGGTAGCGGCGCTCCCAGTCGCTCAACCCGTGGGCATCCTTGCGACGGTACACTTCTATCACAAAGATGGCTTCCTGTTCCCCGCCGTAGCGACCAGCGTAGATGCCTGCTGCCCGTCCCGGCTCTCCAGCACCACGCCCTGACTGGTGTACCAGCCCGATGGGGACGCGCTGATCCTTCGCCCATCGCTTCAACGCTTGAGCCTTGGAAGTGACCCCTGATGCGTCAGCCTCTCCTCCCGGCATGAGTTCCAGATAGTCGATCATGCAGAACGAGGGATCACAGCCCCACCATGCTCTGGTTTCGTCCATGACTTTCGCCATGTCCTCTAGGCTCATGGCTTGGTCAATGATGGCTACACGGGATAGTTCCTGCTCTGCAAGTTCCTCCATGTCGTTCATCGTTTCCTTGTCGCCGTTCTTGATCGCTTCCTCTACCTCTGTTGATGAACGGCCACGCATCAAACAATAGAGTTTCATTACGACAAGTTCTCTTGGCTCATCTATTGAGAAGATAACCACATGTGCTTCTGGTTCGTTCACCAGATTCCACACGATGCCGTTGAGCAACATTTGCGACTTGCCTGTATGGCTGCGTCCAAGAACCATCAACACTTCACCGCGTCCGATGCCACGGGTCGCAATGTCAAATTCTGAGAACCCTAGATACCATCGCTCTGTCGGATTCCTAATGAATCCAATCAGGTTCCCGACGACAGCAGACGTTAAGGCAAATCTACGGGGAATCTTTGATCCGGGTTCTTCTTTGTCTTCAGAGGCGGGGGCACCCGCCGTCTCCCAAAACTTTGAGAGACGACGGGCAACCTCATCCTCCGTGTGGAGGGTTGCTGACATGCCGGGTTAGCCCTGCTCAAGCCGTTGGCGGATCTGACGACCAACCTCTGCTAGAGCGTCACCTGTCTTGCCTGTTTGCGGACACACGAACCATGACGGGAACGCTGGTGAAGAGTTCGCATCCTTTCGTGTGAGCCACAATCCCTTGCCGTCGCCACGGCGACGATAGGCTGGACGGGTGGGGTTGTCCTTCCCTTCCAACTGGTCAGGCCAGTTTGTGAACCAGTTGCTACTGTTGTTCATCAAGTCTCGCCAAAGATTACCCGTGCTATCCGCTGCCGCTGTGGGCGGAGCCGACGGCGCGGGGGCTGCCATGGCAACACTTTCGTTATTCCCGGGAACGCTTTTCTGCAACCTCTGAACGACAGCATCGACTTCTATATAGCCGACACCTAATGCTTCAAGGTTTGCCATCGTCAATTCGTTGCGCCATTCCTTTGCAGTGTCTAGTATTTCTTCTTTGGAAGTCCCGGCATCCACCGAAAACTCAATGGTTGTCGTTGCCTCCTCTGATTCATAGGGTGCAACCTGAGCCACGCTTCTGCGTGACACAGTGATGCGGGTATCATTACTGTTTGTCATTCCTTGCTCCTTTTTATAGTTGGTTCCAAGGATCTGGTCCCGCGTGGCGACCGCGACATGTAGCCCATGACGCACACCACTTCGGTGAACAATGCCAGCCAGTCATCTGCAACGGCCATACTGGCAGATCAGCGGCTATGAGTGTCCCCGCAGAGCGGGCCAGCGCAACCAGACTGGCCCACTCCGCAGGTCCGTAGTCAACGACAGTCCGATACACTTCGCCATTGACCATTTGTACAAATTCAAACAACAGTGCTTCTCCGAAGCCTTTGTCAGCCAGCGAGGCTATGGCCCATGTGTATGCTGCTGCCTGCACTGACCATCGTTTCTTCTCCCACGCATCGTTCGGCTTACGCCCCGGATTCTTCCAGTCGATGATGGGTAGCGGTGATTCCTGAATCAAGTCTATCGTACCCTTCAACCAGATTTGTGGTGAATGGTCAGGTACCAGCGGCAGTTCAAAACTGTATTCAACAGCGAGTGGCCTTAGTTCTGGACGCACTTCATTCCACCAGACTGTCAAATTGTTTTCGATAATCTGGTTGGCCTTGTCTTCCTTGTGGTTCCATCTGACAATCTCGTCTTTGCCATCTCGCCAGTATTGTCGTCCCGCTTCTATCGTGTCGGGCAACGTCTGTGGAGTTCCGCTGTCGATCACTGATTGCAAACAATATTCAATCCCGGCATGCACGGCACTGCCAATCATTGTGTTTGATGACTCCGTTGACTTCGACAATCCCACCATGTCTTGTCGTGCCCGCTCAGGGCACATGCCCAGTTGGTTCAGCCATGATTGGCGGAGAATAATTCGGTTGTCTTCAATAGCGGCACTCATTGCTTTTCTCCATATGCTCTTAGTGGGACCCCTTCGGGGTCCCATATGCATAGGCTCCTATGCATATGGGGTACACGCCGGGAGAAATCAGACACTGTCCGGGTCCTCTGCTGGGGGTGGTACAACCCTAAGGTTGGGCTTGTCATCTTCTCCTTCTGTGGGTTGATAGTCCTGTTCTCCCGGAAGAATCTTCCCCATGTCCTGCATGTAGGCAAAGGCTAGGTGGCCTAAGTCGTGGAGGAAATCTCCAAGAATTACGTTGGCCCTATGTGTGAGATATGTAAGCCCTAGGAAGTGTCCTTCTAGGTCTTCAATTTCTTCGTTGTCGTCTTTCATGTGTTCTCCTTAAAGGTAAGAGCGGGGGCCGGGGTTGGAGAGAAGATGAGTTCCCCGACCCCCGCCAGACCTGATTCCTTGGTTTTGTCTAGGCTACCAGACTGAGGATACTGTTGTCAATACTATCTGGTATTGCTAATCCAGAGATAGTTTTGCGGTTAAAAGTATAACGCAAATCCTCTGCGATAACTGTTGCAGCCTTCTTGGTCATCGGCCAGTTTCCCTCTGCCAGATACTCCCACTTGCGGAGTGTCTGCTTCTGGGCGGCAGCAGGCTTCTTCAACCAACCAATTGGACGCCTGTGATTCTCATGGGACTGCACTGCATTGAGCGCACACCAATAAGATGCTTTCCCCTGATGTTCACAGTTCTTGCTGTACTCCTCAAACAGATTGTCGCGGGTTTCCCCCCATCGATTCTCAGTCCGTGAGGACTCCGACCTTGGCTTCTCACCTGTGAGGCGATCAACCATGTAACGGAACCGTTGCGGCTGGTACTCAATGTCGTTCAACACAGCAATCGTTTGAGACGCTTCCCGCTGAGCGGCAAGAACCTCTCGCAACTCGGCTACGCCAGCAAACAAACGATTAGCATGCTGTGACAAATGTCTCACACTAATCTTTCGTGTACCCAACGGCATCTGGTTGTAACAGAACGGGTTGAACATGAAGGAAATCCCCATGGTCGGCCATGTCCCATCATACGAATCAATCCACATCATATGCGATGCCAATTTAATCGTATCATCAACCTGTTCCTGCTGTGGTAAACTCTGATTGACAATGATCTTACGACCGTCAGGCCAAAGATCAACACCAATCGTGCTGTTCGGGGCAAATGCTTCTGCTGCACGCAGAACACCCCAACGATACGGGTTCAACTTGTAGCCTGCACCATGGCAAGCGATAGCCTGTCCCGTGTCTCCACGCACCACAAAGCGCGCCATCGGGCCTTCTTTGGAAAGCGCCGACGGAATGTCTGTTTCTCCTTCGTACCTCATGTACGCAGGTCGGATAGAAACAGGGAACGTTGCCCCTGCCTTCTCCGCTGCCTCAAAGGCACTCATTGGTTCATGCATCTTAATCATAATCGTTCCTTTATCCTAGGATAGATCGTTTCTGATCTCTCTAACTTGTCTAAGGGCAGCCTCCTTCCTGTTCAACGTGTGACGCAAAGCGACACATTCGGCGTCAAGCAACTCTTCCCAATCCAGTTCCTTGTTCACCGTGTCAGTCCAAGTGCCATGCTTGCCCCAAGATATGCGGACAGACGGAGACACATCCATGGATTCTCCATCGTATTGCAACCGAACCATGTCATGCTCCGTTCTCGCTACCTTCAATTGTGCCATGTTACTCCTTCGCAGGCCCACGGGGACCCGACACAGCCTAGCGTGCCGGGTCCCACATCGGCTCTTATAGTCAGTCGTTGCGTGGGACCCAGCCCGCGTCGGCCTTGGCTTCGTCACGCCAGTCAAGGATTGCCTGAACCGCAACACCCACCTCATTCGTTGTGGTACGGTACCTGACACCAAGCCGCTTCGCTGCCGAACCGACCTGAGCCTGCATCGACACAGTAGTTGTTTCGTAGTCTACGCCCTGAATCAACTGGCGCATCTCACCATCCAACCACTCCTCCCACGGGTACTTGCTGGTCCGTGTCCGTGTCGCTGCGGGCCACTCACTGATAATCTCAGCCATTGGTTTCCTCTTTCTGTTGTCACCCTGTCGGGTGCCGTTGCCATTCGGCAAAGGTCTTTTACTCGTCGTTACTTTCCCATTCACGACGGCGTACATCTGCACAGTTCTTTGCATCCATGAAGTCACGAAAAGACCCTGTTGGCTTCCCGTTCTCCATGACCATCCAATAAGCGGCGGTCAACCCGGCGCCCAAGTATACAACATTGCGTTGTACCTCAACATCAACCTTGGATGGCACAAAGTCCAAGTCTTCAGACATTGAATTCTCCTGTCTCGTAACGGGCCAACGCCTCAACCTTGTCCCATCCCTGCAATTCACACAACCTGAGCAGCATCATCTTGCGAGCAAAGTGTCGCAACTCGTTATCGAGGTCGCCCTCAACCGTTTCCTTGTCCATGGGTATCCCATCCTCTCATCATGCCCAACAGGGCGTTACGCAACTCTTCACGGACGAATGCCCGAATCTCTACAGAACTCATCGTGTCCTGCTGCACAGCCTCAGTCACCATCCCATTACATGCCTTGGTGACAGCCTTCTGGAACGACTGACCAAGACCACACGGGTCTATTATGGTGATGAACGCATCCAACTGTTCTTCCATTGCCTCAAGGACAACATCCTTGATACTGTCCTCGTCAATCTCAGCATTAACTTCCACATCGATACTCATGCCTTGCTCCCTATCTCTATTGCAACACCCCTGTTTGGGTGCTGTCCTCTGGGGACCTGTTTCACAAATCCCAAGAACTCCACCTTGCCTGCCATCGGTTGCTTGGCACGCAAGCCACGAACCACCCCGCCAACTTCATAGTCTCGCCACAAATCGTCATGCAAATCCCCATCTATCACAGGATAATTCAGCCATTCCTCAGGCAACGGATCGTCCTTCTTTACATCGAAAACAATCGCACAAACAGCGCCCCATTCCAGCAATTGTTTAACGCGCCAATCAGGTGTTAGTTCCGAAACAGAATACACCAACCTGTAATTAGGCGGCATCTTTCCAGCCAAGAACTGACGCATTCTACCATAAATCTTTGTATAGTCCATGAACTTTATCCTAGGATTACTCTCAAACAAAGCAGGACAGAACTGCTCCCACCCCACATCAGACGTACCGTTCAAACGCACACGCACATCATCCACATCAGTACGCAAACTGATCCGATGCAACTCAGACGCCAACAACGTCAGAAACTCATTCCGACACTCATTGAAAAACAGCGTCTTCATCAGTCTGCCACGCGCCACCTTGTCAATGTCATACCGTGGCCCATGCCCCAAACACCCCAACGCACACAACGGAGTCCTCCCCGCACACATCTCATACCCCGACCCGTCAGCAGGCGTCAAATACAACATGAACTCCTCAACCCCGGCATTCTCCAACGTCACCTCAGACTTATGATTATCCCGTGATAACAACTTAGGCGGGACCACATCAGGACCCGACGAATGCCCCTGCTCCCACCTGAACTGCCTGTACCTGTTCAAAGCATAGCGGCGCCCTTCAGCGCCAGCATACAACCCGTATGTAATAGTCATCACTCCTCCTCCCGTTCATTCAACATATTTTGCATCTTCACCGAACACGGCAAACACAAATACTTTCCCGTCCGACCACCAATCAAAATATCGCGCCTCTCCCTAGACAACTTAGGAAAAACGCTCTGCACCAACTCCCCGCCCACATACACCTGCCACGCCGCGTAATCCACCACCACAGGCCCACGCACAGTCTTACAGTGCATGCAACGGGCAGTCACCGCCTGTTTCCGACCCTTCGGATCAACGACGACATGCCCCCGACCCCTAGGATCGGCTGCACGGATACGCTCCGCATCCTCATCCCGCACCCGCAACAACTCCTCACGAGTAAACGTCTCATCGTTACCAAACGGCTTGATACTCATTCTGCCTCCCTCAACCTTCCGCGAGTACCAATAGCCTCGCGCGTATAATAATCTGACACATAAGTCACCCGCCACGCAAACCCCACCGTGCGAAACGCCTCCAACATCAGTTTCAACGCCTGCTCAGGGAACTCGCCCTCTCCCGCAAACGTCACATCAACCTTAGGCATTACCCTTCATCCCTTCGGTTGGGATTGTATGAGTGCGGACCCGCTATCGCTTTCCACCAACAGCCCATGTGGAACGCGGTACACATATTCGTCATGTGGGCACCCCGTTGCCGCATCGCTTCCTCCCAATCCTCCTTAGTGACAGCACACGCAACGAGACAGTTACATCCCGCCGCCTCGTACTTCTCTGCTGCTTCCTTCTGGTCAAGGTGAAACTGACTTAGCATTATCTTGCATCCCTTCTCTCACCATAACGACGATCAGCCATGTACTCAGCGAAACCCTCAGGGTCACACCTCCGACACAACTCGTCCTCGTCGTGTTCACACTCGTCTGGCGGTTCTAAACGAGCATCATGCATATCTCCAAAACCACGCATCACTGTTTTCCTTTCTCATGTTTCATTAGCACGCTTCCCTCATGTTCTTCGATCATGCTGCGGCTGCCTCCAACTCTCGTATGCGCTTCTTCAACTCGCGTATCTCCTTCAACAAGGACTGCCGCTCAAACATCTCGGCAGCGTTCTCTGTTTGAGTAATCGCTTGTAGGTGATCTGGGTTGATGCAGGCACGGGTATGACATTTGTGGTGGATGACCGCTCCCTTGGGGATTGGGCCAACCCACGTTTCGTAAGCCATCCGATGAGCGATCACCGTACTTCCGTTTCTGTCACCGCGCTTGACCCTAAATGGTGTCGCCTTCCCGTAGCCGTGCTGCCCTATGTATTTCCATAGCCAACAGCCAGAAGGCGCTTTCTCGTGACGGTCGTTTAGGTACTGATCCGCAGAGGTAGCCCGTTCGAACTGACCGCCCTTGGGGTCACCGTAGATAAGCCATTTCTTGTAGTGCCGTCCGCAATAACCGCTTGTGTAGTAGGTGTCATCGCAACCGTCCACCAGACAGGGGAGGACGCCTCTTTTGACTGGGCGCACATAAACAGGATCACCGTACTTGTGCCACCTTTGATAGTGCGCGCCGCACCATCCCCGTACAAGGTTGTCAGTTCGTGAGCATCCTTCGACTGAGCATTCCGATAGCATCATCACTACTTCCTTCCCTTCTGTGCCTCTAGTTCTTCTGGCGTCAGAACGTCACCCATCACCACTCCTTCCTCTTCGACACAATCAACACCCTGCGAGCCTCAGCCAACACATCCACCAACTCAGCCCTCTCAGCACTACGCCGAACATGCCAACGCTTAACCCAAATAGCCACACATGCCAACAGCACAGCAGCCGTAAACAACATCATCTCAATCATCCTGCTTCTCCTTTTCCAATAAGTGAAAGTACTGCAACCTCTGAAGGTTCACAAACGCCTCAAACAAACCATCAGCAAAATGCGCCACATCCAACACATCATCAACAGACTCATCATCCTCTGCCACCACAATCACCTCCCCTCACACCATAGGTAGCCACGCACAAAACGCGACATACATGCCGACCATCACAGCCACACCAACCAAACCCCACACCACCTCACGCATCACACTCTCCTCTCGTAAATGGCTCCCCGTGAGACAACGTCCACGAAACGATAATAACAGGCCGATGCCCACCTATCCTTTCTGATAGTTGGGTGTACACTGTTACCGTCCCACGGGGAACCAAACCTATTAACACAGGATAATCACTCATCCTCTGGCTGCGGCAACGGTTCTTCCCTCGTCGCCAACATCTGAGCCTCACGCGACTTCGCCAACCGACGCACAGCAGCCTCCACCGCAACCGACACATCCACCTCAGGACACACAGCCCCAGCATCAGAATCCAACGGCGAACACTCACAAAACTGGCACACCACACGATCACCATCAGACGACCACTGATGCCCCATATTAGTACGCTCACCCACTACACAGCCTCCCTATCACACACATGCCCCAACCTGTCCTCAACCTCAGAACAACGCGGACACAACGGAACCCCATTAACAGTAATATCAGCAGGATCAAACCGCTCCCCATCATACACAAGGAACGACGCCAAATCTACCGCTCTCCAACTCATAGCCACACACCCCCCCTCTTAACCTCGGATAATGCCAACCTCTCCGCCAACACATCAGGATGCACACGCGACACACGCACACGCCCCACACGCCTACGCACCACACGCCTACGAGCAGACACCGTCCGTGTACGCACAATAGGCACCCTATCCTGCTCAGCCAACGTAGCCATACACTCCCACGGCTCACCATTCACCGTCACCCCACTCATGGCTGCTGGCAGAGAACAACCGCATCTATTGACAAAGCCCATGTCTCCAAGAATCCTTCCTCCACCATCCTCTCACACAACTCGCGCAACTCGCGCTTCACATATGGGGAACAACCATCCTCCGGCACCAACTCCAACCAGTAGCGCCTGTATGTATCCACTGCTCTCACCTCTCTCCAATTAACCCGGGATAACCGTTCGGAAATCCTCTCACCTCACAACTACAATTATAGCACAATCCCAAACTACACGCAAGTCACGACTTAACCTAGGATAACCCGACCAAAACAGGAACAGCCCACCCCCCGGCGTCACAAGAGGGGCAGGCTGTCACCTAATTAGTCTAGGCTAGGCTCAGAGACTACCGACTCGTCAACCTCTGCCGGAATGTTGGACAAGATGTCACGCAACACCTCGCACCACTCGGCAGGAAGCCTCGGGTCATGCGTCTTGTGCACGCCCGTCAAGACGGACACCACACGCTCAAAGCACGCACGACTCTTAGAGTCCCGATCCACTTCGACAGTACCCTTCGGAACACGCTCCGACCATTCGTCAGCCTTCACAGACTGCTCACCCGTCAGAGTAACTCCGGGATAGGCACCATTCTGGATCGCACCTGCCACAGCACCCAGCATCTCATTAGTCTGAACGCCACCGTAGTCACGTTCGTTGACTGTTGACTGTCTGGCTGCCAGCACATCGCGCAGGAACTCAGCGGCCGGGAACTCAGGGTCGTCCTTAATAGCGCCCTTGAGAACTCCACCACACTGCACAGCACGCTTCAGCGTAGCATACTGGACAGGACCCTCGCCGAAGATTGGTGACGTAATGTCGTCAACCTCAGCGCACAGCCCTTCCAGCACCATTCCACGAGTCCGTCCGCCAGCGACAGTGAAGCCGCTTGCGTCCAGAGAATAACCCGGGATAACAGCATCAAACAGTGTACGCATAGGTGACACAACCGAATCAGGAATTATCCCGTTACGGCCACGCCCCAGCACATCAGCGACACGATTAACCATGCTACGCCAACCCTCGTCAAAGAGTCCGAGGTATGCTCCGAGCATCCCGACAAGCACCAAGTGCTCATTAGTTCGCAAGGCCGCATCCTTATACACTTCGACCAAAGTCTCGGCGTCGGTGCGTTGGGTAGCCTCGTTGTATTGGGTTTGATTTGACATATTACACGCCTTCCATGCGACCATTGTCGCAGACATGCAGGATGCCAGACCCTAACCTCCGACAGCGTGGACCGTCGGATATGTGACGCCTAGTGGTATTCGTCGCAGGGACTAGGCACCCTGCCTAACCGTTAACCTAGGATAACCCCTAGGCCATTCCCCTCTTTGGGGAACAGGTACATCATGCCATTTTCACCCCCACCCTGTCAATGGCGAAACCCTTACGATCATGTTACAAACGTGTTACGGAAAAAGGCTAGCCTAGTCGAACGTGTGTTCGGTCCCGGCCGCTAACTGAGAATGAGAACCATTCTCATTATCCCGGGATAGGCCGCCCGAACCCCCAGCGTTAGGCTACCCTAACGCCAGACGTCAGGCGTACCCCCCGGCCCCGGCCCCCCCCGGGGTCCCGCGCGCGCATATGTATAGATAGGGAGGGGCGGTGAGACTGTTTTTGGGGTTTTGGGGGGATATTGTGGGGCAGAGGGGTGCTTTGGTGGGGGGGAGGGTGTTTGCGTGTCCGCAAACTAAGTGGCGCCGCTTTAGATCGCGGCGCATATGCTTAGCCCTATCTTATAGTGTCGGGGTGTCCCAAAGAAATCTATGATTTGTGACACATGTCACAGGATTGGGCGGCCGTTCGTGGGACACCAAGTGCGGTTATGTTAGGAGGTGGTTTGTATGCCGCAGAATGGTGGAGGTAAGGGTTGGGTTTTTGACCCTGAGTCCAATACGAAGGTTATGCCGGATCATTGGCGTGACTTGTTGGAGTGGTTGTTGCAGGGGCCGGATCGTTTTCCGAAGACTCAGCGTGATTGGGCTGCGGAGAATGATGTGCATGAGGATTCTATTCGTAGGATTAAGCGTGATCGGCGGTTTGCTCGTGAGTGGGATCGTCGTGCTGCTGAGTTGAATGTGTCTCCTGAGCGGACGCAGTCTGTTATTGATGCGTTGCATGCGAGGGCTGTGAATGGTTCTGTGCAGGCTGCGAATTTGTATTTGCAGTATGTGGATAAGTTTACGCCTCGTCGTCGTGTGCAGGTTGATGATGAGCGTGAGGCTGGTGGTTTGTCTGATGAGGAGTTGGTTTCTGAGTTGGAGGCTGAGGTTCGGCATTTGAGGGTGGTTGCTGATGGTTAGGCCAGTGCTTGCTCAGGGTCGTGTGGGGGTGCGGTCTGGGCCGCGTCGTGTACCGTTGGGGGGTGGTGGTAGGCCGGGTCCGTTTGGTGGGGGTTACGGGGTGCATACTGTGATTTCTGAGTCGGGTGGCGAGTACAGGGTTCGTTTGTTTATTGATGGGGAGTATCAGGCTGGGGCTGACTATTTTACTGATGATGTTGTTGAGGCTAATGAGACAGCGAAGGCAATGGAGGAGGATGCTTATCTTTCGGATAAGTCTTCCGATGTTGCTAGGGGTGAGGCGGAAGATTTTGTTGAGGATGCTATAGATCGTCCTCATGTGGGTGAGGAGTTTTCTGCGTTGCCTTCCGCTGATCGTGCCATGTTGACACATGCTGCGAGTGGTGAGCCGCCTCGTTTGGGGCGTGCCCATCCTGAGAGGCCCGCTGCTCCGTATGAGCCTTCTCCGAGGGTGTCGCCTGAGCAGGTGGAGCGCAACAGGGAGGGGATACGGAGGGCTAGGGAGACTCTCAGGAATCCTCCTGTTGATATTCCGTTGCCTAAGGGGGATCAGGGCATGTCGCTTATGGGGGGGCCAGAGGATTGGTTGACACCTGAAGAGGCACAGTCTTACGGGAGGCGGGGCTTGTTGCCGCCGGGTATGCGCGGTGAGCCTTTGGATGAGGTCGGGGATTATCCCGGAATGGAGGCGCCAGATATGGGTAATGCGATGGCATCGTATGAAGGTATGCTTGACAGTTTGCCTGATCGTGCGGCGGCTGCGTTGGAGCGCCGTCAGGCTACGTCTGGTGGAAACCCGTTGGGTAACGCTCCTGACTGGTTGGATGAGGTTTTGTTGATGATTGCAGCGGGTGGTGCAGCCACCCTGCTTGCGCCTGCTGTTGGTGGGGCTGCTGGCGGTGCGGCGTTGCTTGGTGGTGCGGCGATGTTGGCACAATGAGTACTCCTGAGGATGAGGTGGAGTGGGAGAATTTGGCAGATTGGTATGTCGGGTCGGATGATGTGATGACTTGTGGATTGGAGAACCCTGAGGTTTGCGAGTCGTGTCAGTAGGGGCTGGTGATGTTGCCAAAGTTGTCGGGGCGGTTGCTGCTCTTGTTGCTGCTGTGGGGGGGTTTGTGGTGGCTGTTAGAGGAGATTCGCCAGATTCCTCGTCGGTTTCGTCCGGGGGTGTGACTATTGTTTTGCGCGAGGTTGGCGATTATGAACGTTTTTTGGACGATAATCCCAGCCATTGGCGGGAGTGAGTTGTTTCGGTGAGTCGTTTAACTGAGTTGCGTCGTGAGGCTGAGTGGCGTCGCTGTTCCCGCGATGAGGGCTACTTTTTTAGGAAGTATTGGTGGATTGCGCATCCTGCGCATGGCCGTATCTTGTTTGATTTGCGTGATGCACAGCAGGAGGCGTTGAAGCATTGGGGGAAGTATAGGTATTCGTTGTCGTTGAAGGCTCGTCAGATTGGGTGGACGACGTTGGTTGCTGCGCACCAGTTTTGGTTGGCGTTTTTTCACGATGACCAAAACATTATTGATTTGTCTCGTACTGAACGTGAGTCGGTGTTGTTGTTGAGGAAGACAAAGTATGGGTTCAGGCATTTGCCTGAGTGGATGGTGGAGCGGGGGCCAATTTCGTTGGTTGAGCATCAGCAACGTATGGTGTTTGGGAATGGTTCTCAGATTACGTCGATGCCTTCGGCGTCTGATCCTGCGCGTGGCGAGTCTGCGTCGTTGGTGGTTGTGGATGAGTGGGCGTTCTTGCCGAACCCTGAGGAGGCGTGGGCGTCTATTGAGCCTGTTGCGGATGTGGGTGGCCGTATTATCGGGTTGTCTACAGCGAATGGGTCGGGTAACTTCTTTCACGAGTTGTGGGTTGGTTCGCAGACGGGGTCGAACAAGTTTGAGTCAATGTTTTTTCCGTGGTCTGCTACGGGGGACCGTAATGAGGATTGGTATGCGGACAAGCAGAAGTCTATGTTGCCGTGGCAGTTGGCTCAGGAGTATCCGTCTACGCCTGAGGAGGCGTTTGTCAAGTCTGGTAACCCTGTGTTTGATTTGGATGTGTTGGAAACGATGGGCAGTCAGGTTGAGGAGGGTCAGATGGGGTATTTGATGCAGCCGTTGCCGAGAGTGGTGGAGTTTAGGCGCGATGCTCACAGTTTGGCGTGAACCGCAGGCGAGTCACATTTATTGTATCGGGGTTGATACGGCTGAGGGTTTGATCCATGGAGACTATTCGTGTGCGCAGGTGTTGGATGTGCGCACTGGCGAGCAGTGTGCGGTGTGGCATGGACACATTCCGCCTGATGTGCTTGCCGAGGAAATCTTTATGTTGGGGTTGTGGTATCGGGATGCGTTGTGTTGTGTGGAGTCCAATAACCATGGTTTGACGACGATTGTGCAGTTGCGTCATCTGGGGTATCCGAATCTGTTTCGGAAGCGGACGTTGAATCAGGCTACGTCGAAGGTGTCGCAGGAGTTTGGGTGGAAGACGACGCGAACTACGAAGCCGTTGCTGATTGATGACTTGGGTATGGCTTTGCGTGGGGGCGAGTTGACGATCTTTGATAGGTATACGTTGGCAGAGTTGCGAACATATGTTCGGTCTTCGCGGGGTTCTATGAATGGTTCTCCGCATGATGACCGTGTGATGGCGTTGGCGTTGTCGAATGAGATGCGCCAGTATGCGTTTATGCCAGAGTATGCCCAAAAGGTTGACGATTACTGGACGGTTGATTGGTTTCGGCGCCTCATTGTGGACGATGAGTCGAAGGATGATGCCCTTAGAATTGGGGCACATACGGTGCGTGGGACAGTCTGACCGTAGAATATAGGAACCATGAGGAGGTTTTTTAATGGCTAAGAATTTTGTGTCGCACACCAACGGTACCGAAACTGTTGATGGCGCTACGGGTAAGAACAACACTTTGGAGCGTGGCGCGTCTGTCGTTGCCAATCCAATTTGGAAGCCGGGTGGGTCGCAGAAGCCTACGCAACGGTTTGACAGCCCGAAGTATGCACAGCAGACCAGCGGCTATGGCAACACGGATGTGCGGGATACTCCGTTCAACCAGCATGGTCAGACTGGCAAGGTTGAGCCTGCTGACCCGCAGCCGCGTCTTCGCGGCCACAACGCTGGCTAGTAATGGCGGTTCTTGCCGCTGGCGCCACATTTGAAGAGTTTTGCGTCTATACACGCTCCTTGCGGGGCGATGTGCCTGACGCTGAACTCGTGGATTTGTGGAGTTGGCGCAAAAAGTTGCATAGCGTAAAGTTGAATGCAGGGACGGGTTCCCGTTCCCAGTTGCCTGACGACGAGCAACATTTGACAAACAACGAACGTGAAGCGAAAGTGTTTGCTGAGGCCAAGTCTCAGGGACGCAATATTGAAAAGTTGCCGGAACGAAACCCGCATTGGATTTGATATATGGCCCGTAAGACACGCACTGAACAATTTGAGACGATGAAGAGTCGGTTGGAGAGCGCACGCCGTTGGCGTGACGATGAGGGCTACGACGCACTGTGGACCCGTATGGTCGATTTGTACCGTGGTAAACATTGGCCGCGTACCACATACAGCAAGGAAGACCTCGTTGTTGTAAACCTCGCGTTTTCGACGGTGAATGTTATTGCCCCGTCTGTGTCGGTCAACCATCCCAAGGTGGTCGTGTCCCCAAACCAGCCCGAGGATCAGGATCGTGCTGCTTTCGTGGAGGCTGTCGTTAACCACATGTGGCGTCATCACGACTATCAGACACCGTTTAAGCGGGCTGTCAAGGACTTCCTCATCTTTGGACATGGCTGGGTCAAGGTTGGTTGGCAGTTTCTGGAACAGGAACGAACGCTGGCTGAGGCTGAACGGTCAGAAATGATGACGGAGGCCCAAGGCGAAGTTGATGCGTTTGCGATGATGAACCCGTTGTTGGCTGCCGAGTTGCCGACGGAAACAGACATTGCTGCTTCTCTACCAGAAACGGCTTTGACAATCGTTGAGGATCAACCCTTTGTGGAACGGGTGTCGCCTTACGACATTTTCGTTGACCCTGAGGCCACCTCGTTGGATGATGCCCGATGGATTGCGCAACGAATTATTCGCCCCTTGGATGAGGCTCAGCGTGACAAGCGGTACAAGCCGTCTGCGCGGAAGCGTCTGGACGCTGACGCTTCAACATCTGCCGGATACGATGACAGAAACGATGTAGAACGGTACCTGTTTGATGAAGAACGGGTGATTGTCTACGAGTTCTACGACATTGCCGAAAATACGATGTCGGTGTGTTCCCAGTCAGGCGACGAGTTCCTCGTTGACCCTGTCCCCATGCCGTATGCCTACGGGCAACCCTTCGTGATGCTCCGCAACTATGATGTGCCAGATCAGTTCTACCCGATTGGCGACCTTGAGGCTATTCAGTCGTTGCAGGAAGAGTTGGACAAGACACGCACCCAGTTGGTAAACGCCCGTAAACGGTATGCCCGCAAATACTTGTACCACGAAAGGTCGTTTGGCCCTGAGGGTCGGGAAGCGTTGGAATCCGACGAGGATGGCAGACTCGTCCCTGTTGTGGACGAAAACAAGCCGCTGTCTGAGGTTGTCATGCCAATGCCTCAAATTCCCCTGTCTGCCGATGTGTACAACGTGTCCGCAATCATTGAGCAGGACATCAACATGGTTTCAGGTGTGTCCGAATATGCGCGTGGGCAAATGCCTGAGATTCGTCGCACAGCGACGGAGGCGTCCATTATTGCGGACGCGGGCAATGCACGGGCGGCAGACAAGTTGGCTATCGTAGAGTTGGCTTTGTCCCATATCGCCCGCAGGGTGGTGCAGGTCATGCAGCAGTACATGACAGGTGAACAGATGGCCCGTGTTGCAACCACAGGTGGTGGAAACCTGTTCATTACCTATACCCGTGACGACATTACGGGCGAGTACGATTTCGCTATTGAGGCGGGTTCGACTCAGCCGATGAACGATACGATTCGCAAAAATCAGGCAGTCAACTTGCTTAACGCGATGGCTCCCTTGGTGGGAACTGTTATCAACCCGGCAGAGTTGGCGAAGCATGTGTTGCAGCAAGGTTTCGACATCAAGGACCCCGAAAAGTTTATTATACAGCAGCAACCACAGTTGCCTGCGGGTCCAGAGCAGGGAATGCCTACTGGCGGGCCACAAATGGGGCAGATGGGTATGCCGGAAGCACCCCCTGAAACTAATGGCGGTATAACGCCTGAGATTCTTGCCCAACTTCAAGGGCAGGTGGGGTTGGACTTAGCCAACCTCTAGGTGGGACAGTCTATACTGTCTCTATAGGAGCAACCAGTAATTGGACTCCGAAAGGAAAGAATAATGGCAGAAGATACATTGGAACCCACGCAGGTGGATACTCCAAATTCTTCAGAGGGGGTTTCGACGGAACCTGCTGGTGACACATACACTGTAGCGGTGGATGGTGGAGATCAGGAGGTTACCCTGAAGGAACTTCGGGATGGGTATCAACGTCAGGCGGATTACACCCGTAAGACGCAGGAGTTGGCATCCGAACGTAGACGACTTGAACAGGCCGAGGCGATCGTGTCTTCTTTGGAAGCAGATCCAGAGGGTACGATTAAAGCACTGGGCAGTGCGTTTGGGGTACAAGCAGAGGAACCCAAGGGGAAGGCCGATGAATATTCGGGCTGGACTGAGGAACCCGATGTCACCGACAAACGTATTGGACAGTTGGAAGCCAAGGTGGCTGCTCAGGACCGTGTACATCGTAGACAATCAGTTGAAAAGCAAGTAGGGAGTCTTAAGAGACAGTACGGAGACTTTGACGCTCAATCTTTGTTCCGACATGCGGTAAAGCATAAGATCAACAACCTTGAGGCTGCATTAACACATATGCAGTATGGGGATGTTGCTCAGCGTGCTGGCAAGTTGGAGAAGGAACAGGAGCGGTTGGGGGCGAAGCGTGATGCTTCTGTTGTGGAGCCGGGAGGTTCCAAGCAGGCAGGGTCGGCTTCAGAAAAAGCCCCTGCGAAGGTTTCGTCTATCCGTGAGGCATTCAACCTTGCCAAGAAACAACATTCATAGTTAATTATAGGAGGTAAGAATTCATGGCTTTAACTTTTGATGAACTTCTTTCCACCACGTTAAAAAACTACGTCCCGAAACTTACTGACAACATCTTCAGCGCAAGGCCATTGTTCTATGCGTTGACGAACGGTCAGACGATTCGGCGCGTATCGGGTGGAACGAAAATTGTGGTTCCAGTTATTTATGGAACCAACAGCACTGCTGGATCGTATGCAGGCACGGATACTATTTCCACGACTGCTCAGACTGGCATTTCTGCCGCTGAGTACGACTGGCGACAGTATGCGGCCACAGTAACGATCAGTGGTATTGAAGAAGCAAAGAACAATGGTGAGGCTCAGATCATCGACCTGTTGGAAGGCAAAATCTTCCAGACGCAGGAGACGATCATTGAGAATATGAACACCATGTTCTGGGCAGATGGTACAGGTAACAGCAACAAGGACTGGATTGGTCTGGACCTGATTGTTACCAAGCCCAACACCACCCTCGGTGGGATTGATCCAACCGATGGCAACTCTTGGTGGGCATCAACGGAAACGGACGAAGGCAGCGCCTTGGCGTTGAAGTCAATGTCCAACGTGTACAACACGGTTTCCGTCGGTAACGACCAGCCGACCATCGTTATCACCACACAGGCGGCTTACGAGTCGTATGAGGCTCTGTTGACAACCAATGTTCGCTACACCGATACGGATGTTGCGGGTGCTGGTTTCCAGAACCTTCTGTTCAAGGGTGCCCCCGTCACGTTTGATGGGGCTTGTACCGCAGGTGAGATGATGTTCCTGAACACCAAGTACCTGCAATTGGTGGCACATAGCGATGTCTGGTTCAAGCCGACACCGTTCGTGCGTCCCACTAATCAGGATGCGGTATTCTCGCAGTTGCTTTGCTACGGCAATTTGACTTGCAGCAACCGTGCCCGTCAGGGATACCTGTTCGGTATCACGGACGGCTAAAAACCTACGCGCTAGGTGGGGGTCGCTTCGGTGGCCCCCACCCAACGCTGATGAAAGGACAACAATATATGCCATACGGACGTAGAGTCCCTAGAGGAACCCGTAGTCTCCAGCAGGCTCGGGCTGGTCGTCGTGCCCCCCGTTACAGGCATGGTCCCGGGCGTTCCCCGGCGATGCTGGCGCAGTGGAGAGCGGCACAGGCGGAACATCAGCGTCAGTTCAACCGTGGCCGTCGCGCTCCACGCTATAGGTAAATGGGACGCGCGCCAGCAGCCGCATACAGCAACCGAATGCGGCCATACGGACAACCCGCCAGCAACTACCGTGACGCCTCCCCGCGTCCGCAAACTGTGGGACCCAACCGTGCAATCCACCGTGTCATGGACACCAGCGGCATTGTCGAAAAAGCAAAGGCTGCCGCATGTGCAGCACTAAAGAAGAATGGCGAACCGTGCAAGGGTCGCCCCAAGGGGGACAGCGAATACTGCGTGTTCCACAGCGGCTAGGAGGTTACGTTGCAACTTGGCGATATGCGTGACTATATCCGCAACATTGTGGACATAGACGCAAACGACATCTCTGACACCACCTTAAACACGCTGCTGCGTGAAGGCTACGACGCTATCGTTTACTCTGAAAAGCGTTGGCCCTTCTTCGAGGCTGCACCCACGTTTGCCACAGAGGCAGACAAAAAGGACTATCCGATGTCTGATGTGGGGGCAGGAGTTTCTGTCACTATTGACGGTGTTACGTTAACGCCGGGTATGCGGGAAGTAGCCCACCTGAAAACTGACAACCATGTCTTGGAATTTCTTGGCTACGACGATGCAGACATCGTCTACCCGTTGGATTCCAACACCACAGGCAAACCTTGGTATTGGTCGTTCTGGGGTGACAACATTCGCCTATACCCCACACCCACTGCGGTAACCACCATTTATGTGCGTGGTTACCGTAACGCTGTGGAGTTTGGTGGCAACACCGCCATCTATCGTGCCGCCATTGCGAATGCTGACACCCCAGACTTGCCTGACCCGTTCGACAACGTTTTGTCCCTGTACGGTATTTATCGTGCCTATCAGCAGCAGGAAGACATGGGTATGGCGCAGCAGTATTATGCCGGGTTTGCGGCAGAGTTGGACAATTTGCGGGCACGGTTCGAGGACATGCCTGCACCGCAGCCAATCATTATCAATAGCCGAAATGCGTCTCGTTGGCGTAGCCAGTCGATTTTACCGAATCGTCTTCGCTATTCTTGGGAGTAAACGATGCCGCTTTCGGTAGCCACATTGCCTGTTTCCAGCACTGAGCCTTACAGGTATGAGGAACTTGGTAGTTTTACGGGCGGTTTGAACCTTCGGGCTGACCAGTTTAACCTTGGCGATAACGAGTCGCCAGACCTTTTGAACGTTGATGTGGACCCTCGTGGGGGTGTTACTCGGCGCGCCGGGGTTGATGTTCTCAATGCGACAGCGTTGAACGGTCATGTGCAGGGTTTGCATGGGCACCATGAGACGCCTGCGGGTGGTGGCAGTGACCAGATTCTTGCGGCAGCGTTGTCTTCTGGTGGTTCCACGACAGAGTTGTGGTACAGCACAGGCACCAACTTTACACAGATTCAGTCAGCGGCGGGCAACATTGAGTTGGCGGGTACGACACCTCCTGCGTTTGTGACGTTCAATGATGAAACATATATTACGAATGCGGCCTTGTTTGACACTTCGTATAGTGCTGTCAAGTGGGGTGGCGCCAACAATGCCACACGACTAACCCCCGATATTGATGCTTCGGATGGACACTTCCCCAATGCACGCTTCGCTGCGACATGGGGTGAACGGGTCTGGGTAGCGTACACGCTTGAAGGTGGAACCCATTACGGGAACCGTATCCGATTTTCCAAGGTGAACGACGCAGAGAATTGGACAGCGGCAGACTACATCGACATCGACATTGGTGAACACGGCGACCGTATCACAGCCTTGGTAGCCGACGGTGACAGGCTCCTCATCTTCAAGCAACAGGCCATATATGCCTTGTACGGGTTTGATTCAGACACGTTTCAGGTCACAAACATTACGCGCACGGCTGGTTGCCGTGCAGACAGTCCAGTGGTGTCCACAAACTATGGCGTCTTCTTTTGGTATGCGCAGGATGGCCTGTACCTGCTTTCTAGGGATTCGCTCAACTACATCTTTACCCGTTTGCAGCCAGCGATAGCGTTGGCGGCGATGACGCTTACGTCGGCGCCTTCGCTGATGTGGCACAATGAACGCCTTTGGGTGTCAGTGGATTACCAGTCTGGTGATGGGCTGGCTGGTTCTGAGCAAACGAATAGACGCAACGTGTTTGTCTGGGACCCCACTCTGGGTGAACAGGGTGCATGGACCCGTTACGACATCAATGCCCGTGTCTTGTTTGGCTATAAGCCACCGACAGGGACCCATTTGGGGTTGGGGGCTACGTCGGATTGGTCTGGTACGGCTGCGTTTACGCGGGTGGCAAAGTTTGAGCAGGATACTGACACAGACGACTATACGGGGACGGGTACGTCTGAGATTTATTCCCATTATCAGACACGTTGGATGTCAGGAAACCGTCCCACATTCCCCAAAAGGTGGGGAAAGACCCGCACTGTTCTGCTTGCAGACAACACGGTGAACATCAATATGGTTATCTATCGTGACTACAATTTGGCGTCAGGGTCCACTACATACACTAATGCTATTACTGGCAGGGCGTCTACTTCTGTGTGGGACACGGCTAAGTGGCAATACGACGGGGTTGACCCCAGCGCAGGAACCACCCCCGGCGACGGTGTGTGGGCGTCACAAGGTATCGCAAGCATATACGAGTTCTTTAGATGGCCTACGGCTGGGACAGCGAAGGCTATATCTTTGAGGTTTAGTGTCGCTCCCGTGGAGGGGGCACGAGGCAAATGGGGGATGACTTCGGTCGTCGGAATGTACAGAACAAGGAGACTTAGATAAATGGCTGCTATAGACATTGGTACTGCGTTTGTTGCGGGGAACGCAATCGTTGCCTCCGACATGAACGCCCGCTTTACGGGCCTTGCAACGTGGGCTAACGGGTCCCCCAACATTGGTGTGTCGGGGTCTACGGCAACGATGGATGGTGCGTTGACTGTCACGGAGGCATTGACTGCCAGTAGCAGTTCGCAGTTCAACGGGACGGTCACCCTTGGGGTTGACGACACGGGCGTCGATCTAATCTGCTATGGAGCGGCTACTGGTGCCTATATGAAGTGGAATCAGGCCACCGACGATCTCCAACTTGTTGGTGCCGCAGGGCTGGACATCGCAGGCGATATTGACGTTGACGGCACTACAAACCTTGACGCTGTAGACATTGATGGTGCAGTCCAGATTGACGGGACGGTAACTGTCGGTGTGGACGGGACAGGTTTCGATGTCAAGTTTTTTGGTGACACGGCCACGAACGGCTACATGCTCTGGGACGGGTCGGAGGACGACCTCATCTTCGGGTCGGCTGTCAAGGTAGGCATCGGCGGGACGCCAGCACAGGAACTGGATGTTGTAGCGCAAGATCCTGTCCTGCGCCTCACCTCGTCGGATACGACGATGACCGCAGACCAAGAGATGTCGGCTATCGAGTTCTACCAGTCCGATTCTGGCAACGCAGGCGTGTCGTCCAAGATTGCCGCGATTGCCGCGAACATCTCGGGTGCTCAGAATCTCGGGTTTTACACTGGCACAGCAGGGTCTTTGGTCCAAAACATGGTGCTAGATAGCAACGGCAAACTCGGCATCGGGACTACAGCACCGACGGCTGGCCTCCACCTTTTCACCGCAGTCGACGGCACCGACCAACTCAAGATCTCGTCTACGGATGCCACGGTCGCGGAGTACGGATTCCTAGCGGCTAACTCGAACTTGGACTTGATGAGGTACGGATACTGGACGGGGAGCGGTTACGGCACCCACCACTTCGAGGGCTGGGTCATGGTCGGGAAGACCAGCCATGACGGCAAGGCGATGGAGTTGTACCAAGGCTCCAACGCGGGCCTCCGTATCCAGAACTCCACGACGGGTACGGGCACGGGCGCAGGGTTCTTGCTGGAGCAGAGCGGTGGCAACACCAACATGTGGCTCTACCACAACGGGTCCATTGTATTCGGGACGAACGATACGACTCATATGACGCTCTTCAACACGGGCAACCTCGCAGTCAGTACTGGGGGCATCAACGCACCCGGCGTAGTGTTGAACACGACGGCCAGCGCCGCCAACATGCACATTTCGGCGGGCGGCTGGTTCTACATGTATTCCTCGTCGCAGCGATACAAGACCGACATCGAGGATCTGGAAGACGCCTACGCCGACAAGGTGTTGGACATGCGGCCCGTCTGGTACCGCTCTTCGTGCTCCGACGACCGTTCCGACTGGTCGCATTACGGCTTCATCGCAGAGGAGATTGAGGACGTAGACCCCCGTCTTGTCACCTACGGGATGATCCCGATTCTGGACGACGACGGGAAACCGACCTTCGAACAGGTGCCGATGTTGGACTCTGACGGGAACCCCGTCTACGAGCGGGTTCCTGTGTTGGACGACGACGGCAACCCGACTTACGAACAGATCGAAGGCGTGGACGAGGACGGCAACCCGACCTTCACCGACGGGGCTGAGATCCTCACCGACGGAGATCAGCGTTACGAGGCTGGTGACCAGTTGGTCGAACGCGACGCAGACGGCGAAGTGATCACCCGTCCCAACGCTGTCGAATACACGAAGATCATCCCGATGCTCGTCAATCTCATCCAGCGTCAAGACACCCGCATCGCAGCCCTTGAAGCCGCGTAATGGGTATCGAATGGGTCGGAGCAATCGGCGCTACAGCAGCAGCGATAGTGACTGGCCTGTTCAATCTGGTACGCAAAACTGTGCGGGAAAACACGGAACAACATGCGCTGAACCAAGCGAAAC
>Ga0209756_1000502_pt1 | contig 38401 bp, 44 predicted proteins | sample ETNvirenome_6_85_FD_184071 | JGI IMG/M metagenome (GOLD analysis project Ga0209756, IMG submission 184071) | Marine viral communities from the Pacific Ocean - ETNP_6_85 (SPAdes) (version 3) | ecosystem: Environmental > Aquatic > Marine > Oceanic | place: Pacific Ocean | collected 2013-06-19 | reverse complement strand
TATCTGATGGAGTTATTAAACAAACGGTGGTAATGCTCACCAACCTCATCTGCCGTGTAGTAATACAACCCCCACCCGTAGGCTTGTGCTCCCTCTCCGGTTCCAATGTTCTTGGTGGAAAACTTATCAAATTGGTGAGGGGATCCGTGGAAGGCAGACTGATAGGACGGGAATTCATATTCACCTTCCCTCTCAGGATAGGTTTCACCCCCACGCAAGCTGTTGTCGATCAGGTCGAGGAGATCTCCAGGTGTCTCCACCCTGAACCCCTCTTCGCGTAATTGTTCCACCAACCGGTCAAGTCCTTCCTCGGTCTTGCGGAATATCCTCATCCTCCCTGTCTTGCCCATCGTTGGCCAGGAATCGTACAAATCTCTTAATTCTGCCCTCAGAGGGTCGTTTATTGCCCCCTGGGACTTGGGTGAGGGTAGACCTCCCAAACGCTGTATAACACGCAATAACTCGTTCTCAGGGAGCATTTTTGCATCCTCCCGTGCCTGCTGTTGCTCTATCTGTCTCAGTTTGGCATCGATGTACTCGACATCCTGGTTGGTTGCCCTCTGGAGGTGCTGTCTGAGCAGGGGATCCAGTTTCCCTTCAATGTCCAGACGCTTCAAGGCAACTGCCCTCCGGAAGAGGTGTTGCATGTACGCCTTCATCTTCAGCAGGAATCCACGGAATCCAGCCGGAAGGGTCGTCATGTCAGGAGCAGAATGGATCTCCTCACCTATGGCAAAGTCCATTGCCCTGTTGGAGAACCACTCAACCAGTTGCCGTTGAACCTGGGCCTCGGTCATCCCGTCGACAATCTCATAGTCGATGATACCGGTTGCCTCCTCGTAGGACTTCTTCCACCTTCGCAACTGATCCCAGACCTGGTCACCATCGCGTTGGGCAACTCCCTTAATGTACGCTTCCGAATACTCCTCGATCACCGTCAACGGTGTCGCACCCTTCCAAAGTCTAATGGTATCAGTCCACACATTCTGGTGAAATTCACTCAAGCTGGAACCGGTGATCTTGAAATCCCCCTGCTCCACCTGGGCCAGGCTCAAAGGCATTCCGGTGACCGAGAGGATGAAATCCCGTTGCTGTTCATCAGTCCAGTTGTTCTTCTTGGTGGCCGCGACCACCTCCTTGTAAAAAGTGTTCCAGGTCTGGGCATCTTGGATTACCCTGGTTTCAGGATCCAGGGACATGAATGCGTCCAGAACACTTCTTGTGTATTCGTCAAACTGGGCAAGGTACTCTTCGACCCACTTCTCTACAGCTTCACCAGCCTCCACATCGGTGGCAAATCGTCCGATCTCATCCTCGCCCCGAACGACAACAAATGGATTATCGTCGAACGGGTCTTCAATAATTGCCGGTTTCTCGACCTCCAGCCCTTCAACCATTCCGGCCCCGGGGATCAACAAACTCCTGGTGACCATCGAGTCGTTGGTCTCGGTCTTGGTGTTAAACAGGAAATCTTGCTGGATGTTCGGAACCGTGGGATCCCAAGCAAACCGTTCCATCCGACCGGCACGGAGAACCTCTCCCTCTGGGCCTTCAATGGTGACGGGAGTCCTCTCAATCCTCGCGTTCCTTGCCTCTTCCGGTGTCATGGTCTCGGCAACCTTCCCCAGTGCCTGGGCCGGTCGGGTTTCCCTGAATGACTCAACACCCTCCTCGATTCTTGCCCTCGTTGCCCAGGGGGTTTCTATCTGCCTCTCCTGGGCATCGTGAACCCTCTGGAGTTCATCGTAGTAAGCCTTATGCTTCTCGTTCTCCAGATCCAGCACGACATTGTAACCCGTGGCACGATTAACAACCATCGGGCGACCATCATATTCACCCACCTCAAAAGTATCAAAACCATGACGCACCTTGAAGGATGGGGCAAACTTCCCGCCCTTCACAATCATCCTGGCATTGTAGAGATCCTGGGCATTCTCATCTCCCTTGACTGCTCGAACCATCAAATCTGCCGCGACAGGATCGTCACCCATCCTCTCTCGAATCTGAGCCTCGGTCTTGAATTCACCGACCAACTTGAACTCTTCAGGAGACATTGGGCCACCCATTGCTCCCTGGATGTGCTTCTTCTGGCGGGATCTCAATGACACCCGTTCAGCTCCTGATAGTGTTGTTGCCATGCCACCACCTGAGAAAAGGCCGACACCGGCATCAAACATTCTCGACTTCAGTGTCTCGTAGGTAAACAGATCCCTGTCCGGATCCACACCGGTCAGCACTGCCAACATATCCATCGTCTGTCCCTGTGCCGCTTCAGTTATAGCTTCACCACCACCCCCGGTAGCAAAGGTCTTCATCAACTGCCTGACGGTGAGCTTTTTCCCGTGCTTGAAGACATTCTTGAAAATAGCTTCCAGACCCATCCTCTCCCATATCACGCTCATCGCGGCATAGGATCCGGCATACTGGAATGCTTTTGCGGGATCCGGTTTTTCGCCCTCCCCCAGTTGCTCAGTATAATCCGAGTACGCCTCCTCATAAGCCTCGGTGAACATCGTGCTCCAACCCACTGGCCCGGCAAGGAAGGCAAGGGCATTCGGGACAAGTTGTCCCAAACCCATCGCCACATTCCCAAAAAAGGATTCTGCTGTTTCATCAGAGACCCCATAGTCCTTGTGGATGTCGTGAGCCGCTACCCTCAAGGTATCTGCAATGTCAGAAAGTTTTGACTCGGAAGACCTGTCTATTCTCCTGCCCCGTGCCAGGTTTCCAATCCCAGCACCTTCCTCAATAATGGATTCAGCTTGTTGCCGTTGCTCATCATTGAGCATCTGTAGGCCAGACGGTCGATGACCCCTCTGGAGCATCCCCATGTTGTAATTGGCAAAGGCCACCGGATCGATTGCCTTGAGTTGATTGAATAGCTGGGGAAGTCGTTTGTCTGCATAATCCAATGGGTTCAGGACATCGGATCCCAACTGTGCCGCACCCCCGGCTTTCATCAGGATGGATCTTGCCCCTCCGGATAATACCGCTCTTGGCAGTTGGAGGGGTGCTCCTGCCCTCGCATAGTCCCTACGGGTCTGCTCGGTGAAGCGTTCTGGTTCCTTGTATCCGTAACCTGGTCGGGGATTCATCCCCGCTTGCTTGACAAAGTGTCCGGAGAAATGGTTCCAATCCTCGGACGGATCTCCACTTAACCTCTTGCCAATACTGAACTTCCGGTAGTCGTTGCGGATCTCCTGAACATCGACACCGTACTTCTTGGAAAGATAGGCACTGGTAATGTACTCGTCTATGAACCGGTTAGGGTCATCCGATTGGTTCGCCAACTCCTGAAGGTTCGCTTGCTTCCCCGGACTGAGTCCGGATAAACGGGTTTCCCTGTCCAAGAAAAATTGCTGATATGGATTTTCCATTATAAAAGAAGTGCATCGACTGCATCCTGGTTGGCATCCCTGGAAGACTCATAGGAAATTTGATCCTTCAACGACTGGAAGAATTCCCTGGGATCCGGCCTGACATCTTCCGGCATTCCGTAGTATTCGCGGATAGTTTCCTCCTGGTTGATCATCAATGCCCCCATGCGTTCTGCACCCTCGCGGCCCTTTGACTCTTCCCTGTAGAGAACCATCAGTCTTTGACGCATCCCGATTTCCTGGTTGGAAACCTTTCTCTGTCCCCTTCTTTCCCACGTACCCCATAACCAGTTGGTCTTGACTGCTTCCTCACCGGTGGACAGTTCCTTTGCCCGTAGATCCATCGCCTGGGAGAAATACCTGTATTTGGTCTCGTTGTTGAGACCGGCCTGATTGATCTCCTTCAACAGGTTTTCAAATGCCTCTGCTGATGCCTCGATTTCGATATGACCTCTTGTACCCCATAGCGGGGTTGCGGCATACTTTGCCATCTTCTCCTCGATCAAATTGGCATCCCCCTCGGAGAACATCTCAGCCTCAGCCGCTTGAGAGTTGAATATCCTCAATCCCTCCTTCACCTCCGGATCTATTTGGAGATCATCGATTTCGGCATCAGTCAACTTACCTTCCTTTGCCGCTTTCAATGCCCTGCTGGTGGTAAGCAGTTCACGCCTCTCCTCACGCTTGATCGCGGCCTGGACATTCCGCTTGAGAGTGTCTCTTCCTCCATCGGTCAGACGGTTATACATGGTGTAGTGACCGTCCTTGTCCTTTTGGTTGAGTTGCTCCTGAAACTTGTAGAGTTCACCTACCGGATCATCGTAGACTCCCGGCATCGTGATTTCCTCCATGTCCCTGGCCACCTCAGCAAACGCACCCTCCTCATAGATCTGGGTCTTCATCGCTTGCTTCTGCTCCGGATTGCCGTGATACCCGTCTATCACCTCCATCGCCTCTTCCCATTTGCCATCCCTTGCCAGTTTTTTAGAAAGAGCGAGGATTGCCGCATTATCCTCTCCAATGGCAACCTTCTGGGCATTGGCGTTCACCCCAATCATCGACTCCTGCTGGGTGTCACCAATCATCAGGTTAGCCTGTTGCCGTGCCTCCGGACTCATCCCGGCCAGGGCATCATCGTATTTCTGGGCATCCCAGATTTTGGTGGCAATCTTGTCGTGCTCTGTCCAATCGGGCTGGTCTCGGATCAATTCACCGGTCTCATTATCAAATTCTGGGGTGAGGGATTTGTTCACCTGGTCTTCAGCTTCGATCAACTGAGATCTTACCCGTGCCAGGCCAGCAGTATCTGCCAATCCTTGCCGTCTTTCGGCATATCCCTCGATCTCATTTGCTGTAGATCTCAGTGCCGCACCTACACCTTCCAACGCACGATGGGGTGCAGACTCTGCTCCCGCACTCCTGGTCGATCTTATTTGTGTCCTCTGAACACTACCGTAATCCGCTAAAGGTATCTGTCCCATCCTATCCTCCTGGGGTATATTTTGAATAGTTCGCACCAGGAATCACGGTTCCCTTGCCTCCACCCGCAAGTTTGTAGGTCTTGCTTCCACCCGAAATCTTGGAAACGGATCCAGCCGCTTGTGCCACACCCTGAAGAAGTGAAGCACCAGCACCTCTCATACCGGCAATTTTAGCTTGTGCTCCAGAAAATCTCTCAATTGCGGCTCCTGACCTAAGATCCTTCGACCGCTCACGGGATGCCCGTCTGGCATCCAGGGCATTCATTTCAAGGACACCGGCAGTCTCTGCCATCACCTCAAGCGGTGTACCCTCCTCAATGACTCCTGCTCCTGCTATCTTCACCCTCTGGGAAGACAGCATCCTACGATTCTTGATCCTGTCTCTCCTGAGTTGCTCACGGGATTCCATCTCCTCACGCACGGCATTGTTTTCTGCCACCTTGGCATTATATTCGGCCACGCTTTCAGCAGTCTTACCCTGCTGGTACTGTCCGTATGCCGATACACCAGCACCAATAAGACTCACTCCGGTAGATACAACTGCCGCACCTGTGGCCGCCGCAGATGCCGCACTTGCCCCAACTGCCAGACCTATTGATGTAAATAATCCCATTAGTTTTCCTCCTCCCTCAAAATCTTAATCAGGTGGATCATGTTTGAATCTGTCCGGATAAACCCACTCTTTTCATGCACCTTGGCAAGGGACTCCTGCTTGCAAGTGGTCAGGATCACTCCATACCCCATCTCCCTTACTCGCTTTTCGAGGAGGTCGGTCATCTCCCGAATGCCCTTGTAGGACTCCATGTTGGTTGCTTTGGGATTTGTCACAATCCATTCCAGCATACAGATCTTCACCTTGTCCTCCGCTACCGAATTGTCCATGTAAACCGAACCGGCACAGATGTCCCTCTCCTCGTTGGACATGATCACGGTCAACTTGGGAATCATCGAGCAGTGGATACCTGGCCAACCGTGACCCTCCCACCATTCCATCAGGATGGGATAATCTGTCTCTTCAAATATCCGTGCTTCCATCATTTCCCTGTAACCCTGTATTTGATGAATAGGCCAAGGATCGTCATCGGCAAAGGCAAAACTTGCTTAATTATTACCGGTGTCTCCCTGTCAAAATCCCCATCGAAATCGATCTGCTTGTCCCCACTAAAGAGGTCGGGAGAGTCGTCCATCTCGTCAATCGTGTCCCTGAAGGGTAAATTGTAGAAGTCCACACCGTCACCGTACTTGCACCCAAGGGTGTTCTGGAACCTGGCGACGATTTCACGAACTTGCTTCTCCATCCCCTGGGAGGGGCCAAGCCCTGGATCCGAGTCTAACCTCATCGGCTGGAGTATGCTTTCAAAGGGAAGACCTACATGTATTGTCGCGGCTGGGGGATCAATTGATACCTGACCCCCACTCACCACCTGATCTGGTGCATATGCCGCTCCGTCTACCAGAATCTGGACGGACTCACCCTCTAGGTGGGAAAGACCGGTCAGGGTTGCCAGAACCACCTCATAGATCCCGCCAGCAGTATAGGCATCGGATCCCAACCTCAGATAGATTGAAGCATTCGTGTAGTTGGAGACAGGCCCAAGACCCTCTGTAGTGATGGTCACGGTGGTTGTTGTCACCGATACCACTGTCACCGGTTCAGGATCATCAATACCCTCTTGAACATAGACCTGATCCCCGGCCACAAAATTGTGGGCAAGGACGGTTAAAACATAATTAGGGGAAACCGCGACTGCTCCGGACGCGACAAATACAGTTGCCTCCCTCATGTCGAATGGGGTTGTCCCATCCTCTTCATAAAGTTCAAAGGTGTTTGCGGTCGGATTCTTGGCCACATATCGAGTCCCGTTTATACTCTCAGGTGCTATCACAGAGGTAATCCTCAAAAGATCCCCATCCACCACAGAATGCCCTGCACTGGTCACCACAGCAGGACTAGCATTTGTGATGTTGGTGATTCCACCAGTGTCACCAGGCCCAAGAGTAATTCCACTATCCACGAAAAAGGCATCCTCCTTGTTTGTCCACTCAGTGGGGTTAAATCGCTCGACATATCGCTTTGTCGCTCCACCGATGGTTCGGTTCACTATTAACCATATCTCGTCGTTTCCGCTACCGTAGACCGTGGACACTGACTCAATTGTCCCATCAGTGACATGCCTGTGCCACCCAACTACCTCTTGTGAGCGTTCATATGTCATCCCGATTAGGTTTCCGTCACCGGTCACACACCAGACAATCGAGTCGGGTTGCTGTTGGTAGGCCATCTGGACAACTCCACCCTTTGTAATGTGCTCGGCAAGTAGGGTCATGTCTGGAGAAATATACCCGTCCCGCTCGAAGCTGAATGCCATTTCACGCATCTTGCGACCGTTCCTCTGGAGAAACATCACCACTTCATTGATCACCCTGCCCTGGATGTCAGCAGATCCGTAGGTCGATTGTCGCCTCACCTGGACAGCAGTTGGCGTAATGGGTTCGCCCGATACACCACCAGTTGCCATCCATTCACCTCCGGTTGTTCCAATGATCAACTGATTCTGGGCCACCATCCAGAGGATCGCGTTCGCCTCTTGTGCTCCCAGGGTGTAGCTGAATCCATCAGCATCCTCGGTTCCCATGCGGAAATTCTCGTAGTCTCCGGTCACAGAACCCCAAAAGGTCTGGGGATTCCCCTTATCCTGGCCGGTTCCGGCATAGATCATCCGTTGCTCGAAGATGGTCGCGGCCCTGGGGTGACCCCTGTAGTCACTCCAAGCACCTTCAGACCAGTAAATTGTCGCCACGGTGTCCTCCAGGTCGTCGATTACATCCACCGTACAGGTAGTAAACGGCCCGGCTCCGGTAGGAACTGCTGTCACCTTGACGATTCCACCGACAAAGGCATCCACCGCTTCCAATACAACCCTACCGTCCTCGGTTGCTCCGGTGGGTATACCGGTCGAGGAGTGGTTGCTCATGGTCACTCTCAGGTAGACCTCGTCATCTTCATCCCCCTCGGCATCCACATTCCTGTCCCATTCCCCAAGGAATTGCCGTATGACCGACCAGGTTGCTCCCGCATCGACCGACCTCTCCAGGTCAACAGTGCCTCTCCAGTACCCGTAGGTGCGAAGGTTCCACTCTCCCTTGACCTTGAAGGTGGAGGAGGTCGACCCGTCACTGGTCAAAGCCCTCTCGACCGAGGATCCATCCCGCAGATGCCGCACTTGCCAGTAGCTTCCCACATGACCTGGGTAAAATTGTGCCACCGAGGAGGTCAGGGTCTTGCCGGTTCCGGTGGTAGCAGAGCAATCCAGGGTGGTTGTCGTGATGTTTTCGTCCAGCAGTGCCGGTTCGTCAAACACGACCTCAGCAATTGTCCAGTTATCGTCTGCCAGACGGGTCAGTTTCTGGACAGGGTGGTCAGGATGCACCATATACATGATGTCATTGATCTGGACTTTCTTAACCTCAAATAGTTCCGACTCGGTGAAGACCGTTACAATCTCATAGGGTGATCCACCCGAAAGCACCTGAACACCGTTGCTGAAGAATCTCATGTAGAGATCCCCCATCTCGATGGTGAAGGTGGTGGTGGTGGAAAACTCGAAGTCCACCAGTCGGGTCGCCTTGGTCGAGTCCTTGACCTCCGCGATGTATTGCGTCCCCGGTCGCCTTACCGCACCACCGTAGGGTAGCAATGTGAAATTCTGTAGCTGAAGACAGGCACTATCGTACTTCTTCAGGTCAATTCGAGCGTCCAGCTTGGGTGACCACTCACCGGCATTGAACGAAAGTAGACTCTTTATTGATGCCCCTCTACCCATTTGTGCTGATGCTCCTGCTGTGAACCCAGGATGAGTCCCGTGCAGGATCATGCGGGGTCTTCTTTCTTTCGTTGCCGTCTATCCTTTTTGCCCGTGGAAGGGTTATCCTCTCATACTCCTCCAATAGCTTCTGCCCCATCCCCTCATCCTGACGGATGGAGGTGGCAATCTTCGATGCCAGCAGAATCACAAAGGCTGAAATAAATGTACTGTCCCACTCATTGGAATCAGTCTGGTTAGCGATGTAGGTGATCTGACAAGTCTCCGCTTTGCTGAGAATCTTGCGTCCCTCAATCTCGTAGTCATCCTCCCGCTCATTGATCTCCAGGCCGTTCACGGTACAAAGCAGGAGACAGTCGGTCGGAAGTTGATACTGGTAATCCCACCCAAATGCAGGGGCAGGACTAAGCTGGGCGAGATCCGCCCTTGCCTTCAGGCAGTTCCACTTGTGGGATCTGGCCACCTCCTCAAAGGTGATGGGATAGATGTTCTTTATCGTCCTGGCGTTCTTGCTCTCGTTATCGTCGATGTCGAAGATGAGCTTCCCGCCTACTCTATTCAGTGCCTGATTGGCAATCTCAGTCTGGGTGGCCATATCTATCCCTTCTTATTGAATGAAGACCAGCAGGGGAATTAACCCCCACTGGCCCACAGAAAACCAAGCCGAAAGGCTCAGGTTAAGCGTTTACCACAAACCCAATGTAGAAACGCAAATCTTGGCCAGCAGTGAGCGATGTTGCGGTCGCCACGGTGGCCTGAATCCACGATTCCTTTTGCAGGGTGTACGGTGTCAAGGTTGCCACACCGTCAGCACCGGTGAACGGAAAACCACCACCAGCAGAGACCGTCAAGGCATCCGCGTAGCGATCTGGATCAGCCGCATCGGTATCGTCGTCGTCACCGACATCGAGAACCAGGGCAGTCCCAGGATTTTCACATTCAAGCCAGCATAGGTGGGGAATAACCCTTGCCCGTTCCGGAAGTTTGATCAGCCGGATGATGTCTGTAGCCGCAAGACCAGTGCCTAGCTCATACAAACACTCAGCGATCACTACGGATCCACGAATGCGGATCGGATCGATACGGTTGCCGAAATAGGGATCAGCCTCTTTAGCGGCAACATCTGAATTTACAGTGCCTAATGCCATAATTTAATTCCTTATTTAGAATTTACGATTGAAGGTTGATGCCCTAGAGGACTTCGTCGCAGAAGACCAAGACAACTCGCTCTTCTTCAGTACGGGTTGACCCCACACTGATGACCGTGCGAATCTGAATGGTCTCATTGAGATCGTCCCGAATGCTGATCTTGACCTTGCGGTCGCGGCCAACACCCCAGGCGAGTCCATCCTTTTGATATGCAATACAGGTTCGCACACCAGTGGCAGATGCCAGGGTAAGCAATTCTGTCATTACAAACTCGAAACCGGCAAACTTGTTAACAACACCGTCTACCAGTGCTTTAACATTATTGTAGTCACCGCTTTTGACCTCATCAACATCGTTGAGAAGATCGTACAACTGAAAGGCCGAGTGAACCATGTACCGTCCCTCAGCAGGAACCTCGTTGGTGTCCAGAATCTGCTTTGCCTTCAGCAGTTTGGCCAAGGTCAGACCGGAGTTCGCGGCAGTTCCCGTCTTGACATAAGTCACGGCAACTTGCTGAGAGGCAGGAACCGTTACAGCAGTAGTGCCGTTTGCACCGATGTAGGATGTACCTTCCAGTGCCGCAATCATTACCTCGTCAAAGGTTCGGTTGGCCGCGAATGCGTGGGCCTGGACATGTTCAGATGACGGTGCTGACAGTTCTCCCAGGGAGATGTCATCGAATTCGTCAATGAAGGTAACTTCATCGTATCCGGATAACCGGAGCCAACGCTTCGCCAGGGGCGAATCAGACGGTACGGTCTTGCCGTTCCGAGTTGTGATCAAACGCATTTTGGACTTCCCAATCTGGGAAATGGTGCGTTCCTTGCCGTTCACGGTGTACTGCTTGTACTTGCCGTTGAGGCGACAGTCCATTTGCTGAACCAGGAATTCCCAATTATCCGCAAAATCCGTCTGGAAATGGTCAGGTAATTGTGTGAGAGACATAGTCTACTCCTTTCTTAAACAGGTTAAAATTCAGTTTTTGAATCTTCTGCCCTGGGTATCGGTTACTGGAACCGGCCTACGCATCCGACTAATCGGAGGAGGCTCCCAAAAGGAGGTGTCTCACTCTTACCAATAATGGTATTAGGATGGGTTGATCCTTTGGCAACAAAAAAAACCCCCTCCGGTGAATCAGTCCGGAGAGGGTCGTTGGAGGAGATGTGACTTGTACTACGCCAGACCAGACCGACCTTCCTTCTCTGAAGCTAATTTGCTCAGTCTTTTCTTTTCGGACAGAGCATGTTCATAGTTTGGATTATTGGGATCATGGTATGCGGCATAAAGCGGATGATTGGGGTCTTGGGCAATTCTCCTCGATTGCTCCCTGTAGGATCCTCCCCCGGCTGGTGTCCCGTCACTTGTGATAATCTGATCCTCGGCCACCATCGTGTTGATCTTTGCCAGGGCATTGACTGCCACAGCACTGGTCGCTATCTGGTTAGCCTCCTCGTCGGATAGACCGAGGGTTCTGGCCCCATCCTTCGCGGCCTGGATCACCTTGGAGAAGTTTGCACCGTGCTCATTCTTCAGGGACTCGATCTCTTCAGACTTGGTCTGATCTATCGATGCCTGAGAATCCTGAATTGCTTCCCTCTCCATCTTAGCCTCTAGCTCCATGAGATCCTTTGCCAGTTCCGGTGAGGCATTGTGCTTGTGAAGAACCTGCGAGAAGGCAGTGATGGTTTCATCCTTCCAGACATCCTTGAGGTCATCTGGAGCTTTGATCCCGTACCCGTCAGGCTTTTCAGGAACCCCATTGAGCTTGCCCAGCAATTGATGCCTCTCGGCCTTCACATCGTCTGGTGCGTCTTCGGGAAGAACATCCAACCCCTTCTGACCGGCAAGGTACTGGAGATTTCCAATCCCTTTGGCAAACGCCTTCGCGGGATCCTCTGCCCCGGCATACTTCTCGGCCATTTTGAGAAGACCCTTATCGTCGCCTACCCAATCCACAAACCCCTGGGAGACCTTTCCGTCCTCGTAGATCGAGAACGGTTTATACTCAGCAGGAGGCTGTGGTGGATCCCCTGAAGGAGGCTGTGGTGGATCCCCATCACCGGGAGGAAGCAGTCCAGCAGGAGGTGCTGGTGGTTCAGGGGGGGTTCCTGATCCCCCGTCCCCTTCATCGTAGAATGTTTGAATGAAGCTGTTCATGATTAGATCGTACCTCCAGACTCACCCTTTGGGTCATATACCTCGTCGAGGTCATACTCCTGCATGTCCTCATGCTCCTTAAAGGCTGTAGTGAGGTGGGTTTTTGCGGTGGCCAGCAGTCGTTGCTCTCCGCTCTTGAGCTTCTCGATGTCGTAATCGAACCCATCGATATTCTCATATATCGGGATCTGACGAGTCCGTGTCTCTTGGCGACCGGTGTTCATGTCCCGATGGATGTAATCCTCTTCCTCAAATCCGGTTCGGATCTGGAGTTGCTTCACATTAAACTTACTCCGAAATGCGAGTGGGTGGTATTTCGCGTACCATTCCACAACAGCAGGAGTCTTCTCCCCGTGCCTCAGCGACATCTTTGGCTTTATTGGAATGTCCTCCCTGAACCGGGATGTGTCACCCACCTTGCCGATGTCGGTGTACTTGTGTGCCTTGTCGTTGAGGTGACGGACAACTGCCATCCGATACTTTTCCATTCCAGGCAGTGGTTCGACAATTCCTGTTTTTTCGTCGTACTTGGCAACCTCCTCTATCCCATCGGTTCCCTGGGTGTCTTCTCTTGTGATCTTGTCGCCATTGACGGCATAGACCACCTTGGGCGTGGCTTTCTGTTTTTTCTCGCTCATTTGGTTATTGATTTGGGTTTATCTGCCTGATCCTCCTTGGATGTGGGCTTAGAGTCTGCTCGTTGCATGATGCCAATTGCGGTAATCCTCTTGCCCTCGGCAATAGCCGCTCGATAAGGATCCGTGTTCATGTCGTCGTTGGGGATCCAGGTGTTTTTGTAAACATATCCCTCCTCGATAATAACATTGAGGACGATCTCCTGGTCTGCTGTTCGTTGTCCCTTGAGACCAAACACCCTGCGAAAGGCTCTCCTAATCCTCTCGTTCTGTTCTTGGACTTTAACCTTGGGGTTTTCCGGCATTACATCCCACCCTCAAGCAACTGCATTCCCTCTGGGCCAGCATCCTTGAATGCCTTCGCACCCCTTTCTGCTGTCTCCATAGCTTGGGCCGCCTGGGCCTGTTTGGCTTGCAATTGCTCAAGTTCCTTTCGCTCGTCTTCTGTATTGAAAAAGTCTACCGGCACACCCTGGTTGTCTCCCAATATTCGGGTGGATCTCTCTGGGTTGATCTGGTTCAGCACGGCAGAACCGTATGCCTCGGCCAATGGTTCGATCATTCCCATGAACTGCATGAATGCCTGGTTTTCAAGTGACTTGATTGCCATTGCCAACTTGGAGGTGTAGTGGACTTTAGGAGTCGGGATGACGGATCCTTCAACGGTTTCGACAACAACCTCATCAGGTGGTTGGGCAAACATACCCTTGCGGAACTGGATCGTAAACATTCTGGTCAGCACCGGCTTGAACACCTCATGCTTCAGCCTCTCAAAGGTTGGTGAAATTCTGGTGATCTTCTCAGCCAGCATCTGGGAGACCTCATATGCGGTCTTCTCTCGCCTCAGTTCATCGTACTGGGTCAGCATCTGGAACAGATCGACATGGTACGCCCTCTTGATCAGTTCCCCCTTGTCATTGCTCCGGTCTTTTCCGATGTCGTACCGACCACCGGTCAACCACTCTTGCGGTTTGGCTTGAGGGTTATTGGGGTCAAATACGGTGACACCCCCTGACCTAAGATCCGGATCCTCTTCCAGGTCGGAAGGAACCAGGACGCGGGGAAAGGCAGACACCTCAGCCAGGGCATCCATTTGCCGCTCGATAAAATTCTTCTGCTTGATTGCCGGTAGTGCCTCGACCGATGGGCAATAACCGTAGGGCTGGTCTCCCCACTTCAGGAACCGGCTCACTACGCACGGCATCTCATTGTAACCGGACTCGGAAACAGTCTTCTTGTCCAAGGTGGCCACATAGACGGACTTGATTGGCATATTGACCCCGTCAATTTTCCCGGTCTCGCGTTCACCTGGCAGTCGCGGTTTGACGATGTGCCAGAATTCAAAATCCTTGAATGTTCCGGTCTTCTCCCCGTTGCGGTAGTCCTCAAGAACGACCTTGCCTAAATTCTCCTCACCCCACCGGAGCACTGCCTTGTCACTGGCCAGTTTAAACTTCCGGTAGACGGTATCGACCATCCCCTTGTGGTTCTCGCGGATGAAATATGTCCCAACACTGGCGTTTGTGAAGTAAACGATGTCATCTGCATCCTCCTCGATGTGCATATGGGAGGTTCCAAATCCCGCACGGTCGTGGAAGAACTCATGGATAACCATATGGAAGTTGCTTCCCATCAGGAGATCCAGGGTCTGTTCCCCGCAACGCTTGTACCAATTCTTCACATTGGTAGGTGCGTAGGGATCCGGTGGTTCAAATTCAAACCACTTCCCCTGAACCAGGTAATCCATCTGTCCAGCCGCGAGGACAAGACAGTCGTGGATTGCTTCAGTATCGTAAATTGAGTCTGTCCAGCCCTCTACATCCTGGGTCTTGGTCTCGGTGACCTCAGACTTGCGGGGCATCACATAGTCAGCTAGATCTTGCCAGAGGGATGTCCATGTCCCCGCATCAGCCTCGGCCTTCTGGCATTCCTTTATGAGTTTAAGTGCGGTACTCATACCCTACCCTAAAAGACCGTTCCCGCCAGCAGTATCATTCAAACCATACCCACCGGTTTCTCCAGCAAAGACAGATGCTCTCTGACCCTTTCTTTTTCTGGCATCCAACCGTGCAGTCCTCTCAGCCGCGATGACCTCGGTACGCCTCTCGGTTACCGGTGGGTCAGGTGGAGGTGGAGCTTTCGGGGCAGAACCCCCCTTGAAATGTATCACACCCAAATGTTTCTCAATACCAGATCTCCCGAAGGTGGGATTGTGAATAAGCGTCTCTTCCATTTTAACCTCCAATGCCAGATTTTGGTTCAATTCGCCTTCTTATTTCCCACATCGGGTGGAAACGCAAGCGATTTCTCTTCTCCCAGGAGACCCAGGGGAAGACAATTGGTTCCCTTGACCAGCATTTGGTCAAATCCCCTGCCATGAGGTAGATGTGCCAGCAGTTCCATTGACTCCTGGGGAACGGATACACCGCATCCTTTATCTTCTCTTCCTCTCCAAACCGGTCTACCGGTCTACCCATGATGAAGTAATCTGGGGTAGAGTAGACGAATCCGGTCAGCAGATGGATGTCGAGATCCTCTCGAAAGGTACGAGCACAAGGTTCGGTGCGATAGACCTCAGCCGCTTTCAATAGCGGTGACTCGGTGGCATGTACTTGGCCATCCTCACTCATCTCACCTCATTGTCTTCAGTGTCTTTCTCGCTCGTTGAATTCCTCGCACTCCCATCTTTGTCTCCAGCTTCTTGCGACCCTTCTTGACCAGGGTCGAGGTGTTGTCAATCAATCCCCGCTTGTGGGCCTCAGCAAAGGTTCTCAACCCATCAGCACCGTGCGAGTTTGCGTCATGGACTGGCATCTCCATGATTCGGCCCCTGGAGGTCTCTGTTTCAGTGTGGTAGGCTTGTAAGCATGAAATTCCGGAAGGGATAATGACACCACCCTCCAGTTGCCATTCGGTACTGCACCCATCCAGGTGGATATAACACCGGGGGAGAAGACCTCTGAGGTGGTTGATTCCGATCCACACATCCGGAGTCCTCGGAACAACCTTGATGTTTCTCAGACCGGCATCCATAAGAGATTTTTTCCAAGTCACCCCAGGGCCGACCCTGTTGTCAGCATCATGGGGAAGGAAGTGAGCCGAAACCCTCATCCCGTACCGACCCTCCCACTCGTCTATGACGGATGCGTAGTGACGCTCACCCTGGCCGGTTGATGCGTAATATCTGAGGATTGACCACTCTGGCCCCAACATCTGAATCAGCCAGATTGTCGTGAAGTCACTCTGACCGAGATCCCATGAGGCGAATATCTGTCCTGCTGGGTCATGGTGGAAGTCTCGAACCCTGCCCAGTCTCCTGAGTTCGTTCAATTGTTTACCATAGATGGATCCCTTGACAACAGCATCGAGTGCCTCTTCAGGAATTGACGGGTGCTCCCGCCACATAGCTTCCCTCTGGGTTTGGTACTTCTTAATGTACCAATTCTTCTGTTCGTCTGATAGCTCGATTCCGTGATCGGCCAGCAAGAACCCGAAGTAGTCCTCTGTTTCCTTGTCGATGATCAGACCCCTCGGCCCGATAGGGATGGAGTTTTTGGGATCCTGCCACCATGCGTAGAAGTGGAACCTCCAGTCCATTTGGGTGAGGTCATTCCCGTCACCGTTTGACCTTGAGAGACTGACCATCTCATAATTAAGTCCCGATCTGCCACCCTCATGGGTTGATTCAATGGTGATCTTGCTCCCGGCATGGACGGTGTTCAGAGCACCGGTACGGATCTCCTCCGCTCTTTTCGGGAAGTTGTAGGCAATTGGGCCAAGTTCTGAAATATGGAGATTCTGAACCGTCCCCCCGCGAAGTGATGTGCCACACCATATTTTCGACTCATTACTGAATTCAAGCTCATGGTCGTTTGCCCTCTGGAGTTCTATATCCGCTTTGATCAATGCTCCCAGTCTCGCGGTTTCAGGGTCGTCCGGATCGTCCAGGTGCTCATAGGCAAACTTGATCTTGGCGAGTTTCTTCATGCCATCCTTGTCCGTCTTGTCCACGATCCCACAGGTGTGGTTCCGGTTGAATAGACACTCGTCCAACTGCATGATGTTGATCAGGGTGCTCATCCCGTGCTGGCGGGACTTCAGTACCACATTTAAGTACCACATTGCCCTGATGAATAGCCTCTGGACTATGTTGGGACGAAACTTGACCTTGATTCCCTTTTCGTCCTCCACCCAGTAGAGGTTGCCAAGTCTCCACATCCGGTCTGACAGACGCTCAGCTAACAGTTCTTTGCTCTTGCCCATTGCAGTACCGGATCTCCCTCATTTGTCCACCGTTGCGGATATATTCATCTATATTCAGTACCTTGGTCAAGTCTTTGGGACTGCCATCTCCCTGTATCCACCTGAGGATTTGGGGATCTATTGGTGAGTAGACCTCCCAACCTGGTTGCCACAGTTCCCTTACCCAGGGTAGTTCCCTTAGCCACCTCTTTGGCGTTCTTGACCCCTTGAGACCGGCCACATCTGCCTGACCAACGGCAACATCAAACCCGTAGAAGTGGATCTCAGCCCCTGGATGTGTTCTGCTCACCACATCGATTGTGCAGGGGAATGTCCAGTTACATGTCAACCCCTCCCCGGTGTATGCCTTTGCCAGTGGCGTCGACATTTGCTTGTTGTATATCTCAGGAACGATCCTCCGGACACCCTTCCAGGTGTGCATCTTTTCGTTGGTGATGACTGCATCGGGTCTGAAGTCCCGGTCTGGCCAATCCCTGAAGATGTGGGCATCGAAGTAGGCCACCCAATCACAGGCGATCTTCCATCCGGCTGAGTTGGTTCCTACCACCAAATCGTAATCAAAGTCATTCCTTGGATCGTAGTAGTCGAGCAGTGATGGGCCGTTGGCCAGGATTGCTATACGCATAAGTATTTGTCCTCTATGTGCTCGACCAGTGCATCGTAATCCATGATCTGTTCCCAAAAGTAGTGCTGAAGCTCATCGTAGCGGTATCCCCTGGTGAACTGCTCATACTGGGCAGGTGTTGATCTCAGCGTCTGCTTGGTGACATTGGTGACAAGGTATGGCAGTTCCATCCCGACCAGTGGTCGCAATGCCGTCAAGGACGGTTCAAACGACTCACAAATCCCTATGAAGTCATACCTGTCCCAATCATCGTCGAAGTAGAATGTCGGAAATACATCCTCCCTGTTGACATCCCCGTTGAGGACTGAATCGATGTAGTGTGCGATGCTCCGGTCGCGGTGGAGCCGGTTCAGTTCACTTCGAACATTCTCCGGCCAGAAGGTGGTCAGGGGTCGGTTCTCCTGCCTGTAGAATTCGCAGGAAGAGTAGAACATGGTGATGGGGTGTCTGATCCAGGTGAAGAGGAATTCCTCGCTATTCTTGGTGAAGTGATCCTTGTGAAAGGCATAGTGGGAACTGAAGAAAGCACTGGATCGGTCGGTGTTGATGAAGTCCCTGCCAAAGAGTGGTTCCTTGCGGAAGGATGCCCTTGCGTGAGTTGCCCTGGCCAATGACCTGGCAATCGAGGACATCACGCTTGAGCCTCCGGACTTGGGAATGTGGTGGAATATCAGCTTCTTATCCATTGTCATAGATAGTGGTCGTAGATCATAACTATTTCGTCGTGCGGATACTGGGTATCAATCCATTCCCTGGCATCCTGGTACTCCATTCCCATCTCCATATGGATCTGGATGCACTTCAGGTAGGAGTAAGCCAGCACAGATGACTCTATTGACCCGACCACCCCCAGAATGGCATCATCCATACCGTCAATCTGAATCAGGTCAGAATACGGTCTCACCTCTGCCAGTGCTTCAGCTTTCGTCATTGTCGTTCGGGAGTCCGGTGGTTCTGGGTAGATCATTGAGAATGTCATGGATTGAGAATTCCCCTTCGATCTTTGTAGGTGCGTTGTTGCCGGTCATAACCGCATCCTGCTTAATTGCGTTCACCCTGTCACTGACCTTGGTTTCTGGTATTTCACCCTCGGCCACATCACGAAGTATTTCCCTCATCCGTTGTCTTGAAAGGGTCTTATTGGTCTCATGTTCCCTTCTAAGGTGGTCAACATATGCTAATATGTCTACATTTTTCAACAGGCGTGAACCCTGTTTATTTGCAGTCCTGGGACTATATCCAGCCTCTTTCGCGGCATTGGTAATATTTGCCCCCCCGGCATACTCCTCACAAAAGCGTTGCTGGACGGTTGAGATTCTGTCTCTTAGCTCTTTACCTCTATCGGTCATGCTATGTCGATGGTGATGGGGTCGGGAATTCTGAACTCTGGCCCTGTACCCCTTATATAGCTAACCCCTTTCTCGGTGGTCACCTCGAAGTTCATTACCTCGGCCCCTGCTGGGATTTTGCCGACGAGAATCGAGTCTCCTGGTTCCATTTCGAGGGGGTCAAATTGTGATTGGAGGCAACGGACTCCTTTCTCCCGCTCATGGTACATGACATTGACTGCCATCATATCCGAGGTAAGTCCGGAGGTGGAGGTGACAAACAAGTCTCTGGCCTGTTTGAGCTTAGCGAGGGTAAGTCCACTGGGTGCTTGCCCATACTTAGGTGGCAGGAGGGTGGCCACCGGGGCAATGGCCAGGGCCGCGAGGGATGACTTGATGAAGTTTCTACGGTTCATGGGTTTAGTTTTGTCTTCGTTCGTGGGCGAGATCCCTGTAGTACCAGGTTGCGTAGTAGCGGATACCTTCTATTCTGGACTTGATCTCTGTCCAGACTGCGATTCGGGTTTTGCGGTAAAAAAGGTGATAGATATTCATCGACCCACGAACCTCGACCACCGAGACATGCTTCTCCCTGGTCTTTTGGGCTGGGAGTCTACCGAGGTGATTGACAATAGATGCGTCGATAAGTTCTTCCCGCTTTGCCAGGATGTTCTGAGCAAGTTTCCCGGCCTGTTCGATATTTATGTCCTGATCATTGTGCCAGGAGGCCCAGGACTCCAGCTTGTGGTCTGGAGTGAAGACGAATGTACGCTTGAGTTCGTCTGGGGTTTCCGTGGGTGGAACGAAATCGGCAAAGTCTGGGTGAAGTTTCATTTCATCGGTATCGGAGTCTATGACTGAATCATCGCGGTCGCCCGTTGAGGTGTCAATGCTCAAGATGTCATTCGACCACATGGCCCTGCATCACTGCCTGGAACCCTCCACCACCTGTCAGGAGTCCAGTCAGGTCATCCTGTATTAATATCTGGAATTTTCCATTTTCAGTTGATCCCACCCTGACGGTAACACCATTTTTGTCCTGGCCGGAAAATGTGCGTCTTGCACGGGTTCCATAAGTACCTCCACCACCAGATCTGGTCGGGTATACCACATCACCACCTGAGTGCAGTGCTAATTGACCATTATCCTTGGCGTTGAAGTATGTCTTGGTGATTCCATCCGTTGCCCTGAGGACTATTCCTTTTGTCAATTTGGTCTGGTTACCAAAGAGACCATCATCTCCCGCAGAGTTGTGCGTCATTTGTAGTGTGATTCGGGTAATATCCCAATACTCACCATCCTGTAAATCACTTGGGCCAGCGTCGAAGATTTGTGTAGTCACAGATCCATCTACTGCCATCTCAGGGGATGTTTCCTTGAGCGTGGCTCCCGTTGTAAAAGCAAAATCAATAGGAGTGTCCTGACCGAGATCCCAGTTGCTTGCGTTAGCCACCACCGTCAATATTTCTGCCTGAAAAAATCTTGTGCCTTCATAGAATTCTATGATCGAACCTGCCACGGGTGTGCCAACAGAGGACACCGTAGCGGTGAGGTCGTCTATCGAAACCGAGGAGACCAGGGTAAGTGCCTGTATGAGTTTTGTTAAATGCCAATCGACGATAGGAGTCGTCTGATCCTGTATGTAGACATCTGCCTTCAGGAGGGTCGGGTCAGACTGCTTTACCTCGAATGGTGGGCCGTAATAGCTCATACGATTTGCCAATCTGATCCATCTGGGCGAAGCTGTAAAGCAGTAGTGTCGATGACCGCACTGTCCTCTCAAGTTCTAGGAGGATCCTCTGCACCCTGCTTAGGAGGGTGTTGGCACGGGTCTCGATGGTGCGTAGCTGGGTGTCCTGTCCTTGTTGGGTCATGGTTCCAATCGTTTTGCCACCGACCGACCAATTTTGACCTGTCTTGCCTTGGCCTTGCTCATTCTTCCGGATCTTCCACCTCCACCGGATAGCAGTCCGGTACTTCCAGCCGCACCCTTCACCCTCGATGTGGATCCAGCCGCTCGTCCGTAAGCTCTTCCACCTTGCCCAATGAGGGATCCGGATTCATCCTCTGGGGCCACCGATCCCGATAGGAGGGTGTTTTCATTTCCCAGTGGGCGTACCCTCATGTTCATTTTCCTTTGGCCCTTGGCCTTTTTGGCAACTTCAGCCGGTGTTGGTGCTGTTACCCTCTGGGATGCCGGTGCTGTTAACCTTCTCCCGCCCTTGTAGAGTCGGTTGTCTAGTGGAAAGGGTCTGGTCGGATCCAATCTCATGCCTGGTAACCACAAAAGAAACTTTCCAAGGTGTCAATCACCTACGGGATAACCGGTAGGAAATGAGAGAGGGAGGTCATATCTCCTCCCCCTACCCCCTCAGTGAGACAGTAGGAGTGAGGAGACAGGGAATAACCGGAAATTCGGTCGGTCGGCCTGTTTAACTGCCAGCATCGTGTACGGTATGATCCCCCTAGTAGGTTGGACACCCTGACAGTTCTCCGGATCTTCGGGTGGGCCTGGCGGCCAGCATCACTCTCCGATCCTCATTTGAACCGTTTCCAGACTTAACTGCCTCGCTAGGTGGCGGGAGTCACTGGAGTCACCCCTGTTATCGTGGCGGATGAATGCCAATCGTCAGGGAACAGAAGAATCAATTGGGCCATGACCGGTCAAGCCAAAAAGAAAAGGCCACCGATCTCTAGGGGGATCTCGATGACCTTCTCAAATTGACGATTGGCTTAAAGCGGCATTAAGTGACGCACATTGTGTAGAGGTCAAGCAAAAATGCAGAAAGGGCCACCCTCCATAGGTGACCCTCTCGACAAGTCAGACTCTTCTCCATCCTTTTCTCAGGATCCCCACCTTATTTAGAATTATTCTCAATAAGTCAATGAAAAACCCCCACCGGCATGAAAACTCAACCTCCGGCAGGGGCATGCTCTAACCTAATACAGTATGAATAACAAACAACAGATTTGTGGTCTAATTGGCGGGATCGGTACGGTCAACCTTTTCCCTAAAGTTCCTCGCCCAGAAGTCGTCCTTCTTCGGTGGGACGCGACGACAACTGGGTGTATGTTCCGTAATCATTGCTCGGATCCGTTCTTTATCCCGCAAGTAGTCATCGCGGGGGGTGTAGGGTGGTGGAAAGAAAGGTGCGATCATGGGTATGTGCATGGAACCCATCAGTCTTCCTCCTTGGGGATGAACATCTTACACTTGCCGTTGAACCCGTCTTCCTGTCGAGGGATCAGCAGGTGCAGGATGCTCCCCGGTTTGTTGCATTCCTCGTAGTTGAGGAGGAGATGTGCCATCCACACCGGGCAATCCTGGTTGATGTCGTGGACACACTGCTCGCAATACTCTTCCTGATACAGGTCGCCCTCGGTTCCGTTGCTAAAGTATCCCATCACGCACCTGTCCTTTCCGAGTGAACCCACTTGGGCAGATGGGGATCTGTCTGCATATACGACTTGAGATCCTCCAGCCGCACCCTGATCTGGACACCGACTCGCTTGTGGGGAATTGTACCGGACTTCAGTAGTTCCCGTGCAGTCCTCTCGGACACCTGTAAATACATTGCGGTCTCCACCAGGGTCAGTACCTCCGGTGGATTCCTACGGATTTTATCTTCGATTGGCTCACTCATAGGTCACCAACTTGATACTATTTACCACCCGTTGCAAGTTTTTACTTGACGCTTTCCGGTCGATTCCATTATTCTGACCTCTGTTATGACAAAACAAGCACTCACATACACGACCTGGAGGGAGGCATTTGATGCCGTCTATGAAATCGCCCAGGCAACAAAAACCCAGAACCTCGACCAGTGGTTCTTAGTCAAAGTTATGAAATCTGACTGCGACGACTACGCCTGGATCACCGGAAACGGTGGATTCTCGCCTGTCCCAATATCGGATCCGGATCATCCGGACTTTGACAAGAGTCGAAAGATTGATGAACCTCGAACCCCGCAAAGGGGTGACCGGATTGAGTACCGAGGAAGACGAGGAACCGTAGGCAAGTTTGTTAATGGCCACGGAATCCAAGACTGCTGGATCATCCAGATGGATGACGGTGGGGCCATGTGGTTGACCCCAGACCTTTGGACATGGCTTGACCAACGCGACGACATCGAAATGGATGCCCTACAACTGGAGGAGGTCTACGACGACCTCGAAACCGAAAAGCGTAACCGTGCCATTGCCCTCGACGAGGCAAAGCGTTGCGTCCGGAGCTTGAACTCCAAACTGGAGGCACTCTAATGGCCAACCGGTACATCAATAAGGCGAATGTTCGCAAGCTCGCCATCGACTACGCCAAGAAGTCTGGCCGCACTAAATTCAAGCGAGTAGGTCAGTCCTTCTTTGACCGCATCGAAGGAAGACTGATCAATGCCATTCAGGATGAGGTGAACCGTCACCCGTCCATTGGAATCACTATCAAATAACCCAAGGGAACTAGGAGGTTCCCATGAAGTCCATCACTGTGGATTTCAATGAACCTCACCCAAGTAAATAAAAGACGAAGAAAATGAAGACAGCTAAAATCACCAATGTTCGAAAGACAGGTCAGTTCCCCTCCGATTTTGGTGGGGATGACGGTAACCTCCACTCCCAGGAGGTCGTTCTCTCTGATGGGACTACCGGTTCCGCAAACACCAAGACACCCGTCCCCTGGTACAAGATTGGGGACGAGGTCTCCTACGAAATCACCGGAGAGTACAACGGTACTCCCAAGCTGAAGATCTCCAAGGTCGGAGGTTTTCAGGGTGGCGGGAGACCCAAGTACGATTCCACCGGCCAGACCGTGGGAATGGCGATCAACAATGCCGTCCAACTGGTCTGCCACGGCAAGATTGGTTTCAAGGCACTTGAGAATACTGCCAGACGAATCGTGGAGATAGCGAAACTGCTCGACAAGGAGTTTTCTCCTGCTCCCCCTGCCCAGACCCCTGCTCCGGAACAAAAGCCCTCACAGGCCGAATTACCGGACAATATGGAACCTGTCCAACCGGCACAGGAACCAGCCCAGGAAACCGAAATTGAAGATGATGATGTCCCTTTCTGATATTGTCATCCTAACCCCTTGTGTCTTAGGGTTAATCATAGCCCTTTGGCACTACTTTCACCCTAACACAGAAAACCATGAATAGAATAGTATTCGATATTGAAACCGCACCCCTGCCAGATGCAGAGGACATTATACTCAAACTCTACCCGTTCGATCCGGACAAGGTAGCCCTGGGCAACCGAAAGGATCCACAGAAGGTTGCCGAGTACATCGAACAGAAACGGGTAGACCATAGCTCGGAACTACTGTTGAAAGCCCAACTCAACCCTGCACTATCTTATGTCTGTGCGATTGGGGTACTCCCCATGCTCGACGGTGAGCTTGGTGAGGCTGATGTTCAGATCGCTAAAACCGTCGAGGACGAGGAGGCACTCCTGGTCTGGGCAATGAACGAATTCAAGGAGGTTAGAGACTACAGGGTCTGGGTTGGATTCAACAATACCGGTTTTGACCTTGAGTTCCTGTTCAAGCGTTGCTGGATAAACGGAATCGCCACCGCAAGCAACCTACGCAAAGGTCGTTATTGGGACGCTTCCCATGTCGTGGATCTCATGCAGGAGTGGTCGTTTTACAACAACCGAAACCCCTGGTCATCGCTCGACCTGGTGGCCAAGACACTGGGAGTGCAGGACGAGAACCGGCCAGAGGTCAAGGGAAAGGACTTTTACAAACTTCTTGAGTCGGACTTTGCCACCGCGATGCGTTACCTCATGGCCGACCTTCGGGAGACCAAATCCATTGCCGAGAAAATTCTTCCACCTATGCTTGGGTGAGAAGTTGTCATAACACTACCCATCTGGCTTTCGGGTCAGGTGGGTATCAATTATGACAATGACAATCAAGCAAGCAGTAACCCAGCTTTACAGGGCAAGGGATGCCATTGATGCCCTGCTGGAAGCGTATGAACAGAAGGAGTCCGGATCCACCCAGAGGACTCCCAAGAAAACGACCAAGAGGTTCGTCAAGCCCACCATGCAGGAGTGGTTGGAGTACGGGAAGACCCTCTCCCCCGTGTTTGATCACCTGGAGTGTGGAGGATCCTATGAGTATTATGAGGCCAACGGGTGGAAGGTCGGAAAGAATCCAATGAAGGATTGGCAAGCGGCTTGCCGACAGTGCCACAAAGGCTGGATCAAGCGAACCCCCAATGTCTCCCTGAAGACCGACACCCCTACCCTCTATGCCATGGAGGAGAGGCTCAAACTTTTCAAGTCCCGCAACCAGGGTGGTCATACCACCTTCTGGGATTTTCTATCACCTGATGAAGTCGAAGAATGTAAGCAAATAATATCTAAAATAAAGGATCTAAAACAATGAGTGAAGACACACCGAGAACTGATGCGGCCCTAGAGTGTGGCGGGGATAACCCCTACAATGTAGCCGCCGACCTTGCTCGCGAGCTAGAGCGAGAGCTTGCCGAGTTCAAACACAACGCATTCAGGGACATTGGGCAACTGACTAAACAACGAGACAACGCAATTGCCGATCTTGAGAACTCCCGCAAGGACAGCGAGCGGCTGGACTGGATGGTTGAAAACGACTGTAAGGTAATTTTTGTCCAGAGCATCAACAAATGGAGGTGTTGCAGAAATGTATATGGTCCCAATCCGCCCATCGACTTGATAATGCGGAGTGTGTGCGGTGAGGGTGATACCCCTCGCCAAGCCATCGACGCGGCAATGCAGGAGGACGGGCAATGAGCGACAAACCATTAGTAACCGTTGATGAACTGGAAAATATCCAGTTTGATCCACCGTGGACAGACAACGCCATGCCAGCAATTGTTGAATATGTGAACAGGAAAGCCGAGAAGGAGCTTGCCGAGGCGAGGAAGGACTCCGAGCGGCTGAGTATTTGGGTGTCCTACCAAAAGGGCGACGATCCGTTTGTTTTCAGAGTCAATGGAAAGGTTTTGACATGGGAACTTAGTGCCATCGAAGAACAACTTATACCAGAAGATTTCCCACAAGGTTGCGGAGAATACCAATTCGCGGCAACCTTCCCCAGTGCCTGGGCTGGTCAGGGCTGGTTCCCTTGCATTTAATCATGAAATCGGGACTGTGACCAAATAGCATTTACAGCCATCGACGCGGCAATGACGGAGGCAGGGCAATGAGCCATAACAAACACGAATGCCCCAATTCGGGTTGCAACAACCAAGGGTGGTATACTGTCCACGCAACCGAGGACATTGCATATCAGGAACAGTGCGAGTGGTGCTGGACGAGTCCAGAGTCAGTCTTCCACCTGAAGGGCCAAATCGCGAAACTTAATGGCGAGCTGGCCGATGCGAGGGTGTGGATGCTAGAAGTTGTTGAAGTTATTAACGACCATCCCGGTTGGCTCTCCCCGTCCGAAACTGAGTTAAAAACTAAGCTCAGACTATTGCTCAACCAAATCCCCGGCCAAGCCACGAAGGAGGCAGGGCAATGAAATACTTAATAGATTCTAAACTCCACGCCTCCCTAATCTCATTCACCGAAAGAATGAAATCGCGGCTGGTGGAAAAAGAGCAACAGGGATTTTCCCGATGGGAAACTTGGAAGCAGGTATACCTAAGACAGCGAATGCACACTAAAATGAAACGTGTACTCGCAGGGACGCAGAAGAAAAACGACTTGGTGGACATCGCCAATTTCTGCCTGTTCCTGCAGTACCAGAACGACAACAAGGAGTAGTATGAGCATGATTAAGAAATACAAAAAGATTCCCGTAGTCATCGAGGCACTTCACTTCGACGGAATGAATTTCGAGGAGTGTAAGGAATTCATTGGCGAACAGAATTGGGACAACACATTGAATTATCCCAACATCGTCACACTAGAAGGCACGATGGGGGTTAGTGTTGGCGACTTCATCATTAAGGGCGTTCAAGGCGAATTCTACCCCTGCAAGCCCGACATCTTCGAGCAGACATACGAGAAGGAGGCAGGGCAATGAAGAACCCCCAAGGATTTTTCGATTTCAATCAACCCTCCTTTCGAGGGACAATTCAGGAAAAGTTTGAAGCTTTTCATGCCCTCAACCCGCGAGTCTACCAGCACCTGGTTCGCATGACTCGACAGTTAAAGGACAGGGGTCGCTCGAAGATGGGTATTGGAATGCTCTTTGAAGTGCTCCGGTGGGAATACTACATGACCACCGAGGACACCACCTCTGAATTCAAGCTGTCCAATTCCTACCGTTCCCGCTACGCCAGGCTCATCATGAAACAGGAACCGGATCTGGCTGGTATCTTCAACACCAAGGAATTGAGATCCGAGTGATGGGAAAGGATAAGTATCGCATCAGGGAGAAATCGGGAGAGCCGGGAGTCTATGAAGTCGACTCCCTCACACACACACACAAGCCCTACACGGTCGATCTCTTTGAGTTGATGGGTAACGGCATCTGCAACTGCACCGACTACCAGACCAGATGCCACCCCAACTGGGAGAAGAATTGTGTCTGGGATGAGGAGGGGATCCTGAGAAAATGGAAGATCGTTGACTACGGTGTCCGAGGTAGGCCCAACAAGTCCCGCACCCAGTGCAAGCATATCAAGTTGACCCGACATTATTTCCTCACCAACCTGCTGGAAACACTATACTGGAAGCACCGTGCATCTGAAGACGAAATTAAAAACCATTAAATCTTGGTGGAAGAGGAAGTGGTGTGGGTATCACACCTTTGAAACCATTTCCCTATCCGGTCAGACCGAGTGGGAATATTGTTACCTCTATGCACCTGGGGATCCACTGATCAACCCACCAAAGTTCCTTCAGTTTCGGGTTCTCACCTACAAGATCAAGTGCTCCAAGTGTAGTCTGGTCGATCTCGATAAAATCACCGAATACAGGGAACCCATTGAAACCCACCCAGAGGACTCTTAAACACCTCAAGGATCAGGGCATCCATTGCGGCATGGTCGAGAGGTGGATCCCCAATCCTCATCATCCTGGTGGGGGATTCCGGATGGATCTGTTCGGCTTTATCGACATCATTGCCCTCGATCCTAAAAGGGGAGTAATTGCCGTACAATCGACCGGAAGCGATTTTGCAGAACATTACACCAAGATCACAACCGAGAGGCGGGAGGAGGCACTCCGGTGGCTCCAGACCCCAGGCACGACACTTATCCTCTACGGGTGGAGGAAGATAAAAAAGGTCAGGGGGAAAAAGGCTATGATCTGGAGTCCGAGGATTCGGGAGATCACCCTCAAAGACTTTGGCTAATCTCCCACCACTCTGTCACCGTGAGTCCCCCGGCAGAACTGAGTGAGATCCCTTTGTCCATCCTCGCAATTTTGGATGCGATGTCTCAGGTCATCGACCAGGCGAGACATATCCCTGTGGTCATGCTCCTGCTTCTTTTTCAGGTCGTCGTAGTTTTCCATCCGTACATTGATCTCAGCCAGCAGGATGTTCTGGGCCGCCTGTCCCCTCTGAATGCTTTCGATTGCCTTCCATTGCGAATCGGATGTGGCGTGGGCTCGTTTCACATAGTAGAACAGACCGGTCATCAACACGGTCAGGACACCAGCCGCTATAGTGAGTGTCAGTTCAAATCCCCAATTGATGATGTACGGTTCCGGATTCATAGGATTTCAGGTGGTAGTGGGAGGGCCATTTTAAAGGCCACATAGAGGGCAGTCGCTACGGCAATCCCAATTGCCCCTGCCCACCAGACAACAAAAATGGATAAAGCTCCTCCAGCCGCGAGGGCGAGGGCCACCAGGGGCCAGTCCTTGCGGTAGGCGAAGAAGGCCGCCCCAAAGAGGGTCAGCCCCACCATCAGCCCCTTGAAGTATTCCGTCTTGGAATATTCCTTCAGGATTCGGGCGTAATCCTGGGATCCCCCCACCTTGGTTCCACTCTTCTTGACATGGGTTTCTACCCGACCGTCAGGGTGGAGGATGGTTCTGGATTCCTCGTAGGTGATCTCACTAACCCCTTCCGGATTCTCCGGTTGGTGTAGGGAAAGGGTGGCCGGTTCGGTCGGGGGTATGGTCATGGACGCAACACCACCCTCCTGGGGATGGGGTGTCCCGCAACCCGTAATGATCATGGCCAGGGCAATCGCCAAGGCAATCAACCCCCACTGCCACAATGAGAATGTCCATGTCACCCTCCTGGCAAGCATCGACTTCAGCCGACTGATCATTTGGTTATTGGACTTCCGGAATAATGCTATAGACCAAAGACCCAGCATTACTCGCGTCTGCACCTGTCACAAGTTTGAGGGTTCCAGGGTATGGGCATCGGAACCTCAGATCACCGTCATCAGTGAATGCCTGGATGTCTACATCCGTTGCCCCGTCAGACCATTTGAGCGTAGCTGTCATGCTATCCCATGTTCCGGCAATACCAAGAATGTGCGGTTTCCCGGGAATTACCTCAATGGTGTCAGTTGTGTTTTCTACTATCTCAGCCATTTTAACCTCCGATTTTTGCGATGAGGGTGAAGAGCAGTACCGACAGAAAGTAGGCGACTACCAGGAGGACAAGTACCCCTATCCCCCGCTTCAGCCACAGATTTGATTCCCCAGGGAATCCCCAGAATAATTTTTTGAATTGATCGATGATTTTCATAATATCTTATGCGTTTGCGATTAGTGCCATGAAATTTGTGCAGATGGTGTCCATCACTGCCACATCAACGGCAGGGCCGATGTGATAAAGACTTAACCGTGAGGTTAAAAAGGCTTGTGGAGATATCATACCACCACGGCCAAAGATTATGTAGTCAGTGGCGTATCTACCATCAGAAGCTCGAACCTTAGCTGTAGTTGCTCCATCAACACGAACATCAAATCCAGCCGCAGAACTGCGAGATGCTCCGATATATCCTGTCCAACCGGAGGTCACCCCGGCAACACTGTCCAGTCCGGATGAGCGGAATCTAGTCTGGATAGTGGTAGCCGCTCCGGACTGATAGAGGAAAGCAGACCCCGCCTGACTTGTGCCACTACCAAGAAATCCTGCCCCAAGATTTGCCGCATCATACGCCCATGCCCCCATCGAAAAATCATCCTGGGGATCATCTGTCCCGTGACGGTTACTATCGAGGTAACTTGACCCATCACCATTAAGCCCAGTCGCGTCGACCCAGTCACTAGAGACAAAACCCACATTAGCAGGAACATCCATTCCATCTCGCAAGGGAACTGTGAGACCAGCAAAAGTTTTACCAACAAAGGGATTGAAGACCCCCATCGAATCCCAATAAGCTCCACCAAGATTTGCCAACGCACGGATCAGATAGTCGTTAGCTATGTCATACTTTGGAAGATACGCACCGGCATTCTGAAGTCTCTGGAAGTAATCCAGGGTGTCCTTGTGGAACCCCTGAAGAGGTTCTCTTATTCCCGTTGCAATGGGCCTTGATATTGGTTGAATTACGCTCATAGGTCATTTAGGCAGACTTGCCACTTTATCCAGTTAGTGCCGTCAAAGCGGAACTCCATTGCGTAGTCCTCCGCATTCGCGTTGTTCAGGGAAACCAGGTTGGCTGGAGAGGCTCCGTCATCCGTCCTAACCACAATGGTCGGATTGGCTGTTGCGTCCTTGCTGATGAACAGTCTGAAGACATCCCCCTCAAATGCTCCGCTTTCCTGAAGATCAATATTGTAGGTGTAAGCCGCACCCCCGGCTTGGAAGTTGAACTGCTGGAGGGGATCGTCCACCTTTATATCCAAGGCAATCTGAACCACCCATTTTCCTGCCGCTAAATCAGTAGCAAATGTTCCGGATGTATGGGCCTCAAGACATTTGTAGACAAGTGTGGATTCAATAACCAGATCATCCACAGAATACCCCGTAGCAGTTAGCCAAGTGCTGGGGGCAATATTACCTATATCTGTAATCATGCCATCATTGTAGAGGGTATCTGCATCTGGGTTAACGATTGTAACCTGGTCATCCGGTGTCATCGTGTACTCGTTTCCGGAGAGGTCTTTCACTGGTTCACCCTTGTGCAAGTCCCAAACCCCCAGCCACTTCGCTCCAGCCGTTGAGAAGTCGAGATCAAGCTGACCACGGATGAATTTGAAGTAGTCGTCCTCGCTCAATGTTCCGTCATACAGACCTGCACGACCCCATGCTTGGGTTCCATTGGGCGTTCCATTCCCTGAGTCACCGCCTACGTGGAAGTAGTCAGCATCCCAAGAGACAGTGTCAAAGACTTCAGCTACTTCGGTTTCGGCATTCCAAACGCAAGTGTCATTTACATAGACCACCAATAGGCCATCTCTTCGACCGAAGGAGATCCTGATTCCTTTTTGCTGAATTGAATCAACAAAAGCTGAAGCACCAATTGCGGCAATGGTTTCTAATGATCCTCCACTGTCCCTTGCCTGAATCTGTAATGCCCCCGTACCCACTAGCCGCACAAAAATAGGACGACTGGCAGAGTAGTTGGCCACGTTGTTCGAGATACCCATTAACCTTCCATTGGCTATGGTGGCCGGAAGTTTGATGACGGGTCCAACATAAAAGAAATCTTCGGTAGCCGCAAAGGTCCGACCAGTTGGAGCAGTCAATAGGTTGGTGGCCGCCGCAGTAGCGAAATTCCAGTAGGTGTCATTTGTACGCAATGACTTCTTGTCCTCAAAATAATGGGGTGATTCACCGTAGCGTTCCAACGGATGGATCTGGTCATTGACTTCAAGTCCACCACAATTCACTGCCTGGATCTTCGGCTTATCGGATCCTTTCGACGAATAGGAGTTGCCAGAGATGTCACCCCAGCAGGAGGTCAGGTTCCAACAGGCAGACTGGTTGTCCGAGGAGTAGGTGTTCTGCTGGGATTGTGTTATGAAGTTGTCCTTGATGCTAACCTGGAATCCCCATAGCTGGTTCTGGTCAGCATTCCCACGCACCCGCACGACATTCCGCTTGTTCAACTCGCAGTAATTGCCGGTGAAAATCAGTGGGCCATTGTTATAGACATCGTGGCGATCATCCACACCAATATCCAAACCATATAGACTTCCAGAGAAGTCACTGTCCTTGAAAGTTCCTTGCCACAAGACAGGGATCCGGATTCCCGTTCCATCCCCATAGGTTAAAGCTGAATCTGGTTTAATTCTGCAATGATTGTGCATTAAGAAGGTATTAACCCTGATCCTATCAGCAAACTCAATGCAGGTTCCCGCGTTAACACCATCATCAATCTCTTCAATATCGACACCGGAGAACCGAGTGTACGCGGTGTAGTAGACCTGACCCCCGGCTGGTGGGTCGGGAAGTGTCCCGTCTGCATCAGCCAACCAGTAGATACCCCTCTTGGAGCAGTTGGTTATTTTTATGTCCTCAAAATTAAACTGGTTGGGAATCGCCCCGGCAAACGGTGTGGCATGATCCTCCTGTTCAAACCCAATACCATTGGCAGGGACATGGGTTCCCGACCCGTTGTCGTCAATGGTGAACCCCTTCATATGGCTGGGCTGGTCAGGGCTGGTTCCCTTGCATTTAATCATGAAATCGGGACTGCTTCCAACCGGCATCAGCCAGGTGTTGCGTTTCCCGGCTCCGGTGATCGCCACGCCCACAAGAGAATAGCTCCCACGAACGGCCACATTCAGGCAATGGTCTTCACCTGCCACTTTAGTGAAGTGATAAAATCCTGCTGGAATTTCAATCTCTCGCCAGAGGTCAAGGTCATCTATGCTTGTCTGGGTTAATAGAGCAGTAGCCGCCTCCGCAAAGGCATCCCGGTTCTTATCGCCAAGAGTAGTAGACAAATTATTTCTAGTAGGAGAAGCTTCTGCTCCATACCAACCGATATTGACTTTGCTGGCCGAATAAATATTGGCTGATCGGGTATCGTCGAGAGTAAAACTCTGAACGCCCCCGGCTGATGCCTCAACTATTAATTCAACGGGAGCACCAAAGTCCCCATCCGAATAGTAACCCCTGAGCATTATCGCCTGACCAGAAGTCACCGAGGTGATGGTTGAATCGGTGGTCATTGCCGACACTGACGCATATTGCCTTGCCGGTGAAGTGATTCCAATAACGCTCGCAGGGTTGTAGTAAACAACATTCCCTCCTGAGTCGAACCCCAGAACCTTGTCTGCCCTTCCGGACTCAGTCAGCACCGAGATCGCATCCTCGTCCTCCTCAAACCTAAGAGTCCTGGCGACATCATCCTGCATTTCCTGAAACAGCATGGTCAACTTATCAAGACCCTTTTCATGAGTCTCTGCCGGAAAGCGACCAGCATAAATGTAGTCTATTAACTGGGTGGCCGGAATGGATCTCTTAATCGTGATCACATCGGTTGCTACTCCAAATGCCGCGACCATCGTGATTGACCCACCCGCTTCGTTCCCTGCTCCGGAAACGGTGTATCCGGTATTTAGGGTGAGTGTGGTTTTGGTTCCGTTGCTCTGGGTTCGGATGACCTTCAGGTGCGAATCCTCAAGAAAGTAAAACGGAACAGTTAAGACCTGACCGGTTGCGGTCAGTGTGTGCTTGATCCGATAAGTGCTGATGCTAATACTCATATCGCTTTTTCCCCTTGTGGAGTGTGAATTTAAAGGTGTAAACCATTATCTTTTCCCCTCGCGGATCTCTTTCCGTACTCTCTTCTCGATTTTCTCTGCACCCTTTCCTTCGTGCCAATAGATTTCCTTGCCCACGAACGGAATAACCCTGACCGATTCCATATCCCTCCAGGTGAAGTCATCCCCCTTGGACAGGGCATCGTAGAACTTGAAGGTATCCGTAAGAGGGTACTCGATAAAGGGAAGAGGTGGCATGAAAATCTTAGCAACCCCCATAGCTGAAGGATTCTCGCGGATGAAATAGAGGTTGTACCTGGTCAGGCCGGACAGCTTGAACAGGTTGTCCACCATCACATCAGTCAATCTGGACTGTCTCCCGTAGATCCAATCCTTGATCCAATCCACCGGGACATTGGCCATCCAGAAAATAGCCGCAAGACGCATCAGTTGCCAGACACCCCTACGAACATTGCCCCTGGCCATCTGGTCAAACCCTTCCCTCCGGAAGGCATCGAGCATCTTGATGGTGAAAGTCTTCAGGGTGTATATAATTCTCCCGTTCCTCATCTTCTGGTAGAGCAGTGGCATTTCTGCCAGGGAGATCGGCTGATAGTCGGAGAGTACCGAGAACATCAGGATGAATGTATTTTCAGTTACCTTCCCTTCCTTGAGTTCCTTGAGAACCGCATCCGCTTCACCACCAAAGACTGCCACCAGCCTCTCTTGGTTTTTGGCACTTAGCCGACCCTTCCTTGCCTGTGACTGCAACCTCTTCAGGGTAGCGTTCATCACCGCTTCCTTGCCCAATCGGTCAATCAGGGTCAGTCCGGTGTGATCAAATGTCCAATTGACTGCTTCCATCATCCCGCTCTTGGACTCAAACTCCTGCCCAATTCTCTCGATCCCTATATCTTCCCTGGTCACAATGCTTTTGCCCCGTGCCGATTGGGCGACACTGGTCATCGTGTTGAGCAATCCACCCTCGTAGACAGCAAATGCCATGTCACCAAACTGGGTCATGGTGGATCCTATATTAGACATCAGCCCGATATACCCAGCCGCTTTGATGTTGGTCACCCACTTGTCGGAGATCCGGTAGGCAAAGTACCCGTCGAGAATCTCCTTGATTTCCCTTTCCTCCTTCAGTCCCAGGCGACCCTTCTCCCTGGCAGAGAGAACAAACTTGTCGATGGAGTCGGCAACCTTCAGACGCTTGAAGACCATCTTGACAGTCGGCTCCCCGTCCATGCCCTCCATGCCCATCTGGTCTGGATCGACCCCGGTATCAATTGATACCTCTTCCCATACTCCATCCACCCCAAAAAACTTCTTCTTGGCAATCTCATCGACCGCACGGTGAATGTGCTGGAAAAGGGCATCAGCCGGATCCGCGTAGAATTCTGCCCACTCGGCCATGTCTTCGATAGTGCGGGACTTGGTCATTCCTGGTTTACCCTCACCGGACGGGATCCTCCCCTGGAGGTACTGGGCGATCACCTGTCCCTTGTCATCCTCATCGAACTTGTACCCGTTCTCAATTGCCTTGGTCTCGGCATCTCTGAGTGCCTTGGTAATGGGGCCATACAACTCAGACCCGTGCATCGCGGCATACAACTCCTCGTAGTTCTGCACCTTGCGGGGGAAGTAGTCCTGTATCCGGCCTACATCGTACCCTGCCCTACGCATCCGGTCGCGGATCTCATCCAGCACCTCCCGCACCTCGCGGTAGGACTCGGTCAACCCGTGCTTCTTGTGAATCTGCTCCACGGTCTGCCTCATGCCGTTGCTCAGGGCAATCTTCAGGTGTTTCAGTTCCTCTTCGGGAATGTTGGAAATTTTCTCCAGGTACGGTGTTACCCGCTTACGGTACTTTGATGCCCAGGACATCTTGTCAAACTCCAGCCTCCTGAACCGTTCAGCCAGACGAGGATCTATTCTCCTGAGCCTGGATGCCGTTGGGGAGAGGAGATCTCCAGTCGCCTTCGCCAGACCGGACTCCTGCTTGACGATGTTTCGGATCTTCTCGGACTCGGTCATAGGTCGTCCGGATCCCAGAACCTCTTCCAGTTGCTCAATCCGGATCTGGTTGAAGATCTCGTCTGCTGGTTCCAGGTACTCCGGATCCGCGTCAGGCTGGTACAGATCCTCCGGTGTCCGACCGGTAACCTCCGAGAGAGGTCGAGCCGGTTCTATCTGGAAGCTATCTACGCCAGTGGCAGTCCTGCCTTCAGGCGTTTTCGTGCGTTTGCCCGATTGTGCCTTGCGTCCTTTGCCTCCTGCTCGTACTGCTCCGGACTCACCTCCCGCCCAGCTAGGATCAATGGTGTTGTCGATTCCGTATCTTCCAACGACTTCTTGTGCGGCACTTTCATAATCTGTCTTCTCCCCTGACTTGCTTACTGCTTTATACTGACTGAATAAATCCTTCTCTGAATACCATAGAATGGCCTGTGCATCCGCAACTGTCAAACGAATACCGGTCTGCTCCTCGACCAGATCAATGGCCAGATTCACTGCTTGACGCATTGCCTGACGCTCAGATCCGTTTCTGGGGGCATCCACTAGTTCACCCTTGATCTTTTTGCCGACAGTATTCGCCTTGATGTGGATCGGTGTCTTGTCTGTATAACCACCCTTTGCGTATGCCTTCATGGCGACCAGTGCGAATTCTGCCGCCACGGTGTCGTCCTCAAGGATCTGCTTCTTGTCGAATCCGTAGAAGTGTCTGGATGCCCTACGCTTGTCAGCACGAACAACCTCCCTCAACTCATCAAAGATCTTGGGATCATCCGGTTTCACCATGTTGCCCAGATACCGGTTCCAGCTTCTGGAGAACCAGAGATCCGCAGTCAGGGTTCCAAAGTCACCATTGAGGTTCCCAAAGAATGATCCGATCTTGGACCCGAAAATTGCCATTGCTCCGGTGATCTCAGTATCGACCAGTTCATCGGATGACTTGTATCCAAATTCATTCCACTCCTTCACCGTCTTGGTGGTGGTCAGAATGCGGATAGTCTCATCCACCCCAACGGTGTCGATCAGTTCAAAGACAAAATCAATGTTGTCCCGAATGTCCTTCTCACTCTTCCCAGGATAGGGATTAGGTGGTTGCTTGCCGGTCTTCTTGTAGTGGGTATACGCCTTGTCTGTTACCTTGAAATTGATCTCGACATTGTTGCCCTGGCTAATTGCGGCCAGCATGACCTTGAACCTCAGTCCAGCTTCCTTCTCGGTAACGATCTCCGGATGTACCCGTGACATCAGTTCCATCGCACTGTGAACCTTCCGGTCATACCATCCGATTCCAGACGCATCGATGGTCAGCATGGTCTCGATATCCTCTGCCATCGCACTGCCGACTTGCTGGACTGCCTCCAGTGAATAGTCGTCTGCGGATCTGTGATACCCGCTCAGTCGAGCAAAGTCATCAAGTGCCTTCCCAAGATCCACGACCTTTGTGCGACCACGGGTCCGGACGGGATCGATGAGATCCGGATTCTGCTTTATGTTGGTTGCAGAGTTGACTACCTGGTAGGTGATCCTCGGATCGGTGGGGTCGAATGTCCCACGGTTCCCTGTGGCACTCTTGATCTGGGTGGGTTCGAGGGCAACATAGATAGTGTCAAGCCCCCCACCGTCAGCAAGGTTCTTGAAGATTACTCCATCATGCCCTAACTTCTTGGCTTCCTTGATGTGATCAGTTCGCCCACCTGAATCCTCCTGTCCTTTATAATCGTGGATGTATGGATTCTGAATGCTGAGGTAGGCCTCTTTGATATGGGGTCGCTTGCCTTCATGCTCGAAGTAGCGTTGCTCGAAAGTCAGCATTTCTTCACGGTTTAGTGCTTCCTCCCGTGCATCAATGCCAGACTCTTTCATCACCGTGCTATACAGTTCGCCTTCATACATTTCAGCAATGGCATGGAATGCGGACTCCTCTGCTTTCTTGGCATCCACCCCAGCACCAACCAGCAGTTCGATTAATTGCTGATACTCAGGTTTTGCTTTGATTTCGGCACGCATCTTTTCGAGCAGTTCTTCCTTCTCCCGATTGATGGCATCACGGTCTGCCTTGAACTCAGACTTCACATCGTCATGAATCTTCTGAATCTCTGGATCGCCCTTCAGGGATATGTCGAAGTAATCCATAGAGGTCAGTCCAACATACGCTTCTGAGGTTTCCTTGCTACCAGCAAAGAAAAACCCTTCGTAAGCAGATTCAGCCAAGAAGTTCTTACTCCCTAGCTTTGCCTTAACAAACTCATCAAACTGTTCATTCGTCCCATGATAAACCACCAGAGGCTCACCGTTCTCGTCCACCACCTTGGAGTCACCAAACCACTTCTTGAAGGCTGGGGTGTCCACCGCAGGGGCTGTCTGGAAGGTGTCCTCTATCTCTACGTCTGCCTCGTCAAAGATGACGTAGTTGTAGTCGCCCTCTCCCTTGCCTCGGGAGTTTCCGTCCAGATACTTGATGCCTCGGATGCCAAGGGACTTGAGTTTCATGGAAGAATCTCGGTCATTCACCTCCATCAACCCGTGATAGATATATTCCCCCATTGAATCCCCATACTCTTCAACGGTTATGCCATCCTTATCCAACGCCTCCCTGACCTTCTCACTCTGCTCGCTCAGGGGCTTGTCCCACAGGAGGTACTCGTCCTCAGAGGGCTTCAGGTCGACTTGGTAGGTCTTTGATCCCACCTCGATTTTATCGTAATCAATGCGATCTAACCACCGCTTGATGGCTTTAGAGTCCTCAAATGACTCTGCATCATCCTTGGCCTGTTGCTTGTCCCCCTGAGTTCCCCACAGGAGTTCGATAGCCTTCTGCTTTGGGCCGGAATCTAGTCCGTTAAAAACCTGGACTGTTTCCCCATCATATCTGATGGAGTTATTAAACAAACGGTGGTAATGCTCACCAACCTCATCTGCCGTGTAGTAATACAACCCCCACCCGTAGGCTTGTGCTCCCTCTCCGGTTCCAATCTTCTCAGTGGAGAATC
>Ga0209756_1000499_pt1 | contig 38434 bp, 16 predicted proteins | sample ETNvirenome_6_85_FD_184071 | JGI IMG/M metagenome (GOLD analysis project Ga0209756, IMG submission 184071) | Marine viral communities from the Pacific Ocean - ETNP_6_85 (SPAdes) (version 3) | ecosystem: Environmental > Aquatic > Marine > Oceanic | place: Pacific Ocean | collected 2013-06-19 | reverse complement strand
TTGTTTCTGAAAATATTGGAGACTTATTGACGACACTAGAAAGTTTTTCTGAACATCTAGAAAGTGTTTACAAACGAGAAGCATATTACGGAGATCAGACATTGGAAAACTTGTTAGAACATTCAAAAAGTATTGCTGAAGAGATCCGGGCCTATAGAGATATTTATGATATCACACACGGCGAAGACGAAGAATTAAATGAGGTAGAAGAATATTATGGCGAGACGACGACGGAAGAGTAATCATTATTTCACAAAAGATCACGAAAATGCCATAATACAATATGCTTTAACGGATGATATAAAAGTTCGTACTAAATTATACATTGAATATATTGGCCCAGCTTTTGATGAGATGGTAGATAAAATAGTTTATACATATAAATTTACAAATCTTCCAAATATAGATGATTTAAGAGACGAGTGTAAAATTTGGCTAACTACAATATTGGATAAATATGATTCGACCAAGGGGTCGAAAGCTTTTTCATATTTTAGTGTGATCACAAAAAATTGGTTTATTCACAAAGTGAAAAAAAACACAAACCAAAGCAAGAGAGAAATTCAACTAGAGGACACCCACATTAATAATTATAGTAATTCAAAATTAGTTGCGTATAATGATTATTATGAAAAAAGAAGTGATCGAGAATTTTGGCAATTACTCTACTCCAAGATGGACTGTTGGGAGGAGGAGAATTTAAAAGCCAATGAAAGAAAAGTTTTAGAGGCAGTGAAAATACTCTTTGAAAACTCCGAAGATATTGAAATTTTCAATAAAAAAGCTATTTATTTATACCTTAGAGAAATAACGGGCTTAAACACTAAACAAGTTGTAAATAACTTAAATAAAATAAGAGTTCGATATCGGGAAATAAAAAAAGAATGGAACGAAAATTAAAAGATATTAATGAATATATCGAAAACGCAATTCAGAACATAAAAGACGATAGAGCCGTAACCAGCAATTTATTAACAGATGTAATTACAGAAATAAAAAATGCCCGGGCATCTTCTTATGATTCCCACAAAGAACTGGGGCAAATTGCAGCAAAATATGTTGAAACCCTGCAAAGATCTAATGAACAATTAGTCAAAATCGCCACACTTTTACAGAAAAAAGAAACACGCGAAAGTATTGCAGAGCTTTCCGGCGAAGACAAAGACGAACTTTTTGATTTAATTCAGGGGAACAAATAGATGGCTTTGTGGTATGGAGCGAGGTATCCGGAAGGAACCCGCGTATTCGACCCAGACACCAACGATCCTTTAATGGATGCCATGGAGACCTCTTTTAGGGAATTATACAAACCAGATGTTGATTTTTCTTCATTTGGCCCATTCGTTGCTGTCGTTGAAGATATAAGAAGGGGCCCGAATCCCGGCTCTTGGGAAAAAAATTGTGCCAAGGATCCAAACGCAATAACAACGCAATCTGAATACACTATACTTGCGCGTGTAAAGTTGTTTGATTTTTTACCTCAAATAAGAGAATATGGTGATGGCTATAAATTAGATAATGATCTTGTAAACATGAAGGGCAGTGCAAACATGAGGTTTGTGCCGGTTAATAATCCTACACCCCGCGAGCCTGAAATTGGAGAGAGAATTGAAGTAGATTGGGGCAAAAAAACTGGTATGCCGTTATTTGATTGGGATGCTCCCGTATATTTACGGCCCGTAAACGACGCGGATTCTGAATTGGAAGCCCTCCCAGAGCTACATGTAGCAAAAAAAGCTCATAATCAAGCGGGCGCCGACGACGCGCTAGCGGCAGTGGAAACATCCGCCGATTGGACTCCCTTTTCTCCGGGCCCGGGCCAAACCGGAAAAAGCCTCAACGAAGAGCCGGCTCCAAAAATTGTAAAAAAAATCCAAGACTGGGGGGGAACAAAGTCATATTCAAAAAACAAAAAAAAGATAGGCCCGTCACCGTCTGCCGTTTACGATAAAAAAGAAATATACGTTGAAAGAAAAATAGACTATCCTAGCCCAGGCCTTAAAAAAACAGCCATAATACCATATGCAGGTCTACCAGCAAACAATTCCAAAATTAAAATTGTTGAAAAAACAGCAGACACTACAGAAATGTACAGAAAAAACGGCAAAGCTTATTGTTTACCAGCGGAGGAAGTTGCTTTTCAGCGTACAAATACAAAAATGATTATTATAGGCGAGACCGGTAATTTTCATTCTGCAGCATATAACAAGGTTAAAAAATCTCCCCTAATGCATTTTGGAATAGCAATGAATTCAAATGAAGAAAGTGGAGACCTCACTATGATTGAGTCTGAACAGGGGTGTACGATACGTGTAAATATACCATATGGCTTAACAATAGGCAATAGAAAAGGAACTATATCAAATAGCTGCGTGGGATGTATGATTTCTTCGCCTTTTGATGGGAGTGGCACCAATTTTTTCAACTCGACACACTATCCCGTAATTAGAAATAAATTATTTCAATGGATGGCAAGTAAAAAAATTCCAGGTGGCCAAGAGGCTTTTGTATTGGGCCCATGGGGCACGCCCGGGCTAAGAACGGGCCCTCTTGCAAACCAAAAAGCAGATTTTTCAGATTTAGATTCTGCAGCATTTGCTAGCGGATTTTTATCTTGGACAAAAACTGGCCACTATATACTGCCAACTATGATACAGGCTTTTACTTTGTACGAACTAATTAATAGTCTGATTAATAATCCACCAGAATCATATTATTCATGGGGTTTTACAAAGCCTCAAAGAAATAATCATCAAATATCGTGGTCATTTCCCGCCGTTGGGGGCGGTGATCCGACTTATAGATATAGTAATTTTGTATCTAAGACTCCACAAGGTGAAATAAAAGTTAGTTCTGGGTTCCCATGGGGCAGAGTTGGAGAATATGGGTATAGAAGACGCTCTCAATATCATAAATGGTGGGAAAATCAATTGTCGCCGAAAAAAAATATTTCTGGCATAGTTTCAGATTCCAGATGGGAAAATCGTAGTGGCGGCGTGTTTCTAGAATATTATTTATTGGCTCGCTCTTTGGATTCTGGCCACAAAGAGGCTTGGTATATTGCTTTGGCAGCTGCCTCTGAGACATTTCCTAAAAGATTTGGAGGGGTTGGGTTAGGCCCATCTACTCTGCCAATCAATGCGGAAAGAAATAGATTATTAGCAAAAGGGCAGCAAATGTGGGCCAAAGCAACGAGATATGTGCGACAATAAATTAATTAAAAAGTGGAGAAAATTATATGGCTGATGATAAAAAACCCGCACTCAATACGACCGAGACCAACCCAAGAAAGAGGGTAATTTCTGATAGGATTGCTGAAACTTCAATATCCCAAAAATCCGGCGCTGGATGCCAACATATTCCAAAATACCCTAAACCTACTTTTAATAAAATGCCATGCGAAAAAGTAATACAAAATAAATATAATGCTTGGATTGTTTTAGGAAGGGACCGCCCATCCGGAAGATATTCTGGTTTTGGTGGAAAGGGAGATACCGATTGTGCCTCGATTGATATTGTTGTTGGGAGGCCTACGGTCATGAGAAAGAACAACAAGCCATCAAAAGTTAATCCAACTTTCACTCCAATCGCCAACACAGATGAAAAAGAAGTTAAATTTGCATCCGATGCAGCAAGAATTTATATATCTGAAAAAACCCATCTTGCTGATGCTTTTGGATTGGGTGCATACCCCGCAGAAGGAACGAAAAGATGGCAATTCCCCAAACCCGCACAACCGCGCTCTGGCATAGGAATAAAGGCGGACCACGTTGCTATTATGGGGCAAGAAGGGATAAGACTCGTCACTAAACCGGACAGATATAATTCTATGGGAGGCCCAATAGATACAGTGCCTGGAATTGATTTTATTGCAGGTGGTGGATATTTAGGAACAGAAAGCCTAGAGCCGTTAGTGAAGGGCGACAGATTGGTCGAATGTATAAAAGATATATTTAAGCATCTTGAAATATTGGAAGGTGATCTTTTGGGCGTAATAGTTGCGCAAATGAAAATGAACTCTGCTTTAGCGATGCATACGCACCCGTCTCCTTTCTTTGGGTCGCCCACTGGGCCGTCCATCGATGCTGCCACAATGGGATTGAATACAAATTTTCGGCTAGGCACCGTTTCGGCAAAATCTGGCATTAGCCAGACTGCAAGTATAAAAGGAAAAACAATGCTCTATACGGACCCTATGGGCGGCCGGTACATTAACAGCAGACACGTACATACAACTTAAAAGGAAATAGAAACTTATCATGGCTGAAAAATGGGAAAGAAAATGGGGCAACAACCAGGATGTATATAATGTAGATTCTGGCGTTAACTTTATTCATGATTTTGCAAAAATAGTACTAGAGCGTAACATTAAGTGGCGTAAATATGAAAAATCTATCTATATGCCCAAATGGTCTGATGTAGAAGATGAGCAAAAAAATGTAAGCCCTACCGGCCGCATTAAAGAAATAGAAAATACTGAATGGTCTTATTTTATTGTCGACTGGTTTAATTACGCGAATGCGACACAAAAAGATCCAGCATCTTGGAACGCCACAGGTAGCACACTAAAAGATACTCCAATAAGAGAGCATTTTGATAAATTTGTTCGTGAATCTTTAAAGCACATTTTTAAACTTGCAGGTAGAAAATCAGATGACAGCACGATACAATCCTTTATAAAAAGGCACTTTAGCGACGACTCCGGGTTAATTGGAAGCAGCCAAGAGCATGTTATACAATTTGGCGATTACACCGTTGAGGCACGCGGAAATAATGAAGTGTCCAATGCAGTTAGTCCGGGTTTGCGGTTTCTTGTAGGGATTAAAACAAAAGCTTTAAAACGATTGCCACACGATAGGCATATTTTTGGCGGCTCCCCAGGCTATGCTAGATATTTTGAAATAGACCCGAAACGCTCTCTTAAAATTAAAATTGGAGATATTGATAGCCATTTTGATGAAATGGCACGCCTCTTAGAGTTCTACCAAACCGTGGAGTTGCTGGCGGCCTCCCCAGAGGGTGGCCTTTATATCCCAAAAACTAGATTAATGAAAACAGGAGCCACGCAGAATGTGGAAATAGGCAGCCTCACTACAGAGCAGAAAAAGAAACATGCTGTACAGGTTGATTTAGGTGCCATGGCAGATGATGTCCGAGCGTTTGGTCAAGCCCTAAAAGAGTTGGCTGACAAGTCATCAAGAACACCTATTACATATTTTATGCCAAAGCGCGCCCAAGATGCTAAAGATGAAGATATAGACATAGCAACTGTTATGAAAAGCGATAAGTGGAAAGACGATCCATCGTATTATGATGATAAAGATATTACCACAGAGGAATCCGATGCAGACTTTGCAAGCTTGAAACCAGATCAGATTGCCAGGACGGCTGATAACAGATTTGGTAAAGATGGTAATATTCTAGAAGTGTATTTCACCAAAGGTGAGAAAACAGTTGTAAAATGGGTCGATGGCTATCCCGTAAAATATGTACCGCCAGAAGGCACACGAGTGCTTATGGTAACTGAATATGTTCCGGAAAAGGAATTTAGCAGTGAAGATGTTAGTTGGGATGACCTTGATCAAGCGGGCGCCCTGGCTGTCGGCCGCCTAGGGAAGATTCGGGGTAGCGATACCAATGAGAAAGGTGGCAAGCGCATATTGCTAACACACTTAAGCGACTTTAGAAATGACGAAGCAGTCCAATCAGAAATGGTTGTTAATTTTTTATACAAAATACATCACTATTCTAATGTTTGTAAAGGCCCGACAGACAACCAAGAAGCATTTGCAAACTTCCTCAAAACAGGCGATAGAAAAAAATTATTGGAAACAGTTTCTTTTCAAAAGTTTGTAGAAGAATATATCTATAATTATCAATATGAATACCTCAAAGAACCCAAACCGCAGGCAGTACTTAATAGGTACAAAAACGCTGAACAGGCGCGCCTTGATACGAACCCATCAACCAATGAAGACGATGAAAAAGAAGACTTTTCTCTATTAGCTGATCAATCTTGGTCAAATAAGTATGAAAAATATTATTCTGCAGAGGCTTTTACAAATTCTGCTGATTCTATAATGATGGATATTGTTGGCGGCCCTACTCCACCGCGGGTTCGTTTGGGCGGCATGCCACATCCTATAAGCGGCATCTACAAACAAGTCTTAAATAATGCTGATGTAAAAACTTTAGCTATAAAAATGATAAGATGCCTATCACCAGACCGCTGGTTGGAGCTTTTATGCCGCTATATTTTTGAAAATATGGGGATTGACGGCCTTTTAGAATCCTTAAGGAAGAGTGGCCTATTAGAATCATTAATGCAGGCGAACAAAGATTTTGGAAAAGTAGTAAATCAAGTACAACAATCAAAAGCAGTTCAGCAAACTGAATATGTCAAACTAGAACATGAAAAAGAACAATATAATCAAGAAATTTTACGATTAGTTGAGCTAAGAACTAAGGTTCAGAAGGAAATCCCCACAGACTCAGCTCCCACACCAAAACAACAAGAAAGAATAGACAACATTAACAACGAGATAAATGATTACGAGGGTAGGAGGCAACTAGTCGAATTAGATGAATATTCTGCAAAATACAACGCTTCTGCAGGCTCTTATTTGCCGATAAGTCACGAACAAGCAGAAGAGGCAAAAAGAGCTAGTAGGGAAACTGCTAGAATTATAAGTAATTTGAGTGATCCAAACCTTAAAGATAAGATTTGTAAAAATATTCTTAAATATGCAATAGATTTTGCTGAAATGATATATAATTCATCTCAATCACAAAAAGGCACAAAAGATTCCATAGAAAAAATACAAAAAGAAGGCGAGAAAGGAAAAGGCCAACCAAACAGATTTCAACAACCGGCATGGCCAGAATTACCATCAGACCCAATCACTCATTATGCAAGAGAGCTGTTAAACAAATTTATTACTTGGCAGATTTCCTCGATTGTAACAGAGACACTCAAGTATCTTTTGAAGGAAATTTGGGAATGGTGTCGAGAACTCCAGGACCCAGAGGACGACAGACCCAGAAGGCCCGGGCAGGCTAATTTTAGAGATCTACTAGAAGATAACCCAGACGAAGCCGCCCAAGCAATGTGTCAAATATTAGATCAATATGGCTTTACACCAGAGGCGTGTGATGTAGAAGATTTTTCAAAACTTCTATCCGATATAGAATTGCTTCTATCTGCAGTGGAAATTTGCGACCTCTTTAAGGGCAAGCCAGATCCAAATGTTGCACAGTATGTAAGAAACTTGCTAGAAGTGAGATATCCTGGTATATTTCAGAAAATATCTAGAGGGGAAAGATATGCGATTGATGCTGCAATTGCAAATTTCTTCAAACAATTTGAAAATCTATTAGAAGACGGATATTGTGAAGACCTAACGGTTTCATTGGCAGAGATAGATCAAAATTTTACTTGCTGCATGCCAATGCCGGCTCAGCAGGATGCGCGCTGTTATTTATTGCAAGATTGGCTAACTGAAGAAGGTTTAAACAATTGTATAGAAGAAGCGGAAGAAGAACAATACAATAGCTTATCTTTCGCTTTAGATTTAGCAGCAGGGAAAAACCCCGTTGATACTCCGCCAATATGGTGCGATGGGGAAAGGGAGGGCATATTACCTCATGATGTTGAGCCGCTAGGGTTTATAAATGAGAATTTATTAGATATGGTTTTTCACCCCATCGAAGCAACGTTCAGGTCAGATTTTCATCTTTTTATGGATAAGTATTTGAAACTAGCAGGAAGCGAAGCAGAAACCTTATTTGCGAATTCTGTAGTACCAACCGATGATAATACACCAGGAGACATTCTTAAAGCCTTGCAGGGCGGCATGTCTAATATGTTGTTGGGTCAACTAAAAGAAGATTTTAATACATTCATACCAGATATTACAGATATCAATGATCAAAAATATGCTGCAACTCTTTATAATATACAAAAGGCGACCGATAATGAAGAGTTAATGAAGATCGTCGACGTACCAGACAAAATAATGTGGAAACCGAACCAGGGCACGATTTTCGAAGGAAATGAGATTTTTTCCGACAATACATATGAAATAAAAATAGATAATCCACTCGGTGCAGAAGGTCGTATTATATATCAACTATCACCTAATAGTGCAGATAAATATACAATCACTATAACATGGAAGGATAAAGATGGCGATGATTTCTTTTACTCTTACCTTGTCGACGCCGGTAAAATAAATTGGTCAGCTAAACCTGCAAAACTTTTGGGATCCGAAGACCCCACACTTGGCGATAACCCAAACGTCGACCTCGTATCGCTCGACCCCACTTTGTTGAAACCTTCGCTTTCATTACCAGGCGACGTCGACACAAATTCAAATGATTCCAATGGCAATGTTATGTATTCAAAAATGTCCGATACATTTGTAGACTTTTTTATTGGCAAGTTAAGTCCGTTTCCGCATAAATATCCAGACCCATGGTCGGGGATGGATATCAGCAATACAAAAACCCCAGAAGAAAAAATAAGAGAACTCTTCAACAATATGACGATTTCAGTCATGGAGAGGTTTGCCTTTGCAGCATCCCAGTCAAAGTTTTTTGATATTACTCCAACTAGATTTAGGTCGATATTTTCTTCTATGGTACCACAACAGGTTTTCCCCGTCGGAGAAACTTGCCATCCAGAAAATGATGCAAGTTTAATTCGCGTTAAAGCCTTTAAACAATATGCAAAGTCGCGGAGTAAGGATATTGATTGTGCTGTACAGAGGCGCTGGCCAGGTGCGCTTAAACAATATGATAAAATGGGACAAGATGCACCATCTTTATCTGTAGCTACGGCCGAGGCAATAGTTTTAACTTTGCTAAGATTATACAGCGTTGAGGCGGTAATGAAAACTCTTCCAATGATGTTTACAGTTGGTTATGATGGCATTATAGGAGACGAAGTAGTCGAATTTTTAGTAGAATTAGTATTGGAAGATTTGAAAAGCGTAGATGAAGTCGCGACACCCACAATAAATTCTAAAATACACGATAAAAACCCTGCTATAGTAGAAATCGAGCCATATACTAGCGAAAGGCTTGGGAAAACTTCTATCGAAGAACCACCACAACCAGCCGCATCACCTAGACGATATGCTGTTCCAATATCAAAAACGTATGATCCGAAAACTTGGCGTACGAGAACGAAAAAAGTTATTACTATACCAGGACATATAGCTCGATATCCAGGAGATGGTAAGTTTCCCAGGATACCCTCGACCGCAATAGTGAACCATGTCTATAAGAGTGGGCCCGAGTTGGTTGAAAATGAAGACGGAAGGCTTTCTTGCCCGCCCGGCGTTTCTTCTTGTATTACAAATATGACAGTATTAAGCCCCCCACAAATTGAATTTGCAGTGGAGCCTTTTGTTCCTAAATATCAAAAGCACGTGCTTAGATATGCAAACCAAATAATGAAAAATAGAACAAAAAAGATAGAACTTGACGGTGGCCAATTATTCAGCGAAGGGAAGCCGTACCCATCAAGTAATTTTGAAGATCTTTATGGCTTAAATGGAATTCGATTCTTAATGCGAGAACAATTATTGGATACCGTAAAATACTTTAAAGATAAGGTAAACAATGCAGTACCCAATGCTTATGTTGAGGATATCAAGAGAATGTGGCTAAGAATGCTTGAATTTGATGGCATATCTGTACCGACAAATTGGAAAAGGGTATCTGATAGTAACTTATTGGTAGATGCATTTCCTCGTGCCTCAAATTTATCCGACGCGCTCTCGCGGTACGACGGCGCCGGAAGATTTTTTGAGTTTAAGACAAAAACAATGCACGACCAAACATTTAATATTTTTGCTCCCACGGATTTTTATGATCAAGTGAAAGGCGGCGGCTTTGTATTACAGCCATATATACGCGCTTCAATGCATACTGCCGGCGAAACCGGAACTGATTTTATTAATTTAACAGAAGAAGAAAGAGAAAAAATTAGATCTCTACTGATAGAAAAAAGAGTGAGACACTACCTTGATAATCCAAAATTATTGGACCCCGATTATCAATTGCCAAAAAATTATGATATTAGCAAACATGCTGCCCCGATGGATTTTATTGGAGGCCAGTTTCCCGCGTGGACAACTACTGGTATAAATAGACATGCATATCTCTATCCCGGTGGTGAAGCCTGGAAAAATTGGTTTGGAAGAACTGATGATCAGGACCACGCCGGCGAAATCTGGGGAAACCGGTCCTGCCTCGGTTTCACAGAAAATACCCCAGTTCCCGCCGCGCCGGGCATGCCAATTAGTAATTTGGGATTAAATAGAGAGAAATGGACGGATTCTCTTGGAAATCGTGCGGAAAGAATTTTAATTGGATTTTTATGGAATGACCCATGGGTCCAGAGTATGTGGACCCCAGACGGCAATAAAGTAGAAGGTATAGACTTTCAAGAAGATTGTTGGATGCCAGGCGGAGCAGGCTGGTGTACGCCTAAAGCTAAAATAGAATGGTCTTCCAAATATTGGTGGTTCAGAAAGCATAAGTGTGCATTATTAGGTATGCAAATAGGTTATCGTAAAAATATTATGGCTATAGTGGATAAGCTTCAAAAAGTAGTCTATGCCGATGTAGAAAAAACATTAACTGCTCTTGAAGAATTCACTTTTAATATTGAAAAAGCATTTCATGGAGATATAAACTTGTTGGATCCCCCGGGCTCGACCTTCGGAGAGGGCATTTATTTTAACCTGCAAGAGTGGAATGATCTATTTGGCACTGACGCTTTTTCAATTTGGTTAACACTCAAAAAAGAGTCAAAGACTTCCTATCAAAAGTATTTTAATGGGTGGTCGTATGGCCTTCGATTGGCCTATATTTTACCAGAAACACCAGGGAAAGAATTTTCAGATCAAATAGATGGACAATCTATAATGGGGGCGTTCAGTCATAACACCGATTTTCAGACCCTAGGTTGGAATGCTAATCAAGTTAAAAAAACCAAAAAGGCATTTCGTGGTGTTGAATATGTGTATCCCCCCACCACCGCCGCGGCCGTCGAAGGGGATTCTGCTTGGTATCAAGTAGCCGAGTGGGGCACGGACGACTCAATTGAGGAACAACTTTTTGATAAGGTCTCAACAACTAATGACGAGACCGGCGAAGTAAATATTTCGTATTTCTTAAAAAACGACATTAACATATTGACAGGCGCAAAAACACATGCATACTATGAGGTTCCCTTCGCAGAAGTTGAAACACCGGTCGCCGGCGGCCTAGACGTAGAATTAGATTATTTTATAACTATTAACGCTTGGGAAGATTTTCCGTACCAAGAGTTATTTGAGAAAATGATATCAAACAATGATTTTAATATCCTATTCAATAAAATTAATAATGAAACACCCGGACTTATTAGTTTAAATAACATATCAACAATGATGACATTTTATACACTTATGAGCACAGATAAGATGCCACAATTTAAAGAGGTCTTTTTAAATACCAAGCGCCTACTGCGAGAAAATTTTTATACAGTTTTAAACGCCCAAAGATATGAGGATAATCCAAAAGTTTCTTCATCTGAATCTGCCGCCTTGGGCATGCCTAATTTTTTCGGACCAGTGATGGCAACGGCCGCAATGTTCGCAGCTGCAACTCCAGTATCAATTCTTAAGGGTCTTGTTACTTTAATTGATCCCAATTGGAAAAAATATCCATGGACGCCGGCCGGCTGGGTTGCATATTTTTTGAATAAAACAGATAAAAACCCTTGGTTTGGAGATCTCGAAGACGAAACACTGGTCTGCCCTGAAAAGACACCAGAACCAGATGAAAATATTAAAATGTTAAGAAAAATAATGACAAAAGGTGGCGTTTCACAAAAAACGCAAGATGCGTTTTTTAAATATTTTGCAGATGACGAATCGTTTTCCATTACAAGCGCTTTTTATACGGCCATTGAGACTTATGGCGACACGTTTGAGTTGCAAAATAAATTATCTCCCATATTTGAACTTTTAGACGAGTACATATTGGCGTATGAAGACATGGTTAGCTCAAATGAAGAGTTAAAAGTGTCACTTCGCTCCTTAGTCCACACCGCGGTCAACAATCTTGAATATGGCGGTAGTGATGAAACTAGTGATTGGCCGCTGAATCCAACCACTCTTCTATGGGAGCCAAAAAATGGAGATACAATATTAAAGATGCCATTCGGAGCTTTAGCCTCAGAGTGGGTCAATACCAATGAAGAAGTAGATAAAATAACTGTACCATATAGAGTGCAAAAAATAGTACTCAAAGAAATCATCAGAGCCTATGAATTTAAGCATGACGAATATTTCAAACCTTTCTTGGGAGAGTCCCCACCAGGGCCATCTGCTATGGATTATGTAAACTCTAAAAAGATGGGACCAGGAGATACTGCTGCAGAACATTTTCCTTCTAATACTGAGACCATCGGCGAGCTTCCATTTGCTAAGTTGAGAGACGATATAAATGAATATCTATTAGCTGATCCGGTTGTAAAGAAGGCCACATTAACAGTCGCCGAGCGGTATAACGGGAAAACGTTAGCCGACTACAAAACGGAAGATGATTTGCCATCAGTAATAAGGCTCAAAACAAAAGAGGGTTACCATCACACCGGACCCAACGGCAACCTCCCTGTATATTTGCGCCCGAAAGCCGGCTTTAAACCCTGTACCAAAGACGGCGGTTGTTATAACGTACTTGTAGGTGATGAAGTTAGGATCGCATGGCTCGGCGCCTTCGACGACCCCTCGTCGTATGAGGTTTCTTGGGCCCGAGTTCCTTATTATGATTATCTTTATTGGGACGGCGAAACAACATATCCCGGACTTATAATTCAGGCGATGACTGTGTGGAATAATCTTAAATCAAGGATTCAAAATATTCCGCCATGTGAAGATCTTGCTGACATTGTTGAGAATTATGGAATTTGCACAGCTAAATTCAAACTTGAAACGGCAATGCAGTTTTTTGATCAAGTTGCTGGCAAGATTAATTCTACCATACAAGATCCGGAAGGCCTTGGATTCGGAGAACTGGATTTTTCTGAAGAAAAGCCAATTCCTTTCTGGGACGCATCCGGAGAAGAATTCGCAGAAGCAATGATGTCTCATATTGATTCTTATTTCGATGAATTAATATCTACTAAGCAAGCATCATTTTATAATGCAGACTACGATCCACTGATTGGAGAAGGCGAAGGTGGCGAATGGTTCGCATAACAGTCTACACGACAAGGAGGTAAATACATGCCAGGATTAGCACCTAAACTGCCATTATCAATTGATAATATTGATGGCCATGCGTTAATAAAATCTTATAGTGAACTTGTGACGCAAAATTTAAAAAATTTAATTCTTACTGCACCCGGAGAAAGAGTGATGGATCCAACTTTTGGAGTTGGAATTAGAAATTATTTATTTGAACACAATATCTCGGAAATACACCAGCAAATTACAGCACACATTACAAGACAAGTTTCTAAATATATGCCCTTTTTAGAAGTTAGTGCGGTTGTATTATCACCAAAAGAAGATGTTCCTGATAATGAACTTAATTCTATAGAAGTGAGAATAAAGTATTTTATTAAACCATTAAATGTAACTGATATTTTGAATATAACAGTTAATCAAACTAATTAAATTTAGGAAAAGGAATTGATTACATGGCTATAAAAGAGAATGTACCAATTAAATACACTAGTAGGGATTTTGCGAGTATTAAAAGTGATTTAATTGAATATACAAAAAAATATTACCCAAATACGTTTAAAGACTTCAACGAGGCATCTTTTGGCTCGCTGATGTTAGATACTGTGGCTTATGTTGGCGATATTCTTTCTTTCTATCTGGACTATCAAGCGAATGAATCTTTTTTAGACACATCCATAGAGATCGATAATGTAATAAGACATGGTAGAGAGTTGGGCTATAAACATGAGCGCTTTTCAACTGCTACTGGTGTTTTATCGTTTTACATTCTCGCTCCTGCGAATTCTAATGGAATCGGAGTTGATTTAGATTATGCCCCTCTATTGAAAAAGGGCAGCACTTTCAATGGTACAAACGGCAATATATACATATTAAACGAAAATATTGATTTTTCCGGAGAAGCAAATGAAGTAATTGCAGCAAAATTTGATGATTCCACTTCTGCGGTGACGCAATATGCTATAAAAGCGCAGGGGCAAGTTATTGCTGGAGAAATTGCAATAGATTTTATTGATATTGGAGAGTATTCTTCATTCTATAGAACAGAATTGGCCGGCGGCGATAAAGTTTTAGAAATATTATCCGTAACGGATAGCGACGGGCATGAATGGTTTGAAGTCGACTTTTTATCTCAAGACGTGGTGATAGTTCCAATTCCAAATAAAAATGCTGACAAAACCACAACACCTTCGATAATGAAACTCCTTTCCGTACCGCGCAGATTTGTTGTCGAGAAAGAAGGAGGTAGAACATTTTTACAATTTGGCTACGGCTCCGAAAATGAAGTCTCTTCTGAGAATGCCAGTCTCAAGGATCCAAGCGAATTGGCTTTAAAAATTCACGGAAGAAATCATATCACAGACGAAGCTTTTGATCCAACAAATCTATTATCATCAGACAAGTTTGGAATAAGCCCATCGAATACCACTTTACAAGTCACATACAGAGTTGCTTCGACGGAAGACTCGAATGCAACCACCAATACAGTAACTGTTGTTGGCTCTCCAGTTTTTGAGTTTCCTTCAGTTTTAGAAGGTGTAGCATTAAATGCTAACACAATTCAAAATGTTGTTGGCTCACTGGAGGTCAATAATGAATCGCCGATTACAGGTGATGTTTCTTTTCCAACCTTAGAAGAAATTAAACATAGAATTCGTTCTACGTTCCCTACGCAAAATAGAGCAGTGACGCTAGAAGATTATCAAAATATAATCTACAGAATGCCCCCCGGCTTTGGGGCGGTTGCAAAGTGCCATATCATACCGGACGTAGATTCGTTTAAGCGTAATTTAAATGTTTATGCTTTAACTGAGAACGCTAACGGGCACTTGACGATACCAAATAGTACGTTAAAATCAAATATTAAAACTTGGTTAAATCAATACAAAATGATTAACGACACGATTGATATTTTAGATGGACATGTTGTTAATATTGGAATCGAGTTCGAAATTGTAAGCGTAGTGGAAAGTAATAAATTTGAAATTTTAAGTTTGGCCACCACTAAATTAAAAGAATTCTATTTTGATAAAATATTTTCAATGGGAGAGAATCTTTACATAACCGATGTTTATAAAGTTTTAAATAGAATCCGCGGAGTCGCCGATACAACAAATGTTAAAATCGTGAAAAGATCTGGCCCAGAATATTCTCAAATTCATTATGATATAGATTATTTTCTATCACCAGATGGTAGATATGTTGCAATGCCAGAAAATGGAATTTTTGAAATTAAATTTCCAAATGTGGACATCAAAGGAACAATTAAATAATGGCGATTAAGAGATATGTTGCGAATGCAGATACAACAATAACCAACGCTTTTGAAGCCAATCTTACAACCCGCGGTACTGGCTCGAATATGGGCGCTTCTGATAGTCTAGAGGTATTTTCAATTTATGGTCAAGCAGTTAGCGGCTCTGACGCCGCAAAAACTTCCGAATTATCAAGAATATTAATCAACTTCCCTGCAGCAGATATTGCAACAGATAGAACAAACAGCGACATACCAGCTTCCGGAAGTGTTAGCTTTTATTTAAGAATGTTTAACGCGGAGCATGCCACCACAGTTCCTAAAAATTATACTTTGGTCGCTTCAGCCGTAACAGCCGACTGGGAAGAAGGCGACGGCTTAGATATGGAAACATACACAGACTTGACAAAAGGTGTTACTGGTTCAGATTGGATGAATACAAAGCCCGGCACAGCTTGGGCACGCCCAGGTGGCGACTATGATTTAAATTTTGCAAGCTCTTCTTTTAAGCAAAATTTTGATAATGGCACAGAAGATATAGAGATGGACATCACACCATTAGTTGAACAATGGGTTAATTCAGCCGGCAATGTCTTTGGGGACAAATCAAGTGCACGATATGGTATAGGTGTATTTTTAACAAGCAGCCAGGAGGCAATATATACAGGATCAGAAGAAAATGTAGGCATTTTACACAACCCAACGGGCTCAACAATTTCATATTACACAAAGAAATTTTTTGCCAGAGGCACTGAATATTTTTTCAAGAGGCCAGTAATAGAAGCAAGATGGGATTCATCTAAAAAAGACAATAGAGGGAATTTTTATCTAAGTTCGTCTCTCGCCTCTCCTTCTGATAATCTAATGAAGTTGTATTTTTATAATTATGTAAAAGGGCAATTAAAAAACATCCCAGTGGTTGAAACTGGGACCATACTTGTTAGTTTATATTCCGGCTCTTCTGCGAACACACACCCGACAGCATCCGGAAAACTAGAACTTTCAGCCGGCGGCGGAACTGTTACAGCCGCAGATCAGAACACTACAGCCTCTTATGTTGAAACTGGCATATATTCAGCTTCATTTACACTCACTGGATCATCAACATTAACAAAAATATTTGATGTTTGGCACACTGGCGGCGCCGCCACTCACACTCAATATCGCACCGGCAGCGGAATTAATGTAAAAAGTTTAAATGCTGCAGGGTACGATCCAAATCCAAATTATGTTGTTTCTATGCCAAACCTTAGACAGAAATATTCTACTTCCGAAACGGCTCGCCTCAGAGTTTCTGCTCGAAAAAAAGATTGGAGCCCAACTATTTATACTAAGGCATCAAATACTGTACAATTCAGCACTGTTGAAGATGCCTATTATAAGATTTATAGGGTAAGAGATGATCATACGGCAATTGATTTTGGCACTGGTAGTTTAAATCATACACGGCTTTCTTACGATACAAGTGGAAGTTATTTTAATTTAAACATGTCATTGCTAGAAAAAGGCTATATGTATGGAATTAAATATGTTTTTTATGAAAATGGAAAATATACCGAACAAGCAGATACATTTAAATTTAGAGTCGAATAAACATGAGCATTAAGAAGATCTTTAGCAAAGATAACGAATTAAAAACAATTCTAACATCTACAGACGTGGAGACTGCTGGAAAGGAAGTGGAGTCTGCAGGGTATATTGAATCTTTTATAGAAGAAAAAGATAGATTTGTACCACATGTAGACTTTACAAGTGCATCAAATTTTGCAAAATTTGGCTTAGCAGAGCAATACTACGAAGATGCCATCAAAAGAGTTTATAAAACTTACCCATATGACGGCTCTCGAAAAGAAAAATTAGATTGGCACAATAGTTCTTCTTATTTCGAAAATTATATTTTTGAGAATAGATATCCCAGAACAACTGGATATATTACATTTGCAGCAGACGGCTGGGGCTTAGTGGCAAATGAATCGACCCACTATACAAGCAGTTCTTTGGGAGAATACATTCTCTTTAAGGGCGGCCCGCATGTTAGTAAAAGAGAGAAAGGCAAGGAAATCACTAACGCCTCTGGGGATTACAAAAGTGGCTATTCAAATTTACTTGATCTTTCAAAAAATAGAGAATCAAATCTAAAAATCGACGGCGCAGATGGAAATACTGTAGAATTTTGGATGAGAAAGGATGCTTTCTCTGGCTCGCGAGCCAGGGAAGTAATATTCGATACATATACGGCCAATGCAGCTTATACTGCAGATGGTTACGGCCGCATGACAATTGAATTAACTGGTGGATATCCAAGCGCAGATTCAAGCACTTTCTCTCCACTTCTTTTAACTTATATGTCCGGAAATGTAGGCTTTGCGACTGCATCTCTCGGCTCTGGATCGGTCACAACAAGCACCATGGCGGACGGGAATTGGCATCATTATGCAATCTCTGTTGCTAATTCCGGAAGTAATTTGCTAGCAAAATTATATATCGACGGTCAATGCGATAGTACGATTGCCGGCTCCTCCGACAATCTTGCAAAAGGCGCTTCTACTGCAACTATAGATTATGTCAGCGGTGCAATGGTTGCAACAGTTGGAGCACTAGCTAGTGCCCCATCTGCATCCTTTCAAAGTACAGATTTGGGCTGGGGCAAGCTATCGGCTTCTTTGGATGAATTTAGATTCTGGAAAACAAACAGAACAGCGCAAGATATTGGGCGATATTGGATTAGCCAAGTCGGCGGCGGCGCAAATACGGATACTGCAAATACTGATTTAGGAGTCTACTATAAATTTAATGAAGGAATTGTCGGCGCCGCCAGCATTGATAATACCGTATTAGATTATTCTGGCAGAATTAGCAACGGCGCTTGGAATGGTTACACAACTACGTCTAGGAACACTGGATCGGCAATTGTTTCATCGTCTTTTGCTAGTGCCAGTTTTGAATTTTTAGACCCAATTTTATATTCAGAGCACGCAAAAGTCGATTCGCTGCTAACTTCATCGATGTTGATAGGAAAAGAATACGATTACAGGAATAATTCCTCTCTTTATAACTCCTTCCCATCTTGGATTATTGAAGAAGATACAGACGGAACACTCAAAAAATTAACACAAATCATTGCAACATATCTAGACACACTATATTTGCAGATACAAGAGCTGCCGAGAATTAAAAATGTTAATTATTTAAGTGGAACGCAAAAGCCATACCCATTTACAAATAGGCTGTTGGAAGCAAAAGGTTTCATAGCTCCAGATCTCTTCCCAGACGCAGAAATTATTGAATATTTTCTCAATAGAGGCGAGAGCGAACTGTTTGCAGAAAAACTTTATGACATAAAAAATAAAATATATCAAAATATCTATAACAACTTATCTTATATTTATAAATCCAAGGGAACTGAGAAGGCGTTTAGAAATCTAATTCGATGCTATGGCGTTGGCCACGAGCTTTTAAAACTTAATCTTTACGGTGATAATGTTACGTACGCCTTCGAAAATAATTTTAGTTCCTTGTCTGTAAAAAAGAAGGCAGTCGATTTTAGCCACCCTGACAGGAATGAGGCCACCGTTTATCAATTCACAGCTAGTTCGAATGTTAATTCCACTTCATTTATTTCTGGAGCCATTAACGGTGCTTCAGCTAGTGTGCCAATGACAATGGAAGCAGAAGTTATTTTTCCCAAAAAATTCTCTCCGGCTAGCCCTTATTACACACATTTTTCCAATATGACTTCTTCGCTGTTTGGAATACACACAGCAAAACAATCCGGCTCTAGCGATGGCAGTGAGAATTTAACAGATTTATCTTGGTACGACGCAGATCCAAGTAATTTTCAAGTTTATGCAATAAGAAAAACAGACTCTATTGATATTGTTAGCGCCAAAGGCTATAACAGGAAAGATGCCTATTTTATGCTAACGGGCTCCGACACGGGCCTCGACGGCGCTTTAATTCCAGAACTTACAAGTTCTGTATTTTCTAATGTATATGATAACAGCAAGTGGAATTTCGCCGTACGAGTAAAGCCCACAAACTATCCGTTTGCCGGAAATGTACACGGGTCTTTTACGGGCGATACAACATATCATGTAGAATTTTATGGAGTAAACTCACAAGCAGATGTTGTAATAAATGAATTTCTTGTCACTGGGACGATTACAAATGATCAAGGAACGCAATTTATGACAAGCTCCAAAAGAGTATATCTTGGGGCTCATAGAACAGATTTTGTTAGCGGTGTACTACAGCGTTCTGATGTGAAAATTACCTCTGCGCGCTATTGGCAGAGTTATTTAAATGATGAGGTTATCAAAGCTCATGCCCGAGACCCAGAAAATTTTGGAACCCTTCATCCGCGACGAAGCGCTTATCTTTTCGAGGATCTAGGTCTCCCGGTGGAAATACCACAAATAGATACCCTGGCACTAAATTGGGACTTCTCTACAGTGTCTGCATCAAATGCTGGAAATTCAGACAGCGCTGGCTATTATGGTGCGCAGACAAACAGCGCCAGCTTTAACGTCGAAGATTTTTCTTCGGGTTCTACGGCTCTTCCAAGTGCCAATACTTGGAATGGTGCTGTAAGGTTGTCTAGTAGTTACGGCTGGCTTGGAAATATAATTAAAAAAGAACATACTGGTAAGGGAGATTTTTTCTTACCAAATGATACTGGTTCCATTAGCAGAGAATATATACATTCTGCCCGACAGAATTTACCAGAAAACCTTCAAAGCTCTGATACAGTCAAGGTTCTCTCTCGCGATGATGAAGTTTTCACGAGAGATACAAGACCAACCACACATTTCTTTGCCGTCGAAAAGAGCATGCATCAGATTATTTCTCAAGAAATGTTAAATATGTTTGCAACAATTGTTGATTTTAATAATTTAATTGGAGAGCCGGTAAACACATATCGACAAGATTATAAAGATTTAGCAAAATTAAGACAATTTTTCTTTGAAAAAGTGCAAAAAGATCCAGACACCGAAAGATTTTTTGATTATTATAAATGGATTGATGGGGCACTGTCAGAAATGATTGTGCAAATAATGCCAGCTTCGGCAAGACATGCAGATAAAATACGAAATATCATTGAAAGTCATATTTTAGAGAGAAATAAATATTTTGCAAAATTTCCAACTTTAGATAGCCACCGATCTTCTGATGATATTGAAACGGCCGTAGGTGCACAATCATCTGATGGGGGACCAAAAGACTTGCCACCCGTCGCTGTTGGCATGGGACAAGCTCCTCCGGCCACTCAAAACTATTCAGTAATGCCGAACATTGTTCCTGGCACTCAATTGTCAACTAATCTGCCTAAACCCGGCACAACCGAACCCGGGCCACTGTTCAAGCATATATCCCAGGAAAGAAACAAACCAACAAATTCAAATACAGGCGATATTCGCACTGGCGATGACGCCGTTGACGACGCCAGAGAAGCTATTAGGAAAGTTATAAAAGAAGCCCATGGCCGCCATTCCCGCAGCCCAGCAAACTTTACAGTAGACAGAAAAAGCACCATAGAGATTACATCTGGCCACAACGTTCATAGAAACAAAAAGAATTCGGGCCACAAGCCAACAGTTGATTTTTCTTCTAGAGAAGACGACATTACAATTTTATCAACCGATATCGAGCGAGAAGGCGAACTTGCAGGTAAAATAAGAGACTTGGCACAACCCGAAAGAAAAATTAAAATCCCATTTAAGATTACATCGCCATTAATATCAGATAGTTATGGTGACTATATTGTACCATTTAATCTTCGTAAGACCACTGCAGATGGAGGATATATAAAACAAATATCCGGGACCTTCTCTAGTAGTGTCGATGTAACAAATCTTCATTATGATTCCACGAGTCCAACAAACGAGGTGCCATTGCAGAGTCCGTTTACAGAGAAATTTGTTGGAGGGAACCAGCACAGACATACGGATATAAATTTTAACGCCCAGGATACTCCAGCTACCCGGGCAGAAGCCTGGAAAATATCTCTTAGTAGCAATACAATAACCTTTTCCAAGCCGGATTCCGCAGAAAATCCTCGTGCGCAACTTTCACGAGACGAGCATACAAAACGACCTGTAAATATCAGAAACATAAGACAAACAACTGGCTCAAACCTGACTAATATTGGCAACTATACGCATGATTATGAAATTGTACAAACATCCGGTAGGGGAATTAATAATCGCCACTTTACCGAGAATGAGGGCATTAGTGTAGAATGGCTGGCAACACAAAAACCAGATTCATTTGCCTTGCCCATTTATGGCGTCCCAGAATATACAAAAGTGGATCGCGCAGTGTCTGGTACAAACAGCTTTGTTTTTGTTGAGCGATTTAGCGCCCCGGGAGATCCCACAACAATGTGCGAAGGCATGTTGGATATTGAATCTGGAGAAAAAAGCATTTACAATGCTTTACCATGGCGAAACTTATCCGTTCGAATGCCGCTGTATAATTTACTCGCAGACCATACAAATAAAGGTGGATTTTATAGTGATACGGGATTTTCCTCCAGCTACCGCGACGCCATTAACGATGGCATTAAATCTGCCGGCTCGTACCCTGGCCGCAATGGCTCTATAAATTCATCAAATTATCATGGTTCGTCTTCGTTCCATAAAACACATAGGAACACCAAAAGAGTTTTAAAATACACGTCTGCCCAAGATGTATATACATCTTCTGTTCATGATAATTGGTTTATACAACGCCCAATTCCACAAAGCGACATGCAACAACAGTGGATTACCGGCGCCGCCACCAATTCTATAATTGGGTATCAAGAAAAGGATCATGCGAATGCAGGTAAGGCATCGACAGATATTATATTTAAATTACAAAGTGACATTGAAAACGCCAATGGTGTAAAAGTTGATTTTGTTGGGATGAATAATGTAGTTGTTGATTCGATTATTCGCTCTTCAAATACTTTAAGTTCATCGACTAATTCTTATGGCAATACAACTTTAGGCACCGTTAGCGACTCAAGTATGTTAAATGCACTTCTATTGAATCGAAACGGTCCGACACAATACCCCTCATGGAAGCAGCTTAGAACTGGAGATCATCAAATAGCAAGAGACCAGCGTAACAATAACATACTTTCGATTGTAGAGGGAGTGGGGAAAGGGGGGCATACGTTCCTTAACCTTACAGAATCTGTAGTCACCTCTCGCTATTCGCCAATAAAGCACGTTTTAATACCAAAAGGGACTACGCAACCCTTATTGTTTAAACACACATATGCAAATAATTTAGGAACTTTTGCCAATAAAAAGTTTGTTGAAAAGCTGAACACTTACATCCCAGGCGGAGAACAAACATATGATGAGCTTAGAAAATTATACTTAAATAATTCTATGCCAGCATATGCACCGGAATTTATTAGCTTTTCTTATAAAGAGACTATGTGGCCGCGCGAAGAAAATACATTTCTAGATAAAATACGAAGTCGCCAAAAGTTTGATTTCAATTGGAGGGACTCAAGAGCAGAAAGGGCCCAAACAAGCGTGTTAAATTCCGCGGGTAAAACAATTTCAAACCAAAGCATGTGGTCTTTGGACGCAAGATTAGATTTTACAACTGCGGCAAATGCGGTTGGCGAAACCGGCGGTGCCGGCGAGCTTTTAAACAATCATGTAATTTACCATAGTGCCTCTTCTGATCCTCATCTGAGTTTAACCGCTGGCCCACTTTATGCTTACACTCAGTGGGATGAGACTGGGGGGATCGATAATGGTGCAGTGTTCTCAAGCGATGTGCTGTGGGAAGCGGGCACCCAAGCGGGAAAAAATCCATTTTATAACAGCTATAGTGATTATAATGAAGACATCAAACGAGTGGGGAAGGACTATTCAATAATTCCAGAGTTTAGAATCAGCGAGCACGTAGAACACTACATTAAAGAAAAAGAAGGAAATTTTTTCACCCACCGAGACAACATTCTAACATTGACAGGTGCCGCACCTGTTTCTGCTAGCAATGAAGATAATTGGTGGAAAATTTATTCTCATGGTGACTTCTTAAAGAACTTCAAAGTAGTGAAAGATCTTGAAAAAGGCTTTTCCGGCCCGTCAGAAATTAAATTAACATGCAAAGCTTTGATGAAGTTTTTGCCTTATCACGGCTTTTATCCTGCGCAAAGAACAGTTCAATTATTTCAGCTATTTTCTGGCTCATATGCTCATGACATTACTCGGCTTCCACTAGATAAAGATGGAAATCGCTTTAAGCCAGATTTGACTAACGGAAGCCATAATAGAACATTTTTCCAGCCGCTATTCGCTCCTGGAGTATTATTTAATTCTATTAAATCTGGCCTCGCTGTAGACTGGCCAGTGCACTTAAATACATTCCCAACCGGCGCATTTACTGGTTCCACAGCAAATAATACTGTAGATAATTGCACAGCGAACAATAATGCCACGCCATCGATTTCATTTCCTAGGATTGGGACTAATTTTGATTTTAGAGTTCCATTTGAAGCTTTGATCAATCCAAGAGAATATTTAGCAGGCAAACATATCGCGGACTCAAATCCACATCCGTCAGCCTCACTCGGCTCGATAGTACGCTGGGGCGGAGGTAGCACTTCGCCGTTGTATGAAATGGCCATGCATAATTTCTTGGCTGAAAGCGTCGAATTCTTTTTAGATGGCGGAGAGCTAACAAATTTTCAGTCCGCCCTTGATACAGATCAAAATTTCTTTTTCTTCGAAGAAACAAAGCCATACATGATGGATGTTAATATATATAAATCACACAATTATGATACGGCAGTGATGAGTACCGACTATGAATCGGTTCATATACATGCTGCAGATTACCCTGCAAGGATGGAAATGTATGATAATTGGGGCGCATTTGGACCCCTAGTTGACCAATCTTTTGAATTTAGCGGATCTGCTAGTAAGCCCGTGAATGTTATGACCGGAGCAGCAAGAAATCCATTTACACCGCCCTATTGGAGCGGAAAGGCTCGCGTTAGGCTTTCGTTTACGCCATATAACGGCCCGGGCCGCTATACTATACCGGAAATCATAACGCATGCGACAGCCTCGTATGCTCGCTTTATGGGGACAGCCGGCATTCAGGGAGATGGCATCTATCAAGATGCATCAGATCATACAGCTATGAAAACAGCTTCTTATAGTTATGGCGCTTTAAATGGCCTTTTCTATGCCAACCTTAATCAGAGCCCAAATTATGGCGCTGGTCCTTTGGCCACAGATATCCCCGGGGCAGGCCATTCGGCATCTATAGATTATAACAATGCTATGCATATTAGTTCTAGTTTTAATTTATTTCAAATTGTTAATGAATCTGAGGCCGAAATTTCCGACGGCGACGTAAAAAGCACTAAAATAGGAGGCTTTGATCAAGGTTCGCGCTGGGTTATACAAACCAAATGGGAAACTCCATGCTTGAATTTTACTGGCTCCGCCCAGACTTTGCCATTAATAGGCTCCGGGTCCGCCGGAAAAGGAATGTGGCATCAACTTGGCACCATCCCGTCTGGATCATCGGGCATATTTGTAGAAATTACCGAGCCTCAAAATCATCACTTAATGGGCGATCTTTATATAAAAAATGCAAACGACTACATTATCGATATTCCAGCCGATATGAAAAGGACTGGTTCCTTGGCGCAAAAATGTGGATTTATTCAATCCTCGCAAGCCTCATCAACTAGAAAGAAAATTGGCAAACCAACAAAAGACAGCGAAGTCTCTATTAAAGAAGCAATTGTCTTAATACCCTTTACCAATTCACGCAATCCCCGCACGTCCGCGATCACAACCAAATTTTTTAATTTAAACAAAAGCACTGTTAAAAAAGCAATAAAGGCCGTCAATGGAGGGGTGCCGCAGCCAGAGTCTGAGACCTCAGAGTCGATTTATAATATGATTGCTGCAATGACCGAGTATGTTATTCCTCCAAAATTTGATTTTATCACTCAGATGGAAAGAGAACAAAAACGCGAGTTCCCCGGAAAAAGCAAAGTTAAGCCGTTTGCAATGTATTTTTTCGAGTTTGAACACCAGTTAACTCAAAAAGATGTAACTGACATTTGGCAAAACTTGCCACCAGATATTGGAAGATCTTTTAAAGAATCGCAAGTAACGATTTGTCATAAATTTTTAAAAAATGAATTAATGAAAGACATACCGGAGACAGATTTGCATTGGATAGTTTTTAAAGTTAAGAAAAAGGCAAAGCAAAATTATTATGAAAAAACAGCCGACACCCTAGATGATGCACTCTTTAAGTTTGATATAGGCAGCAAAAAGAGCACTACACCAGAATATAGCTATAATTGGCCATATGATTATTGCTCATTGGTTGAATTGGCGAAAATTGATGCAGAGGTCAAGTTTGAAAAACTAGAAAAAGAAGTAGTTACTACTACAACACAAACTGTTGAAACTCCAGAGGCCGGAAAAAGAAGCCTACTACAAGGCGGAGGGGACGAAGAGGGAAAAACAGTAACGACCACAACAACAAAACAAAGGACCGAGGGCGCGTCATCCCCCAGGGGAAAAGAGTAGATAGAAGATGGAATTTTTTAATAAAAGAGAAGATGTAATAGATTTGGAATTAACGCCAGTTGGTGAAATTTTATTATCTCAGGGAAATTTAAAGCCAATGTATTATGCTTTTTTTGATGACGAAATTATATATGAAAGCCAAATGACCCACACAGACAAAGAAGAGCCGCAGAACAATATAAAAGATAGAATCAAAGAGGTGCCAAGGATGAAGCCACAAGTGGTTTTTAGAACGATTGACAAACCAACGCAAACTTGGAGCGGCGAAGGTGCCCTTGAATTGGAAAATATTGATACAGCTGAAGGTGATATATTAGAGATCATGGAAACGATCCAGACAGGGAAAGGTGCACTTTTAACTAACTTATCTTTCGAGCAACAATATTTAACCACTCCCAAAGTACTGGAGCAAGATCCAATCACAAAGAATTTTGCCCTCCCCCTTCCACTAGGAAATTCTAGCTATGATAGCACTACATTGCCGGCTTGGGATGTTAATTTCTTATACGGTTCAGTAAAAAATGCAGCCCAAATATTAACATCATCAGCTCGCCCATACTTAAAAATACCACAAATCGACATAGAGATCGAATATAAATCGTACAAAACAAGCACTTCTTTACCAGAGGGTGCCCTTTCGGATGCTGGGAAGAATAAGCCAAAGAAGCGATATTCGGAATTTACAGAATTGCACGAGGACCCAATGATTGTATCTACAGTTGGACCAGACGATCTTTATTATGATTTTGATGAAGACTTTATAGTTCTTGAGATAGTGGAAGAAAATGCCCCTTATTCAAAAGAAAATTTTGAAATAGAAGTATTTGAGATCGAAGAACAAGACACGGCCACAAACGTTGAAGAAAAAGAAATTTTGATACCAAAATATTTTGTAAAACCACCGACGCATACAAAAAATGACCTTTTAATGAGTTTTGAAGAAAAGCAATTACAAGCTGAGAAGGAATTAGAGCAAGAATTTCCAAATTTGGATAATAATTATGTTGAGTATTTTTTCGAAATTTCAACAGACGGGGAAATTGATAACAAATTAATGTGCGATATTAAGCCAATGACAAAAGACAAGAGCGTGTTTATTTCAGATCAGTATGGCTGTTTTGATTCTGAAGAGAACATACCAATTACAAGCATTTATGGGGCGGAAGAAGAAAATACTTCTATTCCGGATTGTGAATAATGGCTGCCAATATGGACATAGGGCAAACATCCCCGAGGCCCTTTTTTAAGAAAATAGGCATAGAAAAATCGAATGCAACAGTTGATATTGTATTAAAACAATCGTCAAACTTCCGTTGGGCATTTAGAGAAGAGAAGAAAAATCTTACATTAAGCCTAATTCGTGTAACGGACAGGGCGCTGTTCGAAATGTATATGTCACCGCAATTCCGCCAAAAATTGCTAGAAGAATTGTCTAGCCCCAGTTATAGGGCCTCCCGCGAAAATCAATCACCCCAAAGCACGGAGATACGACCGATACAGATATCAGATCTGAAAACCAACGTAAACTCATCATATTTTAATAAAAAAACAAAAACCCAAGATTTTTTATTCACAGAAAAATTTGAAATTATAGAAGATCCTGGTTTTTTAGCATTTATAGCCATTACTTGTTATGGCATGCACCCACACCTTTCTGAAATTTGTGGAGAAATTGTTATTGAAAATGCTAAAATTGTCGACATGGCAAAAGTAAATGTATCCAATTCACAAGGGCTGCTCCTTCCAGGTGCCCAACGTGGCGAAGCCACTCAAAATGAAGTTATCAACACGACGATACAAGACTTTAGAGACGCTGATCTAGTTAAGAACTTAGAAATAAACAGCAATGTTGTGCAACAATCAGTATTCCACCAGGCCGGCCATCGTTCCCACACTGGTATTGATAAAAAACCGAAAAATGCATATTTTTCAGATATAAATTTAGCTTTGGATGTTCGCGGTAATTGTAGATTCCACTTTAGTATGAATTGGGCCGAAGCAATTTTTCACAATAGCCAGTTTCCACGATTTATAGCATCCGAAGTTGCCCCCGGGACCCCGGTTTTAGACCACGAAAGACGCAATTTTCAAAAGGTTTTAAGCCTAAGTAGGATAAGGTCAATAACAATAAAAAGGCGCAGAATACACCATTTAAGTAAAGATAATAATTCTAGTTTAATGAGTACCTTGGTTGACAATGCAAAAATGAAATCTTTTTACAATACCGAAGAAAAAGTTATTGTTTATTCGCAAGATATTGGCAACACCATTGCTCCAAATGATCTGGCAGAAATGCAGTCTTCCAAAACAGAGGAAAAGACTTTAAAATCAATTGGCTCTATCAGAGAGTTTGATGATCTTTTTTTGCAATCGACAAAAACTAGCGGAGGAAAATTAATTCCACCGTTGCAATATAGGCACTTTACTGGTGTTGATCTCTCTATGGCAAAAAATAATGATGGTGAATATCAATATAGTGTTGAAGTTGAGATTGAAGATGGTACAATTAAGTTTTTAAATGAGATAATAGGCCGGCTAAAAAATGAGATTAAAGATGCCGAAAATTATTATAATTATATTGTAATGTCTATTAAATCAAATAATAAATTTAAAGCTGTATCTAATAACTTTGTAAATATACAAGATTTGAATTTGTCCGGCATCGCATTGAACAGTTCAAGACCACATTCTAAAACCGGAGCTAATCCATGGCAACGCTTACCTGCGTTATTAACAGAGATTGTCAACATATTTAAAACATCTAGCTCCGCTACACCATCTCCTAAAGTTCATCAAAACTTATACCTAATGAGTTCCCCACACAACGGAAGCCTCAAGGGCATTAGTCTACTTATTCAGGCAGCACAGAGCACACTTTCTAAGTTGGAAAGCATTTTAAAAACGAACGCGCAAGGCCCGCAGAACAAAGGGAGCGATTCAAGGCCAGAAGCAAGTTCCGGAAATCGACAGCCGGCAAGTACGTTTATCATTAAACATGACTTTCAAGATTCGATAGATATATATGAATATAAAAACGTTGGCTATGAATACATAAGCCAGAATAGACTAAGGGACTCTAAAGGGATACAGAGCATTAATTTAAATAATTATCAAAATAGAACAAGAGAGGAGACTCTAAAATATTTTTCTGACATTTCAGATAATATAATAATGCCAGGAACGCAATACGAAGATTCCACCTCAATGACGGAAATGTCATATTTGACTCCGCGAACCATACGTTTTCCTAGAGATGTTTATGAAATGTATACTTTAAAGAATAATATGATTAAAGCAAATACTGACAACACCATTAAGCCATTGTTAGATATTGTAAATTATAAAAAACTTAAGCACATCCCAGAAGTTGGCATTGCGCTAGAAGAAAATTCAAAATCTATTACTTCAAAGGCCAATGTTGTCGGGGACGGAGACTTGAAAGGGATCAGTACTGCGAACATGCAAAACAAACAAATAGCAAACAAATTATCAGACCTTCTTTCATTTTCAAATTGCACTGTGGAATTATATGATCCGAGTTCAGAGTGCTCAAGTGATTTAATAGATGGAGAAGGTGAATTGGAAAAAAGAGATCTTTTTGGCGCCAAAGTTGCAAATCAAAGCGATTTTGAAGTGGAAGACCCTCTAGAAAACACAAAATCAACGACAAGAGGCGAAATGGCTTTACAGGCGCACATAAATACTATTGCAACGCCGATTGCGTACATGAAATATCTTAATATATTGGGCGAGAATTCTCGACTTAAAGCATATGATACGAATTCCTCCACTTTTAATTATTCGACGATTGGCACAAGGGGTACCCTCCCGAATCAATTAAAAAGCTTAATAGCGGACAGCGCGGGCGACCCGAATGTCAATTTCAACTGGTTTTCAGAGGAGAATACCCTAGAAAAAATTGCATTTTTCATCCTTCATTATAAGACCTTGGCGACAGTTGAAGCGCTAACTGGATTTAAAAATGGAAACCTAAGACAGCCAATTTGGCAAACATTGAATCGCACAACTTTAGGCAACGTAACGGCTTCGAATAAAAGTTTATTGTGCAGGATTATGCCATATTCAAATCAAACTCGATCTGTTTCAGACGCTGGCCCTGTTAATTTAGAGATTGTTAAGCTGCCAATATATAATCAGTATTTTTTGTTAAATATTGGCGTAAATCCGCGCCAAAATATAACTGCCGTTAGGCCGGCCACCATAAAACTTGAGGAGATTTCTGAAACTTTAGAAAACGATTCGTCTCTTAGAATTGATAATGAATATATGTATACCAGTCCTGTTCCATCGAGGCTTTCTGTCAATTTGCCACCTGGCGCAGCAAACAAAAGAACTCGTAAAAGGGCCTCCCGCGGTGGCACCACAACTACCGCCACCGCAGCAGGCTCACGCGGAACAACAACTGGCGGCGGAATGAGCAGTCCATCAGGAGGATATTAATGGCCGATGAAAATTACATAAAAGGCAACCCGATATACGTCAGAAGTGATTGCGTTGAGGGCCCCTCTTCAGAGGTTAGTGATGCATTAAGAGATATTATAGAACATTGGGTGGCCCCCAAAAAAGTTTCTGGAAAAGGTGCGCTACTATTTGCCTCTAGATCGCCGGCGCCGGCCGGGGTGGATGGCAACCCATTCAAACCCGGGTCCCTAGCAGCAGTTGCTAAAAATCCATTGCCCGGACAGTCGCCATGCGGCTTTGTCCCTAGCCAAATTGCAGAAACCTACAGGATGACTTCCATAGAAGGTGAAGATACAACACCGTATGAAAATCAAATAAGAAAGGCCGCCTCGTTTACTCAGTTCCAAACTTGGTATGATATATCCCCCGACCACCATATTTTGCCACACAAACATAGGGCCTATTTAGATGAAAATGGCAACGGCTATACATTCTCTACAGAATTGGACTTTAGTTTTATTGGCCAAGAAAGCTATGGCGAAGGGGAATTTGCAGTAATAACCAGCCCAAAAACATTGGAAGAGTTTCTCGAACAAGAGGATACTGGAGATGTTACCGGCCAAAAAATGCCTCACCAACTATCACACCATATGCATAAAGTTATAAATTATGAAGTACAAGAAGCAATAACTATAGTCCCTCGCGAGTTTGAATTAAATCTTGAAGGTGTACCCACTGGCGAATATATGTATGAGCCACAATCACACAGTCACAATAAAGTTTTATTTGATGCTGGCTTCGATGCTGGCCCCGTCGAAGCCGGAACATCCGGCATCGACAAGTCGACAAGTACAAGCTATGATCATTGCGATATTGGCCTTATAGAAGGCTTGAAACTTCGAATAAATGCAGATGCTCTTGTTGAAGAAGGCGTTGTTGTAGAAAATAATGAACTCTCAATATATCCTGATGTATGGAATTTAATTACAAACGGGGAGCTACTCGACGATGAAGACAAGGAAACGATAAAAGAATATTGGGAAGCTGTTACCCCACGACTACATTCAGCACTTTGGAATAAAACTGATAAATGGCTAAGTGGTATATTTTCCGGAATGCACGAGGACCATACATTTAAATCCTATTATCCAAAACGTGCCAACGTCAACAACGAAGCAACTGGCATTGCGGAATTGGATGTTAAATACAACTATAATCAAGAACGCTATGAAAAAGCCGCAGCAAAAGTAATGGGGACTCATCTTCTTCCAAACTTAAATTTACTTGCTTTTATACAGGAACATCAAACTGTTTTAGGTGACTACGGCGGCAAATTTAATCAAATATTAGAATTGGGCGCCAAACTTTCGTGGGATTCTGATGAAATAACTCCTTTGATTGGTAAGTTTTATTATGAAGATGTAAATTTTGGCTTTTTTAGTCTCAATGGATATTTTAAATCGTGGGCCAAGGCAATCAACACTTTTTCCGCCACGGGAACTACGATCAATTCCCAGTTACAACATTTTAATGAAGCAAAACATTTGCTTTTTGATCACACAGGCGAACCAATAAGAAACAGCTATAACGATAAAAAAAGCTTATTTCCAATGTATACAGAGATGACATTCCAAACTTCTCCACCAAACCCTAGGAATATTTTCATAGATAATTTTAAAGATGATTTCTCAATACGATGGCTAATGGAGAAGATGGTTGATAATGTAAATATTGGTCCAACGCCTTTAATAGATCTAACACATTGGGGCATTGGAACTTTTCCATTGGACCTTTACGATCAAGACGGCCCTTTGCGGTGGCATGACGGAGAATACAAAACATGGGACATGTCAAAATACATTAAATGCCCGGAACTTCTCTGGCATGCACTTGGGCCTAATATACCAGGTGAATTTTCTGAGAACCTAGAACATAAAATAGACAATGCTTTAGTTTTAACGGGCGACCCAAACCTCAACGAACCAGATTTGAATTTTTTAAATACTAAATTGTTTTCTGGTGTTTTTAATAGCACGAACATCCCCGGCGGCCTAGGCCTCGACGATAAATTTGAAAATGCGCATTCCAATTCCGACGAGTTATTTCGGTGCATGTTTAACGTTTATAACGGCGGCACCGCTTATTCTGAGTTAATGTTCTTTAAAGTTGAAAAACTAGATGCAGATAAAAACATTTTACAAGACTATTATATTCCCCAGCCCAAAGAAAGTGATTTGATTAATTTTATAGATACTCAAATAAAATATGGAGACACTTATGAATACAGAGTAAAAGCTTATGTGTTGGTTGCCGGAAACGAATATGAATATTTGGGACACATCAATCACCTATACAAGAATAATGATATTTTGTCCATAGCAGAAGGTAAGCTGGGGGTTGTGGCAGAGACAAATTTTAATAAGGACACTTTTCAATTTACTTGGCACGAAAAAGAAGAAGAAATTATACCCGGCAAAGTCGTGATATCTGGCGCCCCCATAGAATTCGCAGTTTTCAACAGGCCATCGGTTCATTTGGTTGAAGTGCCCTATATCAGTTTTGCAACAATCACTGGGCATGCTACAAAAATTAGCGTTGTTGATGACCCGCCGCTGCCACCGGATGTAGAGATCATACCCTTTAAGGGCGTTAAAGATAAAATGCTCTTTTGGTTAAATCAATCTGTTGGTGAAACCCTAGCCAAACCAATAGCAATATTGCCAGAAGACAAAGAGAAATTTATGAAAGTTGCACAAGGGGATTTTGGCTGGGAAGTTCCATGGCTTACGGTACAGAAGACGCTTCTTCGTTTTAAATCTGATGATTACGTAAAACAATATCAAGTATTTAGAATAGATAAAAAACCCGCTAGCTATGAAGATTTTGCTGTGGGTCTGCGCGAGCCGGAATTGGAGATGAAGCAAGATTCATTTGTTGACAAGCTTGAGCCAAATAAGAAATATTATTATATTTTCAGGGCGGTCGATATCCATGGCAACATTTCAAATCCAACACCAGTATATGAAGTAGAATTAGTATTTAACAGTGGCGCCGTTTACCCCGTTACTAAAATAGTGGATTTCGAATCGCCAGTTTCATCAGTGAAAGAAAAACCAATGAGGCGATTTGTTCATATTGTCCCATCATTCGCGCAGAGCAAAATGAACGTGACAATCCCAGATGAAGGAGAGCCGCAGGTAAGCTTTGGAGATGTTTTTAGCTCAAATAAATCAAACAAGCCGAAGAGGTTTAAAATTCGATTCACGAGCAAATCTACAGGGAGAAAGTTTGATTTAAATTTGAAAATGCTTCACGCAGAAGAACATGACGACCGCTGGCAGGACTATTTAAAGAAAGTTGAGCAAGAGGGAATGTTATCGTTAGAAGAAGAATGGCTTAAGAATTATGAGACATAAAATTTAAAAAATAAGCTTTTATTATAAAAAATACTAATTATTAAGGAGCAAAAGGAGAATAAAATGGCATTTTTAGATAATAGTGGAGATATTATTCTAGACGCAGTATTGACAGATTTGGGAAGACAGCGCATGGCCCGCGGCGATGGCAGCTTTAAAATCACAAAATTTGCGCTAGGAGATGATGAGATTGTTTATAAGTTGTATAGAAACGCAAATCACACGGATGGCGCACATGCTAGCGGCAGTGCTTATTATGATTTAGAAATTCTCCAAACACCCGTTTTAGAAGCATTTACAGATAATATTGTATCTTTAAAGTCAAAGTTGATGACTCATGCAAATACAAATTTATTATATCTCCCTGTTTTGAAATTGAGCGATGGCACAGAGTATAAAAAATCAACCACCCATCAAGCTTTTGATTCTTCGCCAATGCTCAACACATACGCCGTTGCAGTTGATAAGCCAACAGAAGTAGCATTTACTAAAAAGGCAGAAGGAGTCATATGGGGCGCCTCTTATAATAATCAATTCATACGCATCGAACAAGGTTTGAACACTTTAGATATTTCTCCAACAACAACAATGGATATAAATTTAAGGGAAACTCAATATATTATTGAAATGGACGCCAGGCTGGGACACATCGCGGACCCGACTACCGGCGATCCCATCAAAGAAGCATTTATTGACGACGATAATATTGCAAATTATAGAGTTCAACTTGGGAATGGCAATTTTGTAACAGATATTAGCTCCCAGACAGGGGACTATAAATTAAACAATACACCAATCATTTCAGGCCCTCGCGGCACTCGATTGGACTTCTCTATTAAGGCATCGCTTGAATTGCAAAAAAGTAATTTTCTATTTACAAAATTTGGTAGCAGTTTTAGTAGTGGAGACTGGACGGCACTTACCGCTTTAACAACCGAGCAGGAAATCAGCGCGAATGATTTAGATACTCGCTCCGCGTCCGGTGAAGTGCTCTATATCGATACAGTTGTGCGAGTGACCGGAAATACCACGGGCTATAGATTGGATATTCCAGTTAGATTCGTTAAGTGCACAGGGTGCTCAGAAACATAAACAAGAAAGAGGAAATAGAATGGCAACTATATATAAGACATTAACAGATGCTGATAAAAAAACAACCAAAACATTACTCCATGAAGCAATACCGTTAACTGGATCAATTGTTTCTGGAACATATGCCGATGCCGGCACCGAACCGAATATCAAAAACTATTCTCACGGCATGTTTCAGTCGGTTTATGATTATCCCTATTTAAGTTCGTCTTCAAATCAAATTCTTGATATTACATGCGGATACTCAACGGGGTCGCAATTGTCATCTTCTGCTAATACCCAAAATGATAAAAAACTCAACATTTACAATCAAATGGCCCAAGTTTTAATGGGTCACGATTCAAGCGGAAAAATTCGTGAGTTTGATGAAGACGGAGATTTAACCGGCGGCAGGAAAATGAAAGAAGTGTTTTTTATCAATTTTTCAAGACTTCTTACCAAGGACGAAATAAAAAAAGGCTCATTTTCTCTTGAATTAGGTGTAAGCGGATCTGAAAGCTTTTTATATGATGGCTCCGTACATAATACGCGAATTAAATTAACAGATGCTAGCGGTTCTGACGGGTATTTTGTTAACTCTCCCGCAGGCGAATATGGCGTTCTTTTTGCTTCTTCGTCTTATACGACATTGGGTGCAGATGGAATAGGCTACGGAACAGCCCAAGGCTCTGGATCTATGAGAGCGGGATTAATATTTTATCAAGCCGGCGTCGTGGTTTTGAGCGGGTCAATTTTCAACCTTCACGGAAATTCAGGAAGTAGTCATGGAATACTCCACGATCACGTGAATGGCCGCCTGGGCAACACCGAATATGGCCCACCGGTTTTAACGACTGATGCATCTCCGCCAATTATTAGTTCAGATGCGGTGCTCACTGGTAGCACAATACAAACTTTCGCCCATGCTTTGCGTAATAGAATTTATAATTTGTCGTTTAACAACACAACAGAATTAAATTCTGCAATTTATTTCTGCAGAGTAAATCACAATGATTTTAATTATAGCGCGAACCCAACGTATCTATCTGGCAGTAAAATAAGAGTTAAAGAAAATACTCTCGACTCTCCAGTAAGCTATATTACGACCGTTGGACTTTATTCTCCGAATAATGAATTATTGGCTGTGGCAAAGTTATCTGAACCACTTAAGAAAACTCCTGAATCTGAAGTCACAATTCGTGTAAGATTAGATTATTAAAACTAATTATAATGAATGATTCGGGAATAAAAGTATGCCCTATTATAGATTTGAAGAAAACGACCTATTTCGCAGCGTTATAAAAACATATCCATCTTGTGAATTTCTTGTTTATAGTGGAAGTGTTTATTATAACAATGAGATTCCAAGAAGCGGCCAGTATAGTAATTTAATAAATCACGTTTCTGGCGGATTTATAAGCCTATACGAATTAAACGTCGACCGCCAGACAGGCTCTATAATTTATCCGTTCATTAGCAAGGGTGGAAGCTTCTCTTCATTTAAAACATTATCAACCGAAGAATTCAATTCAGATTTTTTATATGGGGATACACTAACTAGCAGTTATCCTTTATCGGCTTCTATTAGTAGAGAGTATTTTTACAAAGGATTGCCACAAAATCTTCAATTTGTCGGCAGCCACCCCGAAGCTGCTGTGTCTAAGAAAATTTTAATAAATCCACAAACCAATGAAAAAGAAACTAAAACTGATGTAATTGAACTTCAGAAAAAGCACATTTTATCGCTTGAAAATACATTAAATTATTATACAAATTTAAGTCCGCATTATACTTTTTCTTCGTCAATAGATCCTGTTACGAAATTGGGAGTTCACCCAATCACAAAAGAAACTGATTTGGATAATCACGCTTGGAACAAGGCCTATCAAGAATTAACGCTCATTAGCATACCTTCTATTTTTTATGGCTCTTCAATTAAAAAAGGTACGGTTAACTTAAAATTTTATATGTCCGGTAGCTTATTGGCAGAGTTGCGAGATGAAAACCGCAACGGCGAATTAATTGAAATTACGTCATCAAATCCAGCCCGGACAACTGGTTCTGTTGCTGGGGTTGTTTTATATAAAGAAGGCTTTGTGATCTTAACTGGGAGTTGGAATTTAACTTCCTCTGCCGGCGCCGCACTGGAAGAATATGTCGAAGGCACCACCTCCAACCCGAAATGGGTCTATTTCGGCACTGGAATGAATGATAGCTCTGGATCACTACTGCATATGACATCAAGTTTTCATATGGCTTTTTCAGGCACAAATTATGTACCAACTATGACAATGCTTGCCCATGCAAAAAGAGGCGAATTAAACCACTCAAACAATCCAACATATATAAAATATGGGCAACAGACAGCTTCCTTTTCTGCAACCGGCTCACAAGGATTCTATAAGGAACCAGATAGTGTTAAAATTAAAAATACAATTAGCAGTTCTTACGGGTGCGATTTCACTGGCAGCTTTAAAAAGCAAACATTTATTAATAAAATAGGCATATACGATGAAAATAAAAACCTTATTGCAATTGCAAAAATGGCCACTCCTGTGAGAAAATTAGAAACAGACGAATACACTTTTAAATTAAAGTTAGACTTATAAAAAAATGATACTAGGATTAGACGTGAGCACTTCAATTACGGGTGCTTCAATTATAGACAAATATGGCGATTTAATATATTGTCAAGCGTGGAGAACTGACAAAAAAGGTTTGTCTTTTTACCAAAAGCTTGATATTATTAAAGAGAATGTGTTATTTATAAGAGCACAATACCCAATTGAAATGGTTTATGTCGAAGAGCCATTGGGAATGTTTGCATCCGGCAGAAGCTCGGCACAAATCATTTCTAAGGTTCAAAGATTTAATGGTGCAACATGTTGGATTTTAAGTCAAGCCTTTAAGTTGGAGCCAAAATATATTAATACTTTTACGGCAAGGAAAAAATGCGGGATTTCAGTTAAAAGAGGGCAGAACTCTAAAGAAATAGTTTTGAAAAACATTCTAGAGAATTACAAAAACTTTAAGGCAGAGTACACTAAAAAAGGAAATCCAGTAAAAGGAACTTATGATCGAGCAGATTCAGTGGTAGTTGCTAAAGCTGGACACTATTTATCTGAAGAAGGGAAGCAACATACTTGCTATAACAAGGACTTAAATAAGTGAAATTAACCAAAGCACATCTAAAACAGCTTATCCAAGAAGAATTGGAAATACACCTTGCTCCTGAAAATTTAGCTGAATTAGACCCGGAAGAGGCCTATGGATTAGGATATCAAGCCAAAGAAGCTTATGACCTAGCCAGAGCAGCAGAAACTGAAAGAAAAAATCTACAAGAAATCATCCAAGAAGAACTCACAAAAATGTTAAATGAAGCCAAGTTTAAAGTAGGGGACAAAGTTAAGCACGATTCCGATGATTTAGGCGTAGGCAAAGTTGTTGCTGTTGAATCAG
>Ga0209756_1000495_pt1 | contig 38642 bp, 43 predicted proteins | sample ETNvirenome_6_85_FD_184071 | JGI IMG/M metagenome (GOLD analysis project Ga0209756, IMG submission 184071) | Marine viral communities from the Pacific Ocean - ETNP_6_85 (SPAdes) (version 3) | ecosystem: Environmental > Aquatic > Marine > Oceanic | place: Pacific Ocean | collected 2013-06-19 | reverse complement strand
GTATTGGTGGGTAATCGCATGGTACAATGGATATCCCACAGAAGTGACGGTGCGCAAGGGCGACATGCTCGCGATTCCGCTCGATCTGCAAGAAGCATTGGTGCTCTTGAGGAGCTACTAGTATGCCGATTAATGACGAAGGGCTAAACGCGGAAGCAACAACGCGCGCCAATGCTCAACTTGGAGAGGTGACCCAGGATGAAATCGCGGCCATTCTAAATGCCGATGAGGGTTCTGCCGCGCAAGCGATCGCCCTCGAAGCTGCATATACATCCGGCGCTCAAGAGCGAATGGCAACGCACCTGCGAACCACCCGGCTGAACAACGCGGATGAAGAGAACTGGTTCTCCGTTGTACATGAAGGCAGGCTCGAAGCCGACGTTAGCTCGCAGATCGCAAGTGCTGAATTCGCTGCGAACGTTTTGTTGGGATCCGACGATCAATATTGGACAGAAGGGCAAGATAAGTATTACACAGTCAGCACCCTCGATCTGACGTGGGGACAATATGAGGCACTTTCATCATCTGCCCCAGCTATCCAAGCAGAATATTTAGAGAATGCCGCAAGTCTCCGTGAGTGCCTAGAGGATCTCCCCAGAACCAGAGATGCCATCAAAAGAGATTATCAAGGCCTGTTGCAATTTGCCTCGGACAATTTCGGAACAGATTTCTCGGCAACCACCGCCGGCGCTTTCGACCGCGGTACCGGGACCCGCTATAGCGAGGCCCCGGCATCTATTCAAGACCACACTGGAGCCCAAGCTGCAGCGAATGTTCCCACCTCTGTGTCAGGCGTTGCCGTCTCTACCAGTGTTCTCACCACGAGCCAGGAGTCAGCACGTAATAGTGCCCCAAGACCTTTTATGATAGATGTCGTCCCCACCGACAATGCACTGCTCCCATATCCGAATTATCCCGGCCTGTGGACTTCAGATCCCGCTGGCTATAACACTAATACCAGATATTCACCCGGCTCCTCGCAAGAGTCATTTACCCCCGGCACAGTCCGGAACACCACGCCTACTACCGAAACACCTGCCGATTATCCAATAGGCTGGGCGACCGCAATTGCTAGTGGGCTATCTAATATTAGCCGCGCCATGGCGGTGTTAGAAGATGCTCCCTCATACGAGACCTATGAAGAGAGGGGAGATAACTCGCCTTACGAAAATACCGTTTACGCTATCGCTCCGCTGGTTTTTCAAGTAGGAACCCGAGAGACCGCAAACCTTGGCTTTTACACTCCCGCCGGATATTGGAGGACGTACAACGGCGATCTTGGTATCGACGCGTCCCCTCCGGCCGGCTTCTACGGCATCTTAAAGCCCGCTGATACAATTGGTACTGAAAACTTGCAAGCCGCAGCCACGGCGTTTGAGACTTTCGATCCCGATTTTGCGCAAAAAGTGACCGCTTTCGCCGGCTTATATGACAGCCTTGTCCAGCGCCTAGCAGCGGCTATAGGTTGCCAAGTCAGAGCTTTTGCAAAAGATGCAAAAACAGATAAAGAAGTAGCAGATATCTTGAGCGAAGAGCTTTATGGTCCCTCTGGGCCAGGATCTACCGGTGAACCGCTCAAAGACGCGGCACGCCTCAATGGCATGAACAGGGTTATCGACAATTTCCGAGTCCAGAACATTGCCGAAACCGCCGCAGTTATAGAAGAATCCACCGACAAAAGAAACATTTTATTTAAAGAGCAGTGTTTTCTCTTAAATTATATTAATATTTTTATTAATCAAAAAATCAAAGAAGACTCAACCCTCGGCAAAAAGCGCCTGCCATATGTAGCTAGCACTACCATTACCTCTCCTCAACCCGCAAATAACGCGAGCCTTCTGGTTTCTGGAGATGCTTATGGCTTTTTAAACAAGCTGACGTTAAATCCAAAGCTCAAGCGTCTAGTCAATATTGAAAATAGCGAGTTATCTCTTCTCCAGCCTTCAATAAGGCTTTATAAAGTGGTATATGATGAGTTTGGTGATGATGATTATCAAGTGGAGATGAAGTTTGATTCACATTTCACGGCGGATGACTTAACTAATTTCGGCGCCGATGCTGGTGCCCGCGGTGTGGGCGCCGGCATCAAAAGCTTTGTGTTCTCTTATGAGGGAAGCAACCCGTTCGCGATCAAGAAGAGCATCAAAGCAAATCTTAAGATCTTTGGATCTAATTTCCGTGAGTTTGTGCGAGAGCGGGGCTCATCCGCCATTCGACTTGATAATGGCGATCATTTGTCCGGTGGCCGTAAATATAAATATGTAGACCTGGCTCTTAAGACCGGCCGAGCACACCATATGGATTCAACGATACCTGCCAGCACATGCGGTGACACGATTGATATCAATGAGCAAAACGAAAACCTCGCAGACTTAAACTTCAGATTAAGAGCCGAAGTCGGCTGGGCGGTACCATCCGAAAACAATATGCACATCAGCGCCGAATTAAGAGCAGCTATAGAATCAAGTTTTGTTACTCTCAATTTAACCCCAACGGTGCATAACTTTGATTTCGACGAATCCGGACAAGTGGTGATGAATATCAATTATTTGGCGTATATAGAAGAGTTTTTTGATAATAAAAATTTCAATATCTTTGCCGGCGCCACTTCTGACTCGCGCCCAGGCCGCGCCGGCACACCCCTTGTGACACTCGAGAGACTCCGAAGATCTATGGCACTAAAAGAGGTGGCTCAAAAATGTACTGACAGTAACACTGTTGCGGAAGTGAAAGAGGACTTTAAGGTCTTGGTAGCAGCCGATCAGCGCTCCTCACTCAACTACCTCACAACGTCGTTAATCGAGGCAAATGAGATTCACTACCTGACAATGCCATATGAACAGTTGAGAGGGTATCTTCTCAACAATAACGCCGCAGCCACCGCGGCTGTCGCAGCGCTTGTCAGCGCCCCTGGTTCTTTTAACGCATCGCAAGCCGCACTGGAGAGTTCGATTACTAGCGGACTAGCCTCGTTTGAGACCCAGGCCGGCCCAGCGTCGAACGATCCGGAAGCAGAAGAGCCAGCAAACGATGCTATTGCTGCAGCCCTGTTGGCAACGCCACAATCAGGCGAAACGGTGGCTTATTTCTATCTTGGTAGGTTAATCGATATAATTTTGAAGAACATTGACGACGAATTGGAAACCCTTTCTGGCACCGGCAGCCCGCTGGCAAGAATAACCGAGCACAAACTCCCATCCGGAACAAGTATTGATATCACATACAGCACCCGCAGCCAGAAAAAGAAAGAACTGGAGATCGCGCTAGCCAATTTTAAAAGATTGAGAATAGTATTGGGTCCTGTAGAGTTCGTAAACGCCCCTTCCTTCGGCTCCTCACAGGTGACAAATGCCACATTTGGTGATCTTCCCATTTCCGTAAAGTATTTTGTTGAATACATGACAGATAAGATGCTCAAGAAAGAGGATACCTTTTATTCTCTTACAAAATTTTTGAACGATATAATGAATGAGTTCGTTCGTGATTTCTTGAATAGTAGAGAATGTTTCCGGAATGTTAAAACCAAAGTCCGAGCACAACAAGCTTCTTTGACCAGTTGGTCCCCAAGTTCGGATTATGACGTGCTTGAGTTGAAGATCGCACAGCTTGGGCTCCCCGCCGGCGCAAACCTTCTTTCCAGAGATCCGAGCAACGGAAAAATCACCGTAAACGAAGACCAACTGCCGGCAGCAGCTAACCGCCGCTCAACAGTGAAGAGAATACGAGATATGAATCCCCTACACCCTATTTTGTATCTTTCAGGGCCCCCGGGCGCCCGAACTAGGATAGAACCAGATCAAGAATTTAATTATTTTGTTTATTTTGCTGGACAAATACAACCTCTGGATAAAATGAGAGGGAAAAGAGGGGAAGATGAAGGTCGCGGCATTTTCCACTATATGTTGGGGCGTGATAAAGGATTAATTAAGAATATCTCACTCTCTAAAACGCAAACAAGGGGGCTCGCTGAAGTCCGTTTTGAGCAGGACGGGTATGATGGGCTACGGCAATTAAGGGTGGTTTATGACGTTGAAATCGACTCATATGCAAACATAAATACCTATCCGGGCACCTATATCTATGTTGACCCATATGGTTTTGACCCGGGCTATAATATCGATAAGATTTCGATGACAGAATTAGGTATTGGTGGCTATTATATGATTATCAGATCTGAACACGAATTTGGAGCCGGAAAAGCTAACACCAAGATTACAGCCAAGTGGGTTAATCAAATTGAACGCGACGGCGCCGCGGCCGAGTGCCAATCCCTGCGCGATCAAAATAGCGGCACGAACGATCCAACGCAGATTTCACCGGAATGTGAGGGCTTTGCCACAGAAAGAGAGGACGCCATGGCAGCTTCCGACGGTGGAGAAGACCGACTTTTCGATCTGAAGTGGGAAGGATGGACGCCATGGTAGGAGAGAGACATGTCTAAATATTTTGCACCAAACAATAAAGAGTCAGCAAAAGACCTTTTCCAGAAGAGGTTGTATTACTGGGCCTATGTTACAGATAAATCACCACAAAACGTAATTGATTTTAGTTATGGTGAGAAAGCGCTCTACGGTCGAGTAGGGAGATCGTTCCAGCCGATTGTATTGAAAAAGGGCGCCCTCAAATCCTTGAAAAACCCCCTACGCCGCGAATCACCAATGAGAGCAGTCAACTTTGTGGCGGACATCTTCAATGAAATGTCCCGGCAGTTTGAGAAAAAGGCCACCATGTCACAAATTGCAACAAACGACCCATATTTGAGCAAGTTGGTTGTATACAAGGCACATATATCTCCTCAAAAATTATATCAAGATCATCGACAACGCTATATAGACCAAATCGCAAGGCTTTTCAAGTCCAAGCAGATGCGTTTTTCAAATTTCGAAGAGTTCCTTGAATTATTGATTCCGATTTTAAAAACCAGTTGTCAGACAGCGCGCTTTACCTATCCTGGGTTTATTAAGAGTAGAGATTGTTCGATCATGTCAACGGGACTAGCGATAGAGATAGCTGATTTGAAATATGAGGACGATGACGAGAAAGTAAGAAAGTTCATCAAAAGCAAAAATTGGGATTTTTATATTAACACTTGCAATTCGTATGGATTCATGGTAGACTTAAATACACCCTGGAGAATTGTGGCAGATTTAGAATCAGATGCGATGAAGGAAATTGCGCTGCGATATGGATATCATGGCGTGGATTCTCTTTTCCGAAGAGCCTACGCTAATCCAAATTTTATAGATCTGAAAAACTTTGCTACTACGTTGCTGGCGCTGTATAATTCTTGTAAAGTGTACTCTTATGATAAATTTGAAGATTGCGGAAATGGTAAAACACATGTAAAAAAGGTTTATCCACGCGAATACACTGTCAATGAAATGATACGCGACACTGGAGCGATGAGAATTCTCCGGCTTTATACGTATTTGAGGCTTTTTGAAGAAAAGCCAGAACTCACAGATGCCGCAATGGATGAAATAGTTGGTGAAGTAATATCGCTCACCAACACACAGGGACTTCCGATAGCCCTAACCGTCTATTTAGAAGCGATTATAAATAAAGAGTTTGACAAAATCGGTTCAGTCAGTTATATTAAAAAGGTTAATGAACTTCGCGAAGAGATGGAAATTATGAGAGCAGAAGATACCACAAATCCTTCAAACTATCGCTATGCAAGCATAGCAGCCAAGGAAAAATCAGAATGGGGAGGGAATCTCATTCCTGAAGATCTACTTCCCGAAGACGAACAAGCTATTTTGGACTAAAATGTACTTTCAATCGATTGATGATAAATCCGAATGTATTGGGGTGTATGTGGACGGGCAACTACATTTTGACAATTTTCCGGCTGATTTGACCCACACTTGGCGCTACACAGGCTCGGCTGTTGACGCCGATGTAGAATATGCGTGGCTATACGCCAACGGCGCAACATTGGCCCAATGCTGCTCTGAAGAGCATTCAGAGGAGCTATCCGCTACCGAGCGCAGATTACGCGCATATATGAAGACATTCAAAATCGCAAAAGTCAATCTAAATGATCATTGCATTTTCGATCTCGTCCCTCATGACTTCTTAAAACGCTTTTGCGAGATTAAAACACAAATCACAGAACACGTTTTTGATTCTTACGAAAAACCAAAGAACTACCAGCACCTGTGCGACGTCGAAAAACTTCTCTATAAGATAAGGTACAATAGGCTCAATTTGAGTACCGATGGTTGCCGTCATTTGATGCTTTCGACTATAGAGCGCAATAAAGCGCAAGAACTGGTCAAGAACTATGCCTACATTGACTACAACCTGTTTGGTACCGTCACAGGGCGCCTCACAACCCGTCCCGGCTCGTTCCCCATACTAACAGTTAAGAAAGAGTTTAGGAAGCTCCTGAAGCCAAAGAACGACCTTTTTGTGGCATTAGATTATAATGGCGCTGAAGTGCGTATGTTTTTGGAGTTATCTGGCGAGGAACAGCCCGACTACGACATTCACGACTGGAATGCTAAGAATGTGTTTGCCAACACTTTGACTCGGGATGAGGCCAAAGTTGAGTTCTTTAGTTGGCTCTACAACTCAATAGATCACCCGGAACTTAATGAAATCTACAATAAAGTAAAAATCCTCGAGGCCCGGTATGATGGAGAGTTTGTTACTACGCCATATGACCGCAAAATAGCGGTGGACGACTTTAGGGCGCTCAATTACCTGATTCAGAGTTCAACGTCAGATCGCGTTCTTTCCAAGGCGGTTATTATAGACAAAATGTTAGAAGAGAGAAAATCTTTTGTTTCTCATATACTTCATGATGAAATTGTGATAGACTTTAACAATGAAGACAGAGATATTATAATGGAAATTAAGGAAACATTTGAAGATGGCTTCCTTAGTTCAATAAAGGCTGGTACGGATTATTTCGAACTGAAAGAGTTGGATCTATGATTGTAGTTGGACTGGGTAACGCCGCTTCCAAAATAGTAGAGAATTTCAAAGCAGTCGACAATTATAAAGTCTATCAGCTTAATAGTTCAGTCGAGCGCACCTCTAAATATAAATTTAGATTGAAGCGCCACGAAGAAGCGGAAGAATACGAGCAAAATATCCCAAATCTTAAAAAGTTTTTTAGTGAAATCAAGGGACGAGTGCAATTCTTTGTCGTGGGCTCGTCAATGAGTTCTAATTATGCGCTCGGAGTTATAGAGCAGCTTAAACACGCCGAGGTAGAGTTATTTTACATCAAGCCTGATGGAGAGCTTCTCACGGGCATGCCAAAGTTAGTAGATAAAGTGGTATTCAGCGTGATCCAGGAATATGCACGATCGGGGCTCTTGAAGTCAGCAACGCTGATTAGCAACGAATTGCTCGAAAACCATCTCGGAAACGTCCCTATTAAGAAGTATTACGCCACGCTTAATCACACTATTTTCTCAACTGTTCATTATCTAAACTTCTTTGAGCACAATGAGCCGGAAATCGGAATGGTCTCGCGGCCCCTTGATATTTGTCGAATTAGAACCATCGGTTTACTTAATATGAAGAATTTAGAAGAAAAATGGCTTTTTCCACTTGACATGGACCGCGATGTATGTTATTATATGTGTATAAACAGGGATAAGTTGGAGAACGATGGAACGCTTCACAAAAAGTTGGTCGATTTGCTCAAGCAAAAACCAAGGAACGCTTTCCGAAAAATTTCGTATGCGATTTATGAAACTGAATTTGATGATTTTGGGTTCTGCGTTGCCCTTACTAACGTAGTGCAAAAATACGCTTGACAAGCTACGTCAAGTGTGTCATAATAAGGCAATAAGGAACGCTTGTTGCTAACTCATTCAACACAAAGGAGAAAAAATGGGTATTGATATGGAACTGATGCGGCGTAAGCTTGCATCCCTTCGAGGAGAAGGAAACGGAGATAACACTCCATCAGTCTGGTTTAAACCGGACGAGGGCGATACGGACATTCGTATCGTTCCAACAAACGACGGGGACCCCCTCAAGGAGATGTCTTTCCACTATAATGTGGGCGAACATCGTGGTGGTGTTCTTTGCCCGAAACGTAATTACGGCGAAGCATGCCCCATCTGCGAGTTCGCTTCCGCTTTATGGCGTGAAGGAACCTCCAACAACGACGAGGACAGCAAGAATCTTGCAAAGTCACTTTTCGTGCGTCAACGTTATTTCTCGCCTGTGGTAGTCCGCGGTCGTGAAGACGAAGGCGTCAAGGTCTATGGATACGGAAAGAAGGCTTATGAACTTCTTCTGGGCTATATCCTCGACCCAGAGTATGGTGATATTACCGATTCCGACGAAGGAACCGATATCACCCTCACATACACCAAGCCTAATAAGCCTGGTGCTTATCCACAAACGAGTCTGAAGATGCGCCGAAACACATCCCCCCTGCTCGCTGACACGGAATCCATCCCTGCCCTCCTGGATCGTGTCCCGGAGTTCGAAACCCTATTCGAACGCCTGACAAGCGATCAAGTAGGCGCGATTCTAGATGAACAACTCTCCGGCGATGGTTCTGCCGAGAGCCGTTCCAAAGAGACTACAAAATACTCCGCCAAGCCGACGAACGATGTTGACAAGGCGTTTGAGGAATTGATGTCCTAGGATAACTAGGCTTTAGTTTGTGGAAACCGCCGGCAGACCGGGAATAAATAGTCTGCCCCCCTTTTTAAACAATATCCGCCGCGGCCAAGGATATAAAATAAAATGACCGCGCCATTCTCCATTCTGGAGATGCTAATATGCTTCGCCTATAGATAGGCAGATGAGTCTATAAAGATTATACACTTCAACAAAAGGAAATACGATGAGCAAGAAGAAGAAAGAAGCTGAAATAATTGAACTTAAGGCAGTACGCGAATCAACGCCTCTGATAACACAAAATCTCAATAAAGATGTTTTCTCTCGCATGGGAGGTAACACTCCTTTAGAAACATACTCTAATGTTGCTGAATGCCTCACCAAAATGGGAGTGGAAGTAGCTTGGTATGACGACTATGAGTACAAATCCATTGATATGATGTCTCCAGACGATCCAATTTACGACACTGCTCAATGCAGAGTCGTTCCAGCAGAAGAAAGAGTGAAAGAATTTAGAGAGCGTTTTAACAATGGGGAGCGGTTGATTTGGGCTCCAATGGCTATGATATTCGATGGTAAGCATGTTCTGGCTTTCGGTAACACTCGCTACAGAGCCTTGAGCACTTGCGAGGGCGAGAACTCTAGAGCCCCATACGCTGTCATCGATCCTAACAATAAACTAGAACCTGCTGTTAAAAGACTATTATTGGCTACTCTGTCTTCAATGTCCAATGTTGAAAGTAGATATCACGCCAAACCAGACGAGATTGAAGATATCTTAAAGCAGGCAAAGAACACTTGGATGGCAATCACAGGACTCCGCGGGAAAGATGTCGGGAAGCTCTACGCGGAAGAGTTAGGAGTGCTGGCAGCGTATGATGCCGCGAAAACTTGTGAGGAGAGACGAAAAATCCAGAAATTATGGTTTGACAGATGGATGAACAGAATCAAGCCTAATAAGTACACGTGTAAAAGATGGAGAACGAAGCTTTTCAACGAAGAGTTTGGCTCGGACAAGAAGAGCAATAATTCACTATTGACAGAGTGGGGCGATGCACAGCGTAAGAGCAAATATGACGCTGCTTTTCCTGATGATATAGAATTTAACGACGTAAGGAACAACCCATCCAATTTAAGCTCAAAGTCGAAACAGTGGCACCTGTTTCTCTCATGGGGAACTAAGGGAAAGAGTGTGACGAACTGTGTAACAAACCTCGACGGTAAAGTCTTCCGAGAAATCAGAGATAACAATGCGAGAGGAAGGTTTCAATCAATTTCAATCGTAATGAAAGGCGAAACTGGAGCAAGAGAGAGCGCCGTAAGGGTGAAAAACATCAATACGGTAACAGAAGGGATAGAGAAATACAATAATAGTCTTATCAAGAGCGGATTTAACGAAAGCTTTCCAATTGTAGGTAAAATTGTTTTCCCTCAACAACTCCGTGATGGGGATAAATTGGTAGATAGAGATTACTTCTATAAGTGGGATGAAAACAGCGCCAAGTTTGAGGAAGTAAACAAACCCCTTGTTGATATAGAGCACTTCAAGCGCTGTAGCACGTGCGATCGGCACAAGAATATAAGAGATTTCAATCTCCTGAGCAAAGGCAAGGACGGCCGACAACCTCGCTGTAAAGAATGCTACGCTAAAGAGAATGCGAGTAGTAAGCGTAATAAAGTAGCCACTGCCTAACGCAAACAATCCCGAGACTAACAATAACAATTGTCCAGAAACAGCTACTAGAATTAATGGTACTATATAAGTGAAGACACCATTACGATACCCCGGCGGCAAAACACGAGCAGTTAAGCACATTTTGCCGCTGATCCCAGATGATGTTGAGCGGGTGTGCTCTCCGTTTTTCGGTGGCGGCTCCGTCGAGATGGCGCTAGCCAACAAGGGAATCAAGGTCTACGGCTACGACAAGATGAAGCAACTTGTTTGGTTTTGGAACGCCTTATGTGGAGACAGTGAGCGCTTGGCTGACGAGGTAGAAAGCCTCCGCGAAACCTTTGTTGATCGCAAGGGCAACAGTGTTGTCGGATGCTCCAAAGAATCATTCCAGAGCTTCAGAGAGGATCTTAAGACTGATTCATTCATGTTCAGCTATGAGCGCGCAGCCAAGTTCTATGCTATCAATAGATCGAGCTTCTCCGGAGCAACATTTAGCGGCGGCTGGTCAGAGAAAGCTGCAACAGCACGATTCACAGATAGTTCAGTTCAGCGCCTTCGGGATTTTAAGCCGGAAAACTTCCGAGTCGATTATGCAGACTTCGAGGATGCCATTCTAAACCACCCCAAAGCCTTCCTCTATTTAGACCCCCCTTACATGCTTAAGACCAGTCAGAACTCATTATACGGCGTTAACGGCGACCTCCACAAAGGCTTTGAGCACGAGAGGCTTCATTCTATCTTATCAACACGAGATCGGTGGGTTATGTCATATAATGACTGTGAGAAGATTAGAGAAATGTATAAAGACTATGAAATTATCACAGCAGAATGGACCTACGGGATGAACAAAAGTAAGAAATCTTCAGAAATTATCATAACCAACTTGCCACCGCGCGAACATTGTGTTATACTAAATGAAACCAAAGGAGTAAGTGATGGCACGTAAAGTAAAATCTAAAAACAAGCCTGGAAAGGTATCGATGCAAGACTTGATGAGTCTTGTTAACAAAAAGGCAGGGGTAACTGTCGCACACAATTTGTCGGGAGACAACCCCACCGAAGTAAAGCAGTGGATCCCCACAGGTTCTCGATGGCTCGATTCTATTGTTTGCAAGGGGCAATTATCAGGCATTCCAGTAGGGAAACTTACAGAGATAGCAGGGCTAGAATCAACTGGTAAATCTTATATGGCTGTCCAGATCGCAGCAAATGCCCAAAAGATGGGTATGATGGTGGTATATTTTGATTCTGAATCCGCAATTGACCCAACCTTTATTGAGCGCGCTGGGTGTGATTTAGATCGCCTCATGTATGTTCAGGCAGCTTCGGTTGAGTTCGTTCTGGAGACAATTGAAGAAATCCTAGGAGCGACAGAGGAGCAGATGCTCTTTATCTGGGATTCGCTAGCATTCACTCCCGCAGTATCAGACGTAGAAGGCGACTTCAATCCACAATCTTCGATGGCAGTGAAAGCACGCATTCTTGCAAAGGGGATGTCTAAATTGGTTATTCCGATCGCGGACAAAAAGGCGACCTTCTTGGTTCTCAACCAACTAAAGACTAATATCCCTCAAGGTCCGATGGCGCGACAAATTGCGATGGTAACGCCGTATACCACTCCTGGCGGTAAGGCTATGCACTATGCATATTCGCTGCGCATCTGGCTAACAGGCAGGAAGGCGAAGGCCGCCTTTGTTGTTGATGAGAAGGGTTTTCGCATTGGTTCTGAAGTTAAGATTAGACTTGAAAAGTCGCGTTTTGGAACACAAGGTCGCTCTTGCGCATTCCGCATTATGTGGGGAACCGATGACATCGGCATTAGAGATGAGGAGTCGTGGTTTGACGCCATTAAGGGCTCTTCTTGTTTGACCAGCGCTGGAGCTTGGTATACACTCAAGATGCCCGACGGGTACACTAAAAAGTTTCAGCCATCTAAGTGGACTGAATTAATTACATCTGACGATGAATTTAAAGGTAATGTCGTGCGTCTAATGGAGGAGGAGATCGTGCAAAAGTTCGATCGCCGAGAAGGAACAGCCGACACATTCTACGCAGATCCAGAAGATCTAACCGTCCCAGTAAAGGATTAAACAAAATGAAACTATTAGCAACTGTAATTTTTTGTGCTTTAATGAGCGGGTGTGCAGCACATGCACATCAGCCTGTACCACGCCCGGGCGTACATGCCCACGTGCAAGTTAAAGCATGGGTATGGGTAAACGGACACTATCGCCATGGACACTGGGTAAGGGGGCATTGGACAGTTCGACATGTCCGCCCTCACCTCATTGAGAGAAATCCTCATCGGTATGCACGCTACCGTTCTGGGCGCCCAAATAGTCCGCCGCCAAGGCGACACCGCAGACGTTAAAAAAAAGTACTTGACATTGCCTCCCAAATTTAGTATACTATAAATATGGGAGGCATTCTTGTCTTTATTGGGCGAAGAGTACAAGTACTCGACATCGGCTGACAAGCACCACACTTATAGGGGTCGAGTTGGGCGGTACATGGATCTGGCACGTCGTGTTGCTCAACAATCCGCTTTCGACGGCCCCCGTCATGGAGCAGTCTTGGCAAGAGGAGCATCTGTAATCAACGTATCGAAGAACAAAAACAACTTTTGTTCTTTTGGTCGTCGTTTTCGCAAGGGTGACATCCAGCCAGGACATTCCACAGTTCACGCAGAACTTGGGAGTATCCTAGGAATTGACCGTCGCAAGACGGAAGGGGCAGACATATATGTGGCTCGTGTTGGCAAGAAAGGTGATTTCAAAATGTCAAAACCCTGTCCTATGTGCGAATCTGCTCTTCGGCACGTGGGAATTCGCAGAGTCGTCTACACCATTAACAATAAAATAGCAGGAAGCTACAGACTATGAACACCACTTGTACAGGCATCGCCAGAGGGATACAAAAAAATGATAACACAAACACAACCTACTAAACCCATCAAAGCACCAAACCCAGTATTATTGCTTGGAAAACATAAATACCCAATTGGCGGAGACCAAATGAAACGACTATTAATTGTTGACGCACTAAACGCTTATTTAAGGGCGTATATTGTAGATCCATCCCTGTCAACCCATGGACAACCCATCGGCGGACTAAAAGGCTTTATTAAAATCCTTCAAAAGCTTGTGAGGATGACAAAGCCCGATCAAATTATGATTGTGTGGGACGGACCAAACGGATCCGCCAAACGCAAGATTATGGACAAGAACTATAAGGCCGGCCGCAAGCCAATCCGGCTTAATCGCGCCTTTCACAATCTTACGGATAACGAAGAGCTACAGAACAAAATTTGGCAACAATCTCGAATTATTGAATACTTGAACGAGATGCCTATTATCCAGTTTATGCTTCCAGAGATCGAAGCAGACGACGTTATTTCTTATGCAACCCAGATGTCTTATTACAAAGGCTGGCAAAAGATCATTGTTTCCAACGATAAAGACTTTATGCAGTTATGTGACGATGAGACTGTCCTTTGGCGCCCCACCAAAGATGAAGTCCTCAACACTAGTCGCATTGTAGAGCAAACAGGTGTTCATCCGACTAATATGGCACTTGCTAGAGCCATTATTGGCGATGCATCCGACAATCTTCCGGGCGTTAAGGGCGCCGGGTTTGCCACGGTGGCCAAGCGCATCGGTTTTCTGGCAGAGAGCGACACGCACACTATCGACAACGTAATGGATCACTGTGAACTCAAATTGGAGAAGAACAAGTTGAAGTTTTATAGCAATGTGGCAGAGAATAGGGAGCTTATCGAACACAACTATAAAATGATGCAACTATATTCTCCTGTAATGTCGATTCAATCGAAAAACATAGTAACACAAGGCGTTGAGAATTTTGAATTTGGACTTAACCGTACAGAAATCATAGGGATGATGAGGGAAGACGGTTTCGGCGAACTGAACTGGGAAGACTTAAGAGTAAACTTAAACCGAATTGTGAACGAAAACTAATATCGCTAGCGGGCAAAAACTTTAAGTTTTGACTTGACATTTCGGACAAATCAGTTATACTTATTATAAAGAGAGGGCATTGATGACAACACAAGAAGCAGGCTTTGGAAGGTATGGGAAATCCTTCCAAGAAGGCCTCGTCCAGCTGATCTATGAAGATCGACCATTCGCTGATCAAATTACGGAAGTGTTAAATGGGGACTTCCTAGAGTTGGACTATCTTAGGATCTTCTTGCGCAAGATTACAGACTACCGCGATAAGTATAGTCGCCACCCCTCGGTGGAAGCGATCGCCACCATTCTTAAAACTGAATTAGATGAAGAAGAAGAGGTCCTTCAACGTCAGGTGCGCGAATATTTCCTGCGCATTCACAATCGAGAACTGACCGATGTAGAGTTCATTAAAGAAACTTCTATTGACTTCTGTCGAAAGCAAAATCTAAAAGAAGCAATGCTAAAGTCGGTTGGGCTCCTTCAAAATTGTTCTTTTGATGAGATCTCTACAGTCATTAATGACGCTTTAAAGTTGGGATCCGAGAACAACTTCGGCTATGACTATATGGCTGATTTTGAAGCTCGTTTTGTGCCCCGATATCGCCGACCTTGCACGACAGGCTGGAAAGAGGTCGATCAGATCTGCGGAGGAGGCTTGGGAAAAAGCGAGCTTGGAGTGGTGGTTGCGCCAACAGGCGCCGGAAAGAGCATGGTACTCGTACATCTAGGCGCCCAAGCAATCAAAGAGGGAAAGACAGTAATTCATTATACAATGGAGCTTCAAGACACTATCATCGCTACTCGATATGACAGTTGTATTACAGGATACCCACTTTCAGATATCATAAATTTTAAAGAAGAAGTATACGACGAAATTAAAGATTTAGACGGAACGTTGATCGTCAAGGAATATCCGACAAAATCGGCTTCGACTGCGACTATTAAAGCGCATATCGCCAAGCTTATAAAGCGAGGTATAAAGCCCGGAATGATTATTGTGGACTATGCGGACCTTTTAAGGCCGACTGTAATAAGAAAAGAGAAAAGAAGCGAATTGGAATCTATTTATGAAGAGTTGAGAGCCATTTCAACTGAATGCCAATGTCCGGTATGGACAGCCTCTCAAACTAACAGATCGGGACTGAATGCAGAAGTAATCACAATGGAGCAAATATCCGAAGCATTTAACAAGTGTTTCGTGGCTGACTTTATCTTTTCTATTTCGCGAACTATCGAAGATAAGCAAAACAATCTTGGCAAGATGTTTATTGCAAAAAATAGAAACGGACCGGACGGAATGGTGTATAATATCTTTATGGACACTTCGAACGTTTCGATTAAGGTCTTGCCGCCCCAGACAGTTAGTACTGTAAATGGAAACACGGTGAGAACAGGTCCGCCGGTACTTGGACCACGAATGCAGCAGCAGTTACTGAAAGACAAATACAACAAATTAAAAGGAAAACGCTAATATGAGAACACTTGAAAACATCCGTCGGTTTAGATTATCGGACACGTTTATCGAACCTTATAAATCTGCAGATGTGCCTTGGGGACCTGTCGGTTATGTTACTTTTAAGCGTACTTATGCCCGCCGATTAAGCGAGTTCAATGCTGGGACCCCTGGCACCGAAGAGTGGTGGCAGACCTGTCGGCGCGTTATCGAGGGTATGTTTAACATGCAAAAGCAGCACGTTTTCATGCTTGGACTGGAGTGGAACGACGCCAAAGCACAGGCTACTGCAAAAGACGCCTTTGATCGGCTTTTCGCTCTCAAGTGGACTCCCCCGGGCCGCGGACTGTGGATGATGGGTACCAAATTCGTTGAAGAGCGCACTGCTGCTGGTCTTTTCAATTGTGCTTTCCGCTCCACTCGTGATCTTTCTACGAAAGGTGGATATCTTTTTGCGTGGATGATGGATGCGCTAATGCTGGGAATCGGCGTGGGTTTTGATACCGAGGGTACAAGCACTGTTACTATTCGAGAACCCGAATACACCAACGACACCCACATTATTGATGACTCTCGCGAGGGCTGGGTCAACTCGGTTCACCTGCTTCTTGATGGCTTCTTCTTTGGCGATAAGGTACCCAAGTTTGACTACTCTGCTATTCGTCCCGAGGGCGCTCTTATTAGAGGGTTTGGTGGAACATCTAGCGGTTATGGTCCCTTGAAGGAGCTACACGACAACCTTACAGCACTCTTTTCAGCCAAGATTGGCGAACCCATCAGTTCGGTTGATATTGTAGACACAGAGAATCTTATCGGTCGGTGTGTGGTGGCTGGTAATGTTCGCCGATCTGCGGCATTAGCAATGGGTCACCACCGAGACAAAGAATATCTTCAAATGAAGAACGACCAAGAGAAGCTATATCATCACCGCTGGGGTTCAAACAATTCCTTCAATGCGGAGGTAGGCATGGACTATACATGGCACGCAGAACAATCACAGAAGAATGGAGAGCCCGGCTATATTTGGCTGAACAACGCCCGCACACATGGTCGTTTTAAAGATGGGCTGAAATATGATGATGTCAACGTTGCTGGCTTTAACCCTTGCGTAGAACAGCAATTGGAAGACGCAGAGCTTTGCTGCCTAGTTGAGACTTTTCCTGCCAAGCACGACGACTATGAAGACTATTTGAAGACCTTAAAGATTGCATACTTGTATGGAAAGACTATTACGCTATCGAACACACATTGGCCAGAGACTAACGCCAAGATGTTGAAGAATCGCCGGATCGGGCTTTCTCAATCTGGCGTAGTTCAAGCGTTTAACAAATTCGGTCGCCGCGCCATGCTTGACTGGTGCGATAATGCCTATAGCCACATTAAGGCTCTAGATGAAGAATATTCCAACTGGCTTTGTATTCCCAAGTCTGTAAGGATGACATCAATTAAGCCATCTGGCACAGTGTCGTTGCTTAACGGCTCTACACCCGGAATCCACTTCCCAGAGAGTGAGTACTACATCCGGCGAATTCGTTTCTCCAAAGACAACGGACTAGTTGAGCCACTTAGAGAGGCTGGATATAAGATAGAAGATGATGCCTATTCTCCAAATACATACTGCATCGAATTTCCTGTATGTGAGCCTCATTTTTCAAGAAGCAAAAAGACGGTTTCGATGTGGGAACAGCTGGAGATGGCTGCACAATATCAACATTACTGGGCAGACAATTCTGTATCTATTACAGTGACCTTTAAAGATGAAGAGGCTGAACAACTTAAGAGCGCTCTTGAAATGTACGAGACTCGCCTAAAAGCTGTTTCTTTTTTGCGTTACAAAGATACAGGTTATAAACAGGCTCCCTATGAGTCGATTACTGAAAAAGCTTATAATAAGCTGATTAAGAACATTACCCCTATCCAGCGCGCCGACGTTCAGGAGTCAGGCGCCGGCACTAAATTTTGCACCAACGATAGTTGTGAAGTCCAATTCGATAAACCCCAGGAGAAATGATGTTTCAACCAGTCAATAGATATGTCCACATTGTGATAGAGGACGAAAGCGAGAACAAGACAGAAAGCGGCGTTGTCCTTCCGGATGATTTTAAGATTCATGACGACAAGTTTGTATCAGCCCACGTGGTATCATGGGCAGACGATGTGAGGTTCTCAGAGAGGCTATCATCTGGCGCCAGTGTGATTGTAGATAAGTCCATGATCGAGGAAATTAATGTGGACAGCAAGCTATTTACTGTAATTCAAGATAATTACATAATAGGAATTACTGTTACATAATTCGGGGGAATTCGCCCATATGACAATTGACAAGAGCTTTTATAATCAATCATCAGCAGCAAAATTAGGTTGGGAACCATCCTGGTTTGGTGAAAAGTATTATGACGAAAATCTCGTGAGAGCTATTAAAAAATGGCAGAAAGCGCGAAATATTTCGGTTGATGGGTTGTGCGGTCCAATGACGTTCCGTAGAATCTGGACGGAAAGACAAGCACAGATTCACTATCACGAACCGTGTCCGTTAAATTATTCTAATTTTATTGTCTATCAAGGCAACTTTTACCCTATTAAGTGGGACAAAGTGGTGTTGTGGTCGGAGCCCGATGGCTTAAAGGCAAACCCGGGCACATATTATGATTACACTGGGCGCCCAAAGCGGAATATTCGATTGTTTGTGAATCACTGGGATGTCTGTCTCAATTCAACGTCCTGTGCGAGCGTATTAAACAGAAGAGGCATTTCAGTTCATTTCCTAATCGACAACGATGGCACGATTTATCAAACTCTTGATATGCAACATGGTGCATGGCATGCTGGACACTCTAGATCTAATCGAGCCTCCGTGGGCGTAGAGATATCGAACGCCTACTATCCTAAATTTCAGTCTTGGTATACCGAACATGGTTTTGGTGATCGCCCAATAATTGATAACGCATGGGTTCATTCTGAAAAGCTTGAAAGTTTTCTTGGGTTTTACCCCGCTCAAATAGAGGCAGCCAAAGCCTTGTGGCAGGCGGTTCACAACGCCGCCGGCGTAGAATACAAAACACCGCTTAGTCAAACTGGTGTAACCTCTACTAAATATTGTCAAGATGCTCTCTATGGAAACTTCAATGGTTTTGTGAGCCACTATCATGTTAGTAAGAAGAAAATTGATTGTGCCGGCCTCGACCTCAAGACACTCCTCACAGAACTCGAAGAATCCGAAGAAGAATAATGAATCGGCAAGTTAGGGGGAGCCATAGCTGTCCATTTTGAACAAATTGTAGTCGGTAGTTCTCTAGAAGCGCTGCTATATGCATTTATACACGAAATGCCAGTCTTTTATAGCACTCCGCACAAGCCTTTTAGGTTTGATCACTTGGATCCGTCCCTTGATCTCGCATGCTTAAAAGTGCCACCTCTCACACAGAGCTTAAAAACCCACACCGAAACAAAGATTGTGGGTGTCCCGAAGAATATATTATGGGAACGACTTGTCTTTCTGCTCTCCATACACGGCCACGCACCCTTGTCAGATCGGTGTAAGAGTCTTCGATATGGTGGCGAAAATACCATAACCTTTTCAGACGCATACGCCAAACTGATTGATGTGGAGTTTGACGAATGTTATTACTTTGGTGATGATAATGCAAGCGGCCTGCCAAAAATAGAGCTTGACAACACAAAAACAATATGCTATGATTGGATTGCATTCAATAGGGGAGGGAAGCACGACATCGATCACATCGAGACTGGCGATGATTTTGTAAAAGAGATCTGGTTCTACTCTTCCGATAGGATTGATGGCAAGACACCCGTAAAAGATGCATGCGTTGTTTCGCTTTTGACTCCGGAAGAATTAGAAGACTTTGATTTTTCGGAAACGATGGCGCGGTTTAAAGCCGTAAGCGAAATGGAAACAAGAGGGATGAAAGGGAAATTTAATGGACTCGGACCTAATGGAAAGCCAAAACATTATAAATTTAGAACAACATGTATCACCAGAGGATTGGGTCATTCGACTGCACCGCTTGGCGAATCCACAACAAAAGCAAAAGTCATTGTACCAGAGGGCGCTAGAGATATTATATTGGATCCAAGACAACTCCTCCAATGTTTACCAAGAAGTACGTCACCATATAAGAAGATATTAGATTATTTAGAATGCACCTAGCAGGAATTATCCCCGTCGCTCAACTTGAGACTGACTACGAATCAATCACCCCGGACGTTTTAACGCTCTTGGAGCCTAGATTTACGGCTATACAAAACGCTGTGATGTCCTGTGCTATGGCCGGCTGCAAGACAATATGGATCGTAGCCAATAACGATTTGGCTCCCATTATTAAGCAGGCAGTTGGGGAGTGGGTTTATGATCCAGTTTACTATAAGCGAGATTTTACCAAGTTTTATTCGAATGTACGCAAAGAAGTGCCTATTTATTACGTCCCAATACACCCAAAAGACTTGGACAAACGAAATTCGTATGGCTGGTCAGTATTACATGGGATATATTCGTCATGGTTTGTGTCTTATAAGATTTCCCGGTGGATTCTGCCAGAAAAATACTTCATAGCATTTCCAATGTCTATATATGATTATCGTATTTTGAGGAAACTTAGACCGCTGATCCAAGACACGAATAAAAACTTTACATTAACATATAACAACAAGACTGTGACAGAAGATCTCCCGATCAGTTTTACAATGAAAGGAGATGACTATTTACAATGTCGCCGCAATATAAACAAGATAACCACAAGGGAATATTTACCCCCTTCACCAGGCTCGCTACCGAGCCAGAGGCGTCCACTCAACGAAAGGTGGTCCGCCAGGTTTTTCGACCTACCCACCGTGTTTCAGAAGCTGAATCTGAAAAAGAGCAATAGACACGAACTAGATTGGTTCTATGATATTAGAGAGTGGGACCAATACCGCAGCTACATGGCGTCAGACAATCGGGTTGCTGTGCCCTACTACGAAATTTACAAACCTCGCACTTACAATCTAGCACCTAAAAAAGAAATCTCAACTTAGTGCTTGCAATCTTGGTGCGTCTGTGTTATATTAAGAGAACATTCGGGAGGGATGAATGACAAGAACCACGTCAAAAATTAAATTTGTTGGGCTACACGCCCATAGCGTTGCAGGATCGATCTTCGACGCGATTGGATATCCACAAGACCACATGGATTTCGCATACGAGAACGGCATGGCTGCTCTCGCGTTAACTGATCATGGAAACATGAACGGGTTAGCTTATCAAGTGATTCATGCCAAGAAGATGCGCGCCGAAGGCAAGGATTTCAAGCCCATCTTCGGGGTCGAGGCCTATTTCACCACATCTGTTAAGGAGTGGAGAGAGGCTTATGATGAAGCCATGGCAGACAAGAAAAGAGCCCGGGCCACCAAAAAGACGACCCAATCAGGTGCCACAACAGAGGATGAGGGAGATACAAAAGCCTCCCAGCCGATCCTTAAGCGCCGTCGGCACTTGATCCTCCTCGCGCAGAACCAAACTGGATTGAACAACTTGTTCAAGCTAGTCTCGAAGAGCTACACAGAAGAATACTTCTATAGATACCCACGAATGGACTACGACCTCCTTCGAGAGCACTCGGAGGGCGTTATCGCTGCGTCTGCGTGCTTGGGAGGGGTGTACGCCGGCAACTACTGGGAGAACCGAGAGGAGGGCTCTGAAGCCGTCCTAGAGGCTATGCGCGAAACCACCCGCGAAATGGTGTCAATCTTTGGGGATCGCTGGTACGCGGAGTTACAGTGGAACAACATCCCGGAACAACACGAGTTGAATCAATACGTTATTGAGATCGCTAAAGAATTCGGACTTAAGCTGATCTCCACAGCAGATAGTCACTACCCCACCCCAGGCTCATGGAAAGACCGGGAGATGTATAAGCAGCTTGGTTGGCTTGGAAAAGGCAAGCCATCATGGAAGACGGACGAAGGCGAAGACGAAAGCGTTCTCCCTGAATCAACTGACGTCATTGGTTATGAACTTTACCCAAAGAATGGCGATCAGATGTGGGAGTCATACAAGAAGTATTGCGCCTTGCAGGGAACAGAATATGACGACGAACTTGTGCGACAAAGCATAGAGCGAACACACCAGATCGCTTATGAGAGGATCGAAACCTTTCTGCCAGATACGACGGTGCGTCTCCCAGACTTTGTTGTTCCTGAAGGTCTGACGGCAACACAAGCCTTGTTCCGCGCCGCCACTGGCGGATTAGAGGCACTCGGGTTCCATGAGAATGAAGAATATACCGCACGCCTAAAGCGCGAGCTTGATGTTATCGATGATCGTGGGTTTTGCAAGTACTTCTTGACAATGAAGGCGATCGCTGACACCGCAACAGACATGATGCTTACTGGACCCGGCCGAGGATCGGCTGCCGGCTCACTGGTTGCGTATGTGTTGGGTATCACCCAAGTTGATCCAATTAAATATGGCCTCCTATTTTCACGATTCTTGCGTTCAGACGCCACAGACTATCCAGATATCGATTATGACATATCAGATAGCATGGTGATCAAAGAGAAGCTAGTTGACATGTGGGGGAAGGACTGTGTTGCCCCTATTTCCAACTGGAACACTTTGCAATTGCGCAGCTTGATCAAGGACATCTCTAAACTTTATGATATTCCTTTTACAGAGGCTAACACCGTTACTTCTGTTATGATCCGCGAAGCCACTCCCGAAGCAAAGAAGAAGCACGGGATCCGAGCAGGTATCTATGCGCCCACTTGGGAAGAGGTGATGGAGTTTTCGCCATCGCTCCAAAAGTATTTGAATAAATACCCCACAGTTAAGGCACATGTTGAAGGCCTCGTCGGACAAGTTCGCTCCTGCAGCCGTCATGCTGGCGGTGTGGTTATTGCCGAGGAACTGGACCGTAGCATGCCGCTAATCAATAGTGGGGGTGTTCGTCAGGCTCCATGGGCAGAAGGACAGAACGTTCGACACCTAGAGCCGATGGGTTTCATTAAGTTCGATTTGCTTGGGCTCTCCACTCTCAAGATGATGGAGGGTTGCATCGAGCACATCTTGCGCCGCCACCACGGGGTTGCGGAGCCAACATTCGCCCAGGTCCGCGAATATTACGAAAAAACCCTCCACCCAGACAATTTGGATTTCGATAATCAGGAGGTCTATGAGAATGTTTTCCACGCTGGCAAGTGGGCTGGTATCTTCCAATTCACAGAGCAGGGCGCCCAAGGCTTCTGCAAGCGCGCCAAGCCGAATAGCATTGTTGACATCTCTGCAGTTACTTCTATCTTCCGACCGGGACCCCTGTCGGCGGGTGTTGATGCAGATTATGTAGAGGCAAAAAATCACCCCCATCGCATTTCATATATCTCGGAGGCTGCACAGGAAATCACCGAGGAGACTTATGGTTTCCTTATTTTCCAGGAGCAAATCGCCTTGTTGGCTCACAGGCTTGGCGGACTGACCCTCGATGAGGGCAACATGCTTCGCAAGGTATTGACCAAGAAGGGCACCGGCAAGAATAGCGTTAAGGGAAAGCTTCATGATAAGTTTATCAATGGCTGTGCTGCGAACGGTATTAGCGTTGATGTCTCTCAAGGGCTCTGGGATAAGTTCGAGTTCTTCTCCGGCTATGGCTTCAATAAATCACATGCCGTGTCTTACAGCATCATCTCGTTCCAGTGTGCATGGCTGTGGAACTACTATCCCGCAGAGTGGATGGCAGCGTTCCTCGACAAAGAGCCGGAGAGTAGAAAAGAGAAGGCGATCAATATTGCAAAGAAATATGGATTTGACATTGCGCCTCTCGATATCAACAAGTCCGGTACCGTCTGGGAGATTAGCGAAGATGGAAAGACACTTATCCAGCCTCTGACTTCAATCAAGGGTTTCGGCGACTCGGCTATCCAGCAGGTTCTCGAACATCGCCCGTTCAACACCGCAGAAGAGTTGCTTTTCAACGAGGAAGTCGTGTATTCCAAGCTGAACAAGAAGTGCTTGGACGCTCTTTGTCGAGGGGGCGCCCTAGATGAACTTATTGATGATCGTTTTACGGGAATGAAACACTTCTGGTCTGCATGCATTGTTGACCGTCCCAAAAACCTCAAGAGATTGGCAGAGAATATCAAAACTTACAGCCCTGAAGGAGACTTCAGTCACGAGGAGATTATTCAGTTTAAGACAGATTTAACTGGAGTCTTCCCCATCAACTTGGTCATAGGAACAGAGAAGATCGAAAAACTTAAGGAGAAGTTTGTTCCACCAATCTCTGAATTCGACCCCGCGTTGACTTTGTGCTGGTTTATTCCTCGAAAGATTATCGAGCGCAAGACCAAGAATGGCAAGTTATATTGGATTGTGGAAGTGATTGATTCAAATAATGAATCAACGAGGATTCGATGCTGGGGCGTTAAGCCACACAAGGATACCATCCGTATTAATCGACCCTATATGGCAAAGCTTAAGTACGATGAGAACTGGGGATTTTCCACATATGCAATTGGCAAAACATTTAGACTATTAGGATAAAAACGATGAACGTAATAGTAGACCATAGCGCCCTGTTCAAAAAGGTGGAGTTAGTAGACGATCTCCCTGTTGTCATTCGAGTGAGAAAGTTCACAGAGGACTCCGCAAAGGAATTTTCAGAGCTAATGTGCAAAGCTCAAAACACCGGACAGCCCGTGATACCGGTTATCATCGACAGCTATGGTGGACAAGTCTATAGTTTGATGTCTATGATATCAGATATCCGCCACGCTACTCTCCCCGTGGCCACCATCATTCAGGGAAAGGCAATGAGTTGCGGCGCCATCCTTGCGAGCTTTGGCGACGAAGGGCGCAGATATATGGATCCCGATGCCACCCTTATGATTCACGACGTATCTTCAATGAACTGGGGGAAAGTAGAAGAAGTAAAGGCCTCTGCGGAAGAAACTGAACGCCTCAATAAAAAGGTCTATCGAATGATGGCGAGAAATTGTGGCCACCAGGAAGACTATTTCTTGAAAATTGTACACCAGAAGGGGCACGCTGATTGGTTTTTGGACTATGAAGAGGCCTCGCGCCACAACCTCATCAACCATGCGCACGTTCCGAAGCTGAAAATATATACTAATGTTGAATTTGACTTTGGCTAAACACTACTTATGATATGTCTACCTCTACTCAATTTCGATGGAAGCGATCGCTTAACGGGCTTCGTTTTCTCCACGAAGAGCATGCTATAATATGTGAGGTGGCTAAATCCTCTGGTCCAGAATTTCAAGAATACTATGAGAAGTTCTGTGCCGAACATGGCATCGACATCGCAGAGCTAAATGCTAAACATGCCGAAAGAGTAAGAGAGGCGTATGGGATCGAGGAAAACCTAGGGCAACTTTCTGATGAACAGATAGAAGAACAGAAAGTATCACCAGCCGAAGAAACCGCAGTTATCAAATTTCAAGGATCTGCTGGCGAAGAAGGGGAGGCTGCTATCGACAAGGAGATGCATGAGACATTCACGCGACTATTTAAGGCTATAGCGACCCATGTTCATCCCGATAAAGCCCGCGATGACTTCACTAGAGACTTATTTGAGGAAGCGTTCAAAGAGGCAAAGCATGCGCTAGACAAGCAGCAGTACTTTAAATTACTAGAAATGGCAGAAGAGCTTGACATTGAGTTGCCAAAGAATTATAATGAACAAATAAGCTGGATGGAAACAGAGCAGAAAAGATTGAGAAACTCAATTCAAAAAGCTACGCAAACATATAACTATCTCTTTTATGATTGTGATTCCGATGATAGGCGAGACAATCTGATTCGCAGTTTCCTCAAACAACTATTTGGTTTTGAAATTCCTCAAAAAAACACTTGACTTTTGATTCCAACTCAGCTATAATAAGAATGAACCAATAAGGAGGGCTTGTGGCCAATACACTAAAAGAGAAACAAAAGTACGTGAAGGAATATATCCGCTCACTTAACGCCATTGAAGAGGCAATGGAACCATACAAGGAACAACGACGGGAGCTACGTAGCGAGTACCGCGAAAATCGCTGGCTCGACACAGATGAGATCCGAGCAGCAGTCAAAGCTTACCGCTTGTTTAAGGGAAAGATTAATATTGACGAAGTGGTGGACAACTACAACCTTCTTACAAAGGGAGAAGATCAGTGATTCTTGAATATTCAAAGGTTCGCGGCAATGCACGATCGCCTGATCGTGCAAATCCGTCTGATGCTGGGCTTGATTTATTTCACTGTCCGGAAGAGGGCTGTGTCGCTGGCCGCTGGTTGAGACCCGGACAATCGGGACTCTTCCAGACTGGCTTGAGGTTCGGGATTCCACACGGATATATGCTCGAAGTAAAGAACCGTTCAGGTAACGCTGCAAAAAAGCACCTCCTTGTCGGAGCCTGCGTAGTAGACAGTGGCTATGATGGAGAGGTCTTCGTCAACCTTCACAATGTTGGAAAAGAGCCACAATTCATTCACGCAGATATGAAGATCGCACAAGTTGTGCTGATTCCTGTTGTACACTTCCGCGCCATCGAGCGCACTGCCGGCAATCTATATGATTACCCAATGACAATTAGTGAACGAGGCGCCGGGTCTTTAGGGAGCACAGATCAATGATGGATAGTCGTGTTTATATTGAGCATTTTGAGAAGGATTTTTACAAATCTGTATATAGGCGATGGCGCCTAGATTCTGAAAAAGCAGCAAAGGATATTGTAGGAGAAGAGTATGAATCTTTCAGGAGCACCATCTATAAACAACACGGCTTTAGTGTTGTAGAGGAGAAAAGTCGAAAGACTATTGGTGGGTACGACGCGGACTTGGCGATCGAGCGCGACGGCGAAATTATCATCGTTGAAGAAGCAAAGGGACATTATGTAGATTCGTGCTTCCTGCAACGCGCAATTAGCAGTTGTGCAATTGTGGTTGCGCACTGTATATCTGAAAACAAAGAGCCGCCACATTTTGTTTTAAGCTGTCCTACCAAGATGAATAATTATTCAGAAGTGTTCGACCGTCAATGTGCGTTATATCGCGAGGACATTCGCCATTACTTAAAAACAAAGTTTACATATCTTCCAGTGTGTGCCCACGGCCGTGTCGGGCGCCGTAAGTATTACGCTAATGAGGAGAACTGCTTCACTTTGAACGAAGAACTGGTACAGCAACAACTTTCATTTTTAGAGGGCATGAAGAATGATTGATGAGATTTTAACTGGGGATTGCCTCGAACGACTCAAGGAGTTGCCAGATAATTCGATTGACATGGTACTCTGCGACTTGCCGTACGGCACGACTCAATGCAAGTGGGACACTATTATACCTTTTGAGCCTTTATGGGCGGAGTATAATCGAGTGTGTAAGATAAATGCGCCAATGGTCTTCACAGCCTCGCAGCCTTTTACGAGCCAGCTTATAAATTCTAATATTAAAAATTTCAAATATACATGGGTATGGGAAAAGTCAAAGGCAACAGGCTACTTGAATGCAAAACGCATGCCAATGAGAGCCCATGAGGATGTCTGTGTATTTTATCGCAAGCCTCCGGTATACAATCCGCGTATGCGGCAAGGCACCCCCTACAACAAGGGCCGCGCCCATCGCCCTACTGAAGTGTATGGTTCTCAAGTCTCTACCTTGGTGAAGAATGATACAGGTCTGCGGTATCCAAGAACTGTAGTATACTTTAAGACAGCAGAATCGGAAGGTAAGGTTCTTCACCCTACTCAAAAGCCGGTTGAATTGTTTAAATATTTAATCGAAACTTATTCTAACGAAGGCGATGTTATTTTAGACTCGTGCATAGGCGTTGGTACGACGGCACTGGCAGCTATACAGAGCGATCGCCACTATATTGGTATTGAACTGGATCCAAAGTATGTTTCCATAACCAATCACCGAATTAAAGAATTGAAGGAAAGCAAATGAATAAAGCAACGCAAAAGACAATGTTTAGCTCTGCCACTGGCAAATGGTCGACACCCCAAGAATTTTTCGACAAACTAAATTGGAGATTTGGACCCTTTAGTCTTGATCCGTGTGCGTCAGAAGAAAACACAAAGTGTGCAAAATTCTTCACAGAAGCAGACGACGGGCTTACCAAGGATTGGACAGGGCATACGGCTTTTGTTAATCCCCCATATGGCCGCGGTATTGATCAGTGGATTCAGAAGGCTTATGAATCAGCCGAAGCCGACGCAGACACCAAGGTCGTTATGTTGATTCCGGCACGAACCGATACCAAGTATTGGCATGACTATGTGATGAAGGCAGAGTATGTCTATTTCATTAAGGGCCGCCTCAAGTTTGGTGATAGCAAGAATTGTGCGCCATTCCCATCTGCCGTGGTGGTATTCCGCAAGCACCCCACGTGGGCGCTGGGTGCTCTTCCATCGATGGGAGTACTAGCACGATGAATCGAAAACAGCGCAGGACAGCGGATGCGAAGCGCCGAAAGGCAGATAGCCAGCAAATGATGGAGGACAAGTTGATGATGTTTGGACACTTGCCAGAGAGTTGCTCCGTTTGTTCAGCGTCTTTCGATAAGTCGGACCGAGAGATGGTCTTTTCTTGGAAGGTGGTGGTTCGAGAAGAAAAAGAGTCAGTTACACTATTCTGCCCAGATTGTATTAAAAAAACACAGGAGGCATTAGCCAATGCCAGTTAACAGGATTTCCGAGAACGCTTTACGAAAGCTTATCAAGGGGCATATCGACCAAGAAGCTCTTTGTGTCATAAAGTTTTACTCCAATGGGTGTGACTATTGTTCAGCACTGCATGATCGCTACGTGGAGTTATCCGACTCGAACGAAGAACAGTCCGTACATTTCTTTGCATTTAACGTAGACGACGCCAACAATCTAGACTCTCTTATTAAAATAAACGGAGTCCCGACGATTGCTAGTGTGAAAACTGGGCTTATAAAGCCCCGCGTGAGAATTTTAAAAGATCCCAAGCCTCCTCATGAGAATACTTGGTATCACTCTGGGGATATTGAAGAATTTATCCAGCGAGAAAAGTCATGAGAGAGGGTGAACCAAAGAGAACGCGATCGACCGACTTCATAAGAACGGAAGATGGTAAGATCTATCTACCTCGACCAAAGGGCTGGATGCACGGAATGGGATTGCAGAGCCTATTTAGAAAAACCCTTAACGAACAGATCCATATAGCATCACCAGAATACTGGGAGACACTAAAGAAAGACAACAAGATGCTAACATTGCTAATGATATCCGATACAGAACACAAAGTGATTGTAAAACCCTAATGCAAAGCAACCCCCGAGGACACAGACAGTAAGTGGGAAACAGAAAGCAAGATACAAGAGGAGCCGTCATGAATGAAATAGAGAAAGTTAGAGATGAACTCGGAGACGAAAAAGCTAAAAGACTCAATCAGTTAAGAGAATACTCAAAAGCGCTAGTAAACATGTCTTTGTGCAGAGATCTGCAGGGGAAGAAAGCTCTAGCCGATTGTTTAAACGAAGTCAACGAGATATTGGCTGAAGCGGGATTGGTGTCAAACAGATGAATCCTCTTATTAAATCTGGAGACTTGGTGAAACACAAGGCAATTTGGCACGACTATGGAGTTGGACTCGTTATTTGCAAAACAGGAGAGATCAATACGTGGGGAATGAGACACGATCCAGACGAGCACATGAGATGGTGGGTTCTTTGGACAAGCTCGCCCAGCAAGCCAGAACCTAACGGATATTCTATAACTTACGAAACGGACGTTACAATCGTCCATGCTGCATAAAATAAAGGAAGAACAATGAGAAGAGGACCAGTAGACAGACAGAGGCGCCGAGAGGCCGCCGAGGGGAGAGCCTTTGAGCGCTCAAGCCGCACCGCACAACAGCAACTAGATAAGCTAGATGCGCTCCTCGGAGAAGGTGCAGGCGCCGTTAAAGAACGCGCGCGCCTTGAAAAACAACTCCGAGACTAAAGAGAGGCACAATTCATGAGTACAGCAAGACAACAATTCGTAGAAGTAGCCTTAATGAAGTTACGAGCGGAACTATTAGAACACAAGGCTATCATCGATGCTTATTTAGAGAACCCGCTATCTTCTATTAAAGACGAAGTTTATTTTAATGACATCGTAGAGCATGCCAAAGCAGTGGCTCTCTTGGAACACACCTACAGAATAGTGCAAACTACATACTTACCGCCACCGGTCGCCCCGCCAGCACCGATTCCCTCTGGCACCGCGGCAAAGGAAGCTGCCATCACCGAAGAAGACTTGGCGGCAAGGTCGCCAACTTTCCGAAAATCACAGAAGACCAAAAAGAAGAAAAAGGCAGACAAATGAACAGGGCCCTGTCGTACGATGATGTACTCCTGGTTCCCCAGTATTCGGACATCGACTCTCGCACGGAGATTGATATTGGCACCGATTTAGGAAAGAATATCAAGCTAACGTTGCCTATTATTGCTTCGCCGATGGATACTATCACGGGCACTCGCATGGCGCTAGCCATGGCGACTGCCGGCGGTACAGGTGTGGTTCACCGCTACAATACCCCCGCTTCCCAATGTGAACAAATACACCAGCTTATGTTAGAAACAGGGGCTGTCCCCCAAATTGGTGCGGCGATTGGGGTTAATGGAGACTATTTGGAGAGAGCGCGCCAGTTGATCGCCGCCGGCGTGGGCTTTTTCTGTGTTGATGTAGCTCACGGTCATCATGCGATGGTGAAACGCGCGCTTCAGAAACTTCGAAATGAGTTTGGCGATAGTGTACACATCATGGCAGGAAATGTCGCAACTCTCCAAGGGGTCAACGATCTCGCGGATTGGGGTGCAGATAGTGTGCGCTGTAATATTGGTGGTGGTTCTATTTGTTCCACACGAATTCAGACCGGCCACGGCTTACCCGGCTTACAGACAATCTTCGAGTGCGCCAAGACCGACCGTGATGTAAAGATCATCGCTGACGGTGGCATTAAGAACTCTGGTGATATGGTGAAAGCCTTGGCTGCCGGCGCAGATGCAGTGATGGTCGGCTCTTTGCTCTCGGGCACGGACGAAACTCCAGGACCACTACAGAGGAGCCCCGATGGAACACAATGGAAAGCTTACAGGGGAATGGCCAGCAAAGAGGCACAGATTTGTTGGCGAGGTAAATACTCTTCGTTTGAGGGAGTTGCAACGCGTGTTCCGTACCGCGGACCTGTGGGTGCGGTATTGGAAGATATTGAGAGAGGAATTCGTTCTGGACTATCTTATTCAGGCGCCCGAACGATTGTGGAACTCCAGGCTAAAGCCCAATTTGTAAGACAGACTACATCAGGATTGAGCGAGAGTAGGACACATATCCTGTCGAGGAGTTGGTGATGAGCGATGAAGGTGAAGCAGACTATGGTAAGCTCAATAAGCGCGTGGTATTTTCAGACAACGAACATCGTCACGCCAAGCTTGTTCTTAAACTCAAACACGATGGGTTTAAACAGGGGCAATTCTTTAGAGCAATCATTACCGGCTACATTAATGACGATCCCGTGTTGCAACAGTTTGTTGACGAAGTGAAAGAGCAGTCTCCGAGGATTAAAAAGAAATCTCGCCGCCTCCGCGATCAAGGAGAAGCGACAATGAATGAACTCGGCTTTAACGAAGGTGATATAGAAAACATATTTGACCTTATTGAGCAAGAGCATCCGGACTTATGAAAAAGAATGACGGACTCACAGAATGCGCCCGCTGTTGCCGAAAGAATCTCTTAAATTGCCCACTCACAGAATGTAAAATGTGGATTAATTATGAAAAAGATAGCAATTGCACATTGGTGGCTATTTATAACAATGATCAAAAACCTATGACCTTAAGACAGATTGCAGAGCGTTTAGGAATCTCTTTTGCGAGAGTAAAACAGATTGAAACCAAGGCGCTCGCGAAACTTAAAAAACATCTAGTTGAGAAACCTTATTAAGTTTTAGGCACATTGACATTTGTACTACTATTTATTGATGAGTTTATGTAAATAAACAAGGAGATTTTATAATGGCTCGTAAGACTTTGTTAACCGAGAGCGAACTTCGCCGCTTCATGAAGCTCGCTGATATGCGCCCCGTAGGGGAAAAAAGAATTCAAGAAATGGGAGTGCCGCCTTATCCCGGTGCTCGCGATGAAGAAGAAGAAGTAGAGGCCGAGGTAGAACTCGGACCTGCGGATGACGTGCCTATGGGCGAACCAATGGACGAGCCAATGGAGGAACCTATGGACGAGCCAATGGACGAGCCAATGGACGACATGTCCGTTGAAGCAGACCCAGCGGTGGAAGCTAAATTTGCCGAGTTTATGACGCAAGTGGCAGCAGTCGCTCAAGAAGTCCTCGGCATCGAGGTCGATGTTGAAGAAGCTCCAGCAGCCGGAGACGAACTCGGCGGAGAAGAAGACATAGAAATTGACGCCGCAGCAGTAGAAATGGAGCCAATGGGCGATCTCCCGGGAGAGGCCGAAGAAGGAGGTGAAGAACTTGAATTTGGCTCAGAAGAAGAAGAAGACCCAGAGGCTGCAATGGTCGCTGAAGTCGCTCGACGCGTTGCTGTGCGCCTCCAAAGAGAGGGACGCAAAGCAGAAGTTGTCGACCAACTAGCCGAAAGAATCATGAAGAGGCTCACAAAATAGTTGACAAAATAATACGAGAGTGTTAAGATATAACCATCGACCTCTTAAGGCGATGGTTATTTTTTTATAGAGAATTATGAATTATTTATTAATGACGCTGGTCTTTATCTTTGGGTATTTGACCTGCAAGGTATTTTATTATCTCAAATCAGCAAGACTTAGTATTCAGCTTATACAGATGTCAAATCTTGTTTCGCTCTTTCTTTTAACTCGCGCTTTGGAGAATTTTGAACATTCTCGAGTTCTTTGCCTTAAAGACTTACGAGAAAAAGATATCTCCGAACGCAATTTGAAGATTTATGAAGAGAATTTAGATTTAGAAATTGAATTATTTAAGAAGCGCTCAATATCGCTGCTTTTGGAGGTTCATCCGGATTTTTTCCAAGGAGTGGTTCCCTATACTGACTGGAGTTCTGCAATGAATTATTTAGAATCCAATAGAAATGTCATCATGAGCACCTATTTAGAAAAGTAACAAGTAGCAAGGAAGGGGTTGCATTATGATTAAAAAGATAAAAAAGCTGATATCCAACGAAGAGACTCAAAAACACCCACCAGCCCCAACACAGAAAAGAGAGCCCGACTTACGCACCATAGGACTATTTGCCGAGGTTTCATCCGAGAAGATTGCCGAGGTTAGCCACGCGTTGCTATACCTTAATGAACTCAATCACATGAATGAGGATCCTCGCACTCATCGCCCTATCTTATTTTATATCTCCACCTATGGGGGTAATGCTGACGATATGTTTGCGCTGTACGATCTTATGCGCGCCATTCGCAGTGAAACAGAGATACACACGTGTGGGCTCGGAAAGGTTATGTCTGCTGGAGTTTTGATACTCGCCGGCGGCACAAAAGGAAGCCGCTTTATCGGGAAGAACTGCCGAGTCATGATTCATTCTGTGATGGGCGGTAATGCTGGTAGCTTGCATGATATGATGAATGAGATGGACGCAATAGAAAATCTTCAACAGATGTACATCAACTGCTTGGTTGCGGAAACAAAATTAACCGAGACTAAGCTTAAAAAAATGCTGGAACGCAAGGTTAACATCTATTTATCTGCAGAAGAAGCGGTTGAGTATGGTATCGCCGACCACATAATTTAAAGAGGACTAATATGTCAGACTTACATAAGATTTTACAAGAAGAGTACGAAAAGAAGCTCACTCTTTCCCCTCACCTCTTGATGGAGATGATCGGGGAAATGATGGACGAGATGACCGCGCATGCTCTGTCCCCCTCTCCAATTGAGGAAGAAGCTTCTAACCAATCAACTCGCACTTATCATGTATCAGAAATTCCCATGATCCCGATTTCAGAATTGGGGTGGGCTAATGCTGACGATGACGCCGCCAATGATGACCCGAGTGTACCACCCTCTCAGCGCGCAGGCCTGGAGCAGTATTTAAGAAACATTCCTGGTACCGGATTTGACGATAAGCTTAATGCAGTTTCTGATATTATGAAGGAAGGGATCAACTCACTTCCTAAAGATAATCCTCGTGAGTTCATCCAGCAGGCCATGGCCTTCTTGGTGTTCTATAAGACCCTTACAATGGCAATTACCAACTTCAATGCATCTGCTGCAGGCTTTAACTTTGAAGCTTTCCTGGCAGCATTGATGGATGGAAAACAGATCCCAGCCTCTGGCGCCAATACAATTGCTGATATTACAGCAAACGTCGATGGAGAGCGCGTACCAATCAGTCTCAAACTTTATAACGATGCCGGACTTGAGGTCGGCGGTAGTTTTGTAGATTTGAGTAACGATATGATCGTGCCTAACCCAGCCTGGGAGGCCTGGGTGGCGTCCAATCCGGAGTTCGAAGGCGGCGCCATGCGCTATATTGCATGTACAAAGCAGTTATCAGGTGACGGAGTGGAACAAGAAGGGGTTATCAACTTTTATGAGTTTGATATCACACGTTCAAATCTCTTTGAACTTCTCTCTAATGCCGGCCAAAAAGGCCAGAAATGCATTCTTTCTAACCGCGCCTTTATGAGCGCCCTTACGCGCTACATGGAGACTGGAGAAGAGACTGAAGCACTTGAGTGGGCGGCTAACATTCCAGCCCGAAGCGATACTAGTGATTCGGCAGAGATGTCAACGATGTGGTCGAACTGGCTCGACAAAACACCCCTTGAGGGATTGCAAGAATTCGGAGTAGATGATTCTCAAATCGAGGCTATAAAAGATGCGATACTCCGCTTATATATCGATACTATCGAGAGAGAACAAAAAGCCCTCCGACTTGGCACACCCTCGCAAATTAAGGGAGCAATACTCTCTGTGATTAATCCTGAACTTAAAACCAGTTCGCGACACCCCGAGGTGGAGAAGACAAAACAAATAGCAGCATTGTTTATAGATCTTTTTAATCAATTTAAGAAACAAGAGATAAAATCCCGAGATGCGCGCTCAAACTTCCTTAATAGCGTTGAGGAGTGGGCGACTGGAAACGAAGTAGTAGAGTGGTACAATGCCCTAACTCCAGAACTGAAGGCTGTTGCCATCAAGAATTCAAGAGGATATCTATCCAACTCTCACTGGGTGGTCCCACGCGGCGCCACCATTAGACTGGGAGGTGGCGAGCCTTTCGCGATGCTTCAAATTGGCGCCAAGTATGTGGTACAAGTGTTGGAGACAGCCCGCGGCGAACTGATAGACGAGGTGTTCGGCATCTTTGACGAGATGGCAAAAATGTCAGCCAAGCTAAATTCATTCTTTGCAAACGGACTCCAGGCTCCAGAAGAAGCCGAGGCAGGCGCCGAAGCCGGCGAAGCTGCCGCAGAGAAAGCTCGTCACGTTGCTGGCGTAGACGAATAAATTAAATAAAGTGCTTGACAAATCCCTGTCAGGCGATTATAATAATAATATAACTGCACAACTACGAGGTATTAATGAGCAGAGCTTACGATGATAATCAAACTTTACAGCAAAAGATTATCAATGGCGCCAATGTCCTAGCGGACAATGTGGCGTCCACTTTGGGACCAAGAGGCCGAAACGTGTTACTCAAAGAGAAGGACCAACAGCCCTTCATCACGAAGGACGGTGTAACGGTCGCCTACTTTGTTGCACTAGATGATCCTTTCGAGAATGCTGGTGCTCAAATTATTCGCCAAGCTGCTATTGAAACTAATAATACTGCCGGCGATGGCACCACCACATCTACGGTGCTTGCCCGGGCTATCTTGCGAGAATCACAGCGATTTATCGCATCAGGTGTTTCCCCGATTGAGCTACAGCGCGGAATTGACCGCGCTACGCAAGAAGTGGTCGCTAATCTCGAAAAGATGGCGAAACCCATTACCAGTACGGAAGATATCGAACACATCGCGACTATCTCTGCCAACAATGATAAAACCATTGGGCACCTCATTGCACTTGCTGTTGATCGAGTCGGACAAGATGGCTCCATAACTATTGAAGAGTCACGCTCTCATGATACAACTTTAGATGTTACAGAAGGCTTTAAGATTAATGCAGGTTACTGCGCCGGCGCCTTTATAACAGACGAACGACGAGCTACCATGCACCATGACGAGCCTCTGTTTCTTGTAACTGACCACAAGATCAATACTGTTGAACAAGTATTGCCGATCTTGGAAATGATTGCTCGCGAGAGTCGCCCTCTTATTATTGTGGCTGAAGATATTGACGGACAGGCGCTAGCTGCCATGATTATGAATGCCATGCGCGGAACAATGAAGATCGCCGGCGTGAAAGCTCCTGCTTATGGTGAAGAACGCCGCCAGACCCTCGCAGACTTGGCCCTTTCTGTGGGAGCGACTTTTATTACTAGAGAAAGTGGACAAAAGCTATCAGACGTACGGATGACTGACCTAGGATCCGCAAAGTTTGTAGAAGCGTCTAAATTCAGTACCACCGTTGTAGGTGGTGCATGTGACTTTGAGGCGGTTGAGACGACTATCTCGGCTCTCAAGTCACAGATAGGACAAACAGACGATTTGAAGGTCTGTGAGCGCCTCCAAGATCGCATTGTGCGTCTCTCTTCTGGCGTAGCTGTTATTAATGTTGGCGGTTCGACAGAAGTAGAGATGACAGAGCGAAAACATAGAATTGAGGACGCCCTAGAAGCGGTACGCTCTGGACAAGAACAAGGGATCATCACTGGCGGTGGCGCTGCTTTGCTTCGCGCTGCCAATAGCTTGTCTATCTCAACAGACAATACAGAACAAGACCTCGGCACCAGCGTGGTAAAGGCTGCCTGCGAGGAGCCTATTCGACAGATGGCGCTTAACGCAGGATTATCACCAGACTTGATGGTTGAAAAGATCAACAATGCCCCAGCAGAGGAGGGTGTTGATTTTCGAACTGGCGAACTAATTAACATGTTAGAAGCTGGAATTATTGATCCAGTAAAGGTTACACTTACGGCACTCACAAATGCCGCTAGCTGTGCGGGAACTTTAATCACTACCAATTATGGGATTATACAAGTAGAGTAATTATGGGCATGAAAATGGGCGACTTATTGCATATTCCACAGGCAGTGACCTTGTGGTCTGCAGAAAAAACAACAAAAGGGCTCTCGATGCCCTATATTCAGACTGATAGACCGGTAGTAGCCTTGTATTTAGGGCCTTATCCACGAATGCTCGGCGCGCAAGACGCGCTAATAACTGTATTACTCAAGGGCCGTGAGCACTTTGTACACTCAAAGGACGTTTATTTATTTAAGGAAGACAAATGTTAGTAAAATTGACCGAAGTATGTAGCAGAGGTGCTGTCACCTCACAGCAGAACTTTTTGTTGAGAGAAGTATTTATCAACCCCGATCAGGTTGTGATGATCCGCGAGGATTTCCGTACGCGTGAGCTAAACGAAAGCGGACTTCTTAAAGAAGGATTGAATACAGACCATCGCTTTTCAAAGTTGACAATCAATAGAGGGCAGACCGGAACAGAGGTTGTAGTGATCGGGGCCCCGGCTGTCATTGAGGAAGCGTTGCAAAATTTATCTCACAAACTATTGAAAGGATAAAAGACGAAATGAGCCAAAGAGTAACCCTGACATATAGTGTAGAGTTGGAACAACTCGAAGCCGAGACTCAACGTCTCTACAATAATGCAACTGATGCCCTAGCGAGTTCATCTGAACAATCATCAAATAAGTGCGAAATGTTAAGCACAATCACTCTTAGTCAAATTGAAGGCCTTCGCCGCAAACTTGCCTCGGTCGACACAATGTTATCCGACATAGGGGAAATCATCCAATCTTATATTGAGTATAAGTTTCAAAAGGACATTCCCGCTATCGCAACGCCCGATATTTCTGCGATAGAGAAAGCGTTATCACAAATAAACGACTTAAAAGAGCACACGGCTGATGAATCACACACCCCTCAAGAAGACCTCGCCCCATAAAAGCATTACCTATTTGAAGACGATCCTGCGTACAGATACTCCTGTACACGTGATGCTATTACATGATGGATTTCTTGATGGCGCGCTTATAAAAGACAAACACCACGTATTTAGCCACACTAGTGCTATCAGCGTGTATAACTTTTGGGACTGTCTCTCGAAAGAGCCCAAGAAGCTCTATGATATGGTGGTGAGCCTAGACGCTACAAGTGCCCGTGAGCCAGAAAAGAGTTATGGATTTTTTCGAGATAGCTGGAACAAGCGCTCGAACGTCTATATGAGGGCGGCTTTATTTTTTATAGTCTCTATTTCTTCAGAAGATGGTACAATATCTTCAGGAAAGATAGAGCAAAATGCTGCCAAGAAATTTTTGTTTGGCAAGCTCCGTGCCTTTCGCCCCAGCGATAGGTGGTTTCCAACTTATCATCACGAAATGAGCATTATTGAGCAAGTTGAGACAATTCCTCAAACACATCAGATAGTGATTCCTGCCGGCACCTATGATTATGATTTTTTAAGTCCATCAAAAAGATATGGTGTGGAACAAACACCTATTATTCACAAGGATTTAAGAGAATTGTTTTACAAGTCTGATAATGTTATATTGACTTATTTTTATCACCCCGAACTTTTGGAGTTATATGATAGAGAATGTGTGACAATGGTTGACGAAAACGGTAACATAACCACCGACAGCACCCAGTGCAAGGAGCTTGTAATTGCCAAGCTATAGTGTGATCGCAGGCTTCGGGCTGTTTGTGATGGGGCACATATTAGCGTGGTTTCAGCTAAACTCACAGTTTGTGTGGCAGTGGTGGCAGAAACACCCCATCTTCACAGTGGCGTTGTACGCCGTTCCTACGGGGCTTTGCTTCTTAATGGGGTCTAGACTCATTGTGGAAGCAACAGGCG
>Ga0209756_1000493_pt1 | contig 38743 bp, 34 predicted proteins | sample ETNvirenome_6_85_FD_184071 | JGI IMG/M metagenome (GOLD analysis project Ga0209756, IMG submission 184071) | Marine viral communities from the Pacific Ocean - ETNP_6_85 (SPAdes) (version 3) | ecosystem: Environmental > Aquatic > Marine > Oceanic | place: Pacific Ocean | collected 2013-06-19 | reverse complement strand
CACCATTCCCGGTGAATCCTGCAGCTAGAATTATCCCCGGATCTTTTGAGACTTTATAGTACTGTTTAGTTATTGCTTCTGTTGCTTTAAAATTATCAGCAGTCGCTTGTAGAAAAGCTCCGGAGTTAACTGATATTTTACTGCCTATCTCAGGCGAAGCTTTACCTATGTTAACTAAAAATTCTTGATATGCAGGTGCCTTTCCTACTGCTGTGAGAATATCTTTATAAGTATCAGCAGCAATTCCTGATCCTGACAAAGTCCCTAAGGTATCTTTTAGAAATTCTGCAAGAGGCTTTGTAACACCACCTTCTAGAGCCAATAGCTTACCTGTATCACTTACAGTGATTGTCAAAGTTGGGTACTTAGAGGCTAAACTAACTGTTGCCTCTTGAGCAACTCTTTCTAAGCTTTCTTTTCCAAAAGCAGCTGTCATCTGTGCTATTTCTTTTTCTACTGCTAGAGCAGCTGTCTTACCTAGCTGACCGGCGCCTTCAGTGAAATAAGCTGCGGCCATTTTGTCTAATTCAACTTTATCTAATACCGGTAATACTCCGTCTAAAACCCCACCTGACCCACCTGCTTTATTCATAACTTCTAATAATTCATGACATGCATTATGCAGTTCTTTTGATTCCAAACTAGCACCTTTTGCCAAAATATCGTCTATACCTTGTATCTTTGTTCCAAATTGTTCAGCAAACTTTGCCATCGGACCGGCTATCTCTCCTTCAAATTTTAATAAAATAGCCTCTAACGATGCAATCTGTTTAGGATCTAAAGTCTGTAGAACTTTATCATTTTCTAGAACTTTTTTAACTTGTCCTACAAAAAATTCAGTTAGCTTTTCACCTTTTTGCCCCACTGTCTTAATAGCACCACTACTTTCTGGTAAGACTCTACCTACACCAGAAGTTAAAAATTCAGCAATTGGCTGGTAAACTTTTTGAGCTATTTTTGTATTTCCTATTTTTGTAAATCCGGTCTTGGCAGCATTACCCATCCACTTAAAAGGTGTTGCTATAAAACTAAAAAACTTTCCAATAATTTTCATTGCTGCTCTTCCAGCTGTAGCTAGTGCTGCACTGATAACAGGTATTTTTGCTTGTTCAAGAGAGAATAAAGCATTTAAAAAATTAAAAAAGCAGTCTAGTTTTCTATTTTCTGTCGCAGCTTCAACAGCATAATATGCATAATAAGCAGCACCACCTGTTGCAACTAGGGATGCCAGAATATTTGCAGGTACAGCGCCAGAGCCTCCGGTAAAATATGTTCCTGCGCCCCTGATTAAAGGAGGTAATACAGTCCATGCAATATCAATAGCAATATCACCCATAAAACTTTCTCTTAAATGTTCTGGGCTTCTAGGGTATTCAACTACTTCATAACCTAAATTTTCTACTAAAAATCCCCACTGTCTATTCCATTGATCACGCCTAACTTGTTCTAATAAAAAATCATCAAGCAATCCTTGATATAACTCTTTATCGTTTTTAATAGCTTCTCTGATTATATCTAATGGTTTGTTTTCAATAATCAACTCTAATATTTCTGTTTCTCTTAATAGTCTTAGTGTTGATCTTTCGTTTCTAATTTGTGCTAATTCATAACGCTCTAATGTTAACATTTTTTCTCCGCAAATCATTATATAACTATTTGTTAGAATATAAAAAAACCCGAACAATGTTCGGGTTTTCACTATTAGTAATCTAAACTATTGATATATCGTTTTAATCTTCCATTAAATCTGCAAATGCATCATCAATATCAGAATAAGCTTTAGTTTCTTTATTCTCATTTTTAGAACTACTTGATGAGCGCTCTGTACCAGTATCTTCTTGATCATCGCCATTCAACCAATTATTGATTATACCACTCAATTCTTCGTAAGACTTGCAAGAAAACATTTCTGTCGGATTTGGAATACTATCCATCCATTCTTTTGTCTTTTTAGAATTTTTAGACAAAGCTGTAGATCTAGGCCTAGGTCTAACTTCTGTCATGGCATACTGCTGCCCTGGACGCTTATTGCAGTTAACTTTAATATCAAAACCATCTTTGGGATCAGTAATATCTCCATAATCTTCATCTAGCATATAGTTGAGTAATGTTTGATACACAGTTTTTCCAAACGACCAAATTTGTACACCTTTATCTTCCTCACCTCTAACAATAACAGCAGCATAACATCTCATTGAGGGATAAAGCTTTTTGGCTAATTCATAACTCTCTTTAGCTCCATCTTCTCTAAGCTTAGTAATAAGTTCCTGAATTGGATCTTTATCACCAAACTGGTAGGGTGCTAATAATCCTCTTTGGTTAGGAATATTGTAATAAAACCACAACTCTTTAAAAGGTTGACCATCATTGTCAGGAAAAGAAATTAAGCGAACTGTATGTTCTTCCCCTTCTGTTGGTCTCCACATTGTGTTTCTATTTCTATTGTTTCCGCTTAACTTATTAAGCTTAGCTCTAATAGCATCAAAATCTATCGGCATTTTTTCTCCTTATTTAAAATTTAATTTGTAAGTTGCAATATTTATTTTTTAATTGCGAATTACACCTTAATAATACTACATAAAGAGATGATTTACAAAATTATTTTCCACTAAATGTTTTAATTGCGTGTCTAATTCTATTTTTTTGTTCTTTTTTACTAGGTACTTTACCCTTAGAATTTGTACCTAATGGAGTCGCAACTCCCGCTACACCGCCGGCTGACATCTCTTTGACTGCTTCTCCTTCTTCTTCATCGTTATCTTCAATTTCTTCAATTTCTTTTTTATCACTTTCTGTTAAAGGTAGTTTTATTATACGGGCAAAGAATTCCATCAAGCCTTCCTCTTCCATTAAGTCTTCCTCTTCGATATATTCATCATCTTCATCTAAAGTTGAAGATAACGCATGCCTTTGACTTATCTGACTGTCTGCATTTCCTGTATACCCACCGGTATGGTAACCTGTTGGGTTTTTAAAGACATGTCTAGGATTATGAGGACCATCTGAATTCATCCCTCCAACGCCTATTGTTGCGCCTCCTCCCATTATTTCGCTTAAACTCTTTTTTTTCACGATATCTTCTCCACTTTTACTGGTAGTATTATATTCATTTTTGACTCATACACTCCTTCTAAATTCTCGATATTATCAAAATGATCAGGATGTACATCTATAATTATGGCATCATGAATAAAACCTATAAAATTAACTCTTAAATTTTTCCATTCATTCATTAATTTATTAAATGCTAAAATTGCACAATCTGCAGAAGATGATTGGATATAATGATTTACTATGGCATTTGTAACTTTAATAGGTCTGCCATAATAATTTCTAATTATTTTATTGTCTTTATAACGATCAATAAATTTTTGTATTCCAAAGTAATCTTTAATTATTTTAATGTCAGAATAACTTATCCCTGAAACACTTTTAACAGTCTTGTTAGCGCCCCCGTATATAGTTGATATTACACCTATTTTAATTTTGGATCTTTCATAATTTTTGCTTAATTTACTCTGTATATGTGTGTATATGTCTGTAATGCCCTTTACACCTTGCATATGCATCATAACCCTAGGTTCTAAAGATATGATATCAATTGCATATATCCTGCCTCCCACATACGCTGAATCTATATTTTTTCTTTCTTCTTTTTTAAGAGTGAGTAAGTTAATATCTGCATTTTTAATCTTAACTCTTCCAGTTGAAGATGTTAAGTGATCATATATTCCAGGTGTGTATTCATTACCCTTATAAGAAAAATTACTAAAATTCGATGTAAAGTTTATTCTACTTCCTAAGATGTTAATATATTCTAAATTATCTTTATGCATAATCTTATTTAAAGATATCTTAACTTTATTTATTTTATCAATATACTTTCTCTCTCCCAATAAATATTTGTAATTAATATTATTAGTATTAACCAAAGAAATTAATTTATTATATTCTTTATTAATATCTTTTATTACTTCTATATTGTAAAGATATAATAAATTATTTAAATTATATTCTGATTCAGCTTCCCAATCATGATCAAGAACATTAATCTTTATATCTTTTGTAAAACCACTAAATTCTTTTTTTAATATTATCATTAATACCTCAAAAATAATAATACTAAAATAATTAATTATTTACAATCCTTTAGTCGAAGTAATATTTGATATATCGCCTAAATTAAAAGAATTCACACCATTTTTTCTTGACTGTCTCTTATTTCTTCTTTGCTTTTGTTTCTCAGTAAGTTCTAGATTCATGCTAGGTTCTATTAAATCGTTTAATTTTGTTCTAAGTGTATCAATTCTATTTTGACCGGTATAGATTAGCTTAGCTGTTGTCTTAAAACCACCTTCCCCAATTGTATGATTGACAGACTGAATTGTATATATCGAATCGATAGTAGTACCTGTATTCGCATCGACAAAAAATTGCTGAGCTCTTTGTAAAAGAGGCATACCGGGAGAACTTAAAGATCCAACAGCAGGGACAACGATCATATCACTTAAGTTGTCTAATGCCGTAACACCTTGATGGCCAATACCAACGTCACCTGAATCTCTCTGTTCAGTTATAAATATTGTATTAGCTATTTCATTTGATGTTGATGACTGCGCAGAAAAATTCATTACATTGCTCATTGAACTCCCTAACGTAATGCTGGGCATTGATTGTTTAATAATTCTTTTTATATCTTTATAAGTTAAGTTATCAATAGGTGACTTTTTATTTTTGTTTAAGCCAAATCTATTTTTCTGTCTAAGAAATTGTAAACGTCCCATTTCTTCAGCGGACATTATCTCATTAGAATTCATAAGAGTTAGCATTAAATCTTGACTTTTATTGGCAATTGCTTCTTCATCATAAACATGAATTCTAAGTATAGACTTATTTTCACTAGTAGTTGAATTTGATTCTTTAAGTTGGCTAGCTATGCTTTTGAGTAATGGTGCGTCTTTTCCGCCTAATGTATTATAAGGTGTGACAGTTTCAAAATAGTAACTTAGATTAGGCAAGACAAATTTAGGCTCTTCAGAAAAGTCATATTGATTTTCTTTTACATCATCAGGTTTGTAATTCTTATATAATGTTTTTAGAGCTTCATTTCGCTGTTTTATTGCTAATTCTTTTAATAGCTTTTTAAATTTTTTAAATGAATTTAATTTAGCAATTGCTGCATTCTTAGATTTTTTATCCATATTTTCATCAGACAAATCTAATATTTCATTTATTCTTAACTGCTCATCTTTAACTGTATCAATCATTTCCTGCGTAACACCAATACTAGCAAGATTGGCTATTTCTGAGTCATTAGCCTCAGCTAAATCTTCACTGCTTAATTCACTTATTAGTTTTATTTTTGCCGAAACGCCAGATATGCCATAATGCTCATATACAGGATTTCTTATTATTTTTGAATCTAATTTTGACATAAATCTACTAACAGACATGTTTATGTGATTTGTATCTTTCTCATCTGCAGACTTAAATAAATTTTCTAAACTTTTTTTAGATATAGGAAAAGAAGCAGTCGTGTGAACATATGCTCCTGCACTATGCTGATTAAACGGATAGAAAAACACCTGTACTTCTTCAAATTGATATGTTGCTGCTAGTGGATAAGCAACAAACATCATTATGACATTCCCTAGGGATGTAAAAGGATTGGATTTTTCAATTTGATTGTCTGTTAAAACAGTCACATCATTTTCTCTTAGAAAATGATCATCAGGTGTTAACACGTCGGGCTCTGGATTTTTATCTTTACTATAATGTCTATCTTCTAGAGCGCTTTTAATATGATTGAAAGGTAATCTAGATATCTTTTGTCTAATCGCGTCATTTATGCTTTTAGCCATATTTTCTTTAAAATCTTCCCCCGTAATGTCAGTAACATTCAAATACTTTCTAATTGCTGCTATATATCCTGCCTTATTACCTTTATTTGTTAATTTTTTAATCTCTTCAAAAGTTTTCCTATCCATCAAAGAATTAATTCCTTTTGCATTAGATATTGTAATTATTCCTTTTTTCCTTACTTCTTGCAAAGTCTGATCTTCAGGTTTTGATGCAGCATCTTTTTTAAGAAGCCTAGCTACTTCTTCCATTTCATTTTTAAAAACTGATGATTGTACGTAGTCACCTGCAGCAACACTAGCTGTCTTAGGAATCTTGCTTCCCATCATAGCCAAATCTACAGATACACTTACATGCCCTCCATCAGTAAAATTAAAAGAAGATCCTTTTACTATAAAAACACCTTTATCACGCAAGCTATTTAAAAATCTACCTACAACATTGCTGCTTGTTGGGCCACCTTGAGGATGACTCCAGCCATACTCTAAAACAACTCTAGACTTAGCAAATTGCTTAGGGGATACTAAAGGTGCGATATCTCTAAGTCTAGATCGGTCATGTAGAATAAATTCCAATCTAGCATTTTTACTACAAAATAAACCAACGCCCATTCCTGCTATAGTTATGCTACAATTTTTTAATGTCATTAAGGGCGCATTTGGCTCAATGATATTTTTATCAGCAGTTCTTATATTAGAATTACTTAGTGTTTGCGGTGATAAAAAATTTTCCATTCCAAACTGATCGTATTTGGTTTCATTACCACCCATAATGTTATTTTTCATTTTAAGTTTATTCAAGTGTTTACTTATCATACCTGAACTTGGTGTATGTTTTTCAAATCTAAATTGAACCTCATGACTCATGCTTTTAACATCTATATTATTCTCAGGTACTAATATTTTTACGTTTAGATAAGGCGCACATAGTGACATTTCAATACTAGGTATTGCATTATAGAAAACGCTAAGTGCATCTCCATATCTTTTTGCTAAACTTAAAGTATGTTTTGTAAACTCTACTGCACCTATAGAAACATTATCAATAACACTTGGTTCACCCTCTGATTTTGTTTCTGAATCTATAAAAAGTTGATTCAACCCCTGGCTCCCATGTTTCATTGTATTTTTAATGTTAAGATTTAATCGTTTAAAACCTTTTCTTCTAGCAGAATCATGATAAAAATAAAAATTTTGCCTAGCTAATTTTTTAACGTCTTCCTGGTATTCCGATTCAAGTTTTTTTGTTTTCCTTCTAATACCTGTCCCGGCGAATGCCTTACCTGTTATCATGTCTCTTAAATAGTAACCTCCCGATATTGTCCCAATAAGTCTATTTAATACTTTCGCATCCTGACTAGATAAATCTTGAAATGCATTGATATTTTTTAGGTTTTTTAAGTCTATAGATCCTGCATTTTTACTCTGTGTTATAAGCCTGTCTCTATCTGAATCAAACCCAGTTATAATCTTTTTAAATTCTTCAATTGCTAATTCATAATTCAAGTCTAGTATATTCGATACAGTTTTTTTTGTCATTTTATTACGCCTTATAAATATTCATAAACTTCGTCTGCATTAACTGGAATTCGAATTAAAGTCCCAGGAGGAACTTGTAATCCCCAACCTATTCCACTAGCTGCAGCTATAATCCACCACAAAGATGAGTCCCCGTATTTAATTCCTGCCAAGTGTTCTAGTCTTTGAGATTCTTTAAGAATGATAATCTCAGTTTTAAGTTGACCTATCTCACAAGCTAAAAATATTCTTCTAGCTAGTCTAGTTGTTCCAAAGCTTTTTCCACTACGTATGATAGATGTTGAGAAATATCTAGATGTAGCCATTTTTTATTTCCTTCTTTTTTGAATTTTATTTTCTTGTCTATTATATTTGTCTTCTGCGCGATCAAGGTTGCCGTTGGAATCACCTGAAACTTCTTTCATTATATTACCAACATTGTAAAGTGGCGCTCTGTTGTATCCACTGTGATCTATTCCAGGTGATATATCATGAATTACAGTTAGTGTTAGACTGATATCTACGCCAATAGGCGCGCGTGAATTGAATTTAGTTTCCCAAGCATAATCATCATTAAGCCAGTTGAATGTAACGCCGCCCAATGTACCTGCTAAACCTCTTCCCATATTTGTTTCAAAAGCCCTGGTTACAGGGTTTAAAGCAGGACTCATGAAAGCCTGCGGGCCATGTAACATTGTTCCGACTGCGTCACCTGTCATCTTACCTAAAGCACTTTTATTAAGCATGGGAGAAGATTTGACCTTATCGACAATTCTATTAGTCATATTATTTATTGAGTTAGCTCCAAAAGACATACGACCTTTTTTACCTGAAGGCGGAGTAGTATTTTCCGGTGCACCAACACCTTTTAAGAATATATCACTGTAATCAGGAAGTAAATCAGAATGTGTTACGTCAAATTCACTACCAATAATTGATCCAAGATTACCGTCAATAATTTCAATTCTATATCTTGTATAGCTTTTGGCTGTCGAGTCATTTTTTAAATTAGCAGTATTTTTACTCTCTAAGAAGTTAACAATTTTTTTACTTTTTACACGACCCAAAATAGTTCTATAGAACTGATGTTGCTTTCCTTCTACATCTACATAATATTTTTCCGGTCTTATTCTTAAAAAAACCTGGCTTCCTATTTGATAACCATATTTGTCTTGCTGATTGATTGATGCCAGTGATGGATCTACGAGTTTATTTATAGTTTGATTTAAAACTTTTGTATTGACAAATCCATTGACCAAACCTGCGGCTGTTTTTTCCATAAGTTCGTTACCAAGAAGATCTATTCCGGTATTTACTATATTTTCTTTAAAAGTTATGTTATTTAATGCTTTAGCTGCCTTACTCGCTGCAGCTATTTTACCAACAGGGGATCCAAATTGAAGTGCATATACATTTAGCAATACGTCTCTAATACTAAATCTTCCTAATCCGGGAATGTTAATTCCTGCTCCTCCTAAGTTGGTAAGCGCAGCTGCTCCATTTAGAATTCCTCCGGCGACTCCTCCTAACTCTGATGAGGGTCTTAAGTTTGTGCCTACGTCACCAGCACCAAAAACTCTAGATAGATTAAATCTAGAGTAATTTGATTTAATAACATCTCCAATTCTCACTCTAACTACGGGTGTGGCTCCCAATACTTGACTAAAAGGTTGCTTGAAGACAGCATTACCTACAGTCGATAAAAAAGGTACATTGCCAATTTGTCCTTTTTCTACTTTGTCGCCATCTGTATATTGTGGGTAGAAGAGTGTAACAAGCTTATTAATCTTATACCACATTTGATCAAAATCTTGGTCATTTGTAGCTATTAGCTTAAAAGCAAAAGATACAGTTCTAGTAGTTTTCCCATATGTCCTAACCGGATCTAAACGCCCGTAACCTGATGCATCATTATAGCTAGTACTTATTTGGTCATTCAATTGTGTTAAAAATGCATTAAATGCAAGTACTTCATTAGTTCTGATATCAGTAATGTAGAAAGGAACGTATTCTGCTTCTAGTCTATCTTCTAATTCTCTAACAACAGCAGAAGGAATTCTATTATAGCTACCATGGAGCATAGTTGCTGTATAAGTCTTGTCAGCTAAACTACTACCCAACATACCTCTAGCTGGATTAGTGCCTTTGTTAAGTGTATCCATGTCAATAGCTGCGCCTATTACATTAAGGGGTAGGATGTAAGCTGAGGGTACATTTGAATCTGACCAAGAAGTGTTTAAATGTGTCCTTTTACCCGAACGAGTTTTCATGACCCTTGTAGACGGTATATAAGGCATTTCTTCTGTGTCTCTTATATTTCTTGCGTTATCTGAAGATATTTTTCCATCTTGAGATCTTAAATGTGCATCACCCATAATTGCTAATGTATTCATAAAAGATATGACAGAGTTTCTTCTCATTGATTTAATGATCAATACATTGTTATTGACTAGATCTCCTGAAAATGCATTGATTGTTTCTATAACTTTTATTGATCTTCGTAATACAGACATGAAAATATTAATCCAAAAACTAGCATCTGAGTCTAAAATTTTAGAATTAGAAACTTCGCTTTCATTGTTAGATTGTGAGCTTCTTCCAAATATTGATTTAATTCCTACATCAACACAGTCAAAATAAGAGTAGTTTGTCTTAACAAATAAATTTTTCTTTAAATAGTCCAATTGTTCTATTGCATCCGGTTGATATTTTCCTTTAAGTTTGTGCTCAGTAACGTCCTTAAAGCTTTCTAGCAAAGCAATACCATTTTTTTCTCTACTTTTAATAGATAGATTTTCTATCTGATCTAAAACTATTTCCAAAGATCTTCTAACTGCAATAAAACTAATCGCAGCTTGCTTTTTTAATATCTCATAATTTTTACCATAAAAATATAACTTATGATTGAATATACTACCGTACTTATTTGACAATTTTTCTGTACTAACATCACCCCTACCTGATCTAGCAGAGTTCCCTAATTCATCAGTAGGAAAACCAAACGCATTTTTAGATTCAGTTGCATCTGTTGACACAGTTTTCATACCTGATTTAGACAAGATACTTTTAACTAACTCGAATTCATCCGGATTTGCGCTATCTTTAATTTGATCAGCAGAATCCCAACCACCTGCCTTGAGAAGCAGAGACTTACCAATATTTTTCAAGGATTCAATATTAGTTACAAATTTAGAATTATCAAAACTACCAAATTCATTTTGAACTTGCATTGTTCCTGATGGATTATCGCCATTTTCAAAGTTATAAGTTGATATTGAATTTGGTTTAAAAACAGGCTTACGTGCAGTGGGACTAAATCTATTGTTTCTAATTAGTAGATTTTGTGAAGCTTGTATAACAGGATTATCCTCACCAGTTTCATTGACAACAACATTATTTGTTTTGCTTAAATCTTGACCTTTGATTGTAGACAATATGTCATTTGAATTGTTTTCACCTATTTTATCAATTAATGGAGCTAGCTCGTCTTGAAAATAACCACTATTACTATGCGATTCAACTTGTGCAAATTCTATAGTTCCTTGCTGAACAAATGGTTTGTCAGTACTCTCTTCTGGGTTAGAATGTGGGTATACTCCCCTGTTAGGAGTGACACCTATAAAATTACCACCTTTAATGGGCTGCCTGTTATTCTCTGTTACATGATTGATATAATCGCCTAATAAACCTTTAGAATCATCATCAAAGTCAATCAGTGACTCACCAGAAACAACATCAACATCAACATCGCCATTAGATATTTTGATACTAACTTTATCTTGACTTGAGCCACGCTTACTTTGAAAAAAGTCCCTAAGTGTCTGTCTTGCCATCTTCTTTCTCGCTGTTTATGTCAATTTGCTTAATTGATTCTAAGTTTAAATCATCTAACTTTGTGTTATTGATTTTATTATAATTCTTGTAAATATTCTCTAAAAATTCTATAATATACTCTACTTCTTCTTCTTTATAGCTCTCTATATCTAGACCTAAACTCTGCATTTCTAAAACATCTTCTACTAATTTTTTTTTATTCATTTTAACTTTCGCTTTGCACGTTAACTAATCCTGCAGCATTTTCACTTTCACTAACATTTACTGTCACAGACATTTCACCAACTTTGTTTGCAATGATATCGCCCGCCTTGTTAGCACTTTCTTCAGTTATGACTACTTCATTACTTGCTAATTCTACTTGTTGCGTAGCTTTTTCAGTATCAATTTTTTCTTTAGCTTTTTTTAAGTTTTCATTAAGCTTTTTAATAATTGCATCAGCTTTTTCACCAGCTGCGTTAACATTATCTATTATTTTACTACTAATCTCTGCCTGTGCCTTAGCTTCTATTTGACCCATCAATACATCAACTTTACCTAAATTTCTCTGGACTGCCATGACATCATCTAAAAATTCGCCACCCAATCCAAAAGCTTTTGTATTTTTTATCGCTGTTTCAAGTGCCGGACCTCCCTTGTCAACAAGTGATAGTATTTCTGACTTAAGTTTTCTAACAGCTTCGTCAGGTGAAAGATCGTCAGTCGCTTCTTTTAATTCATCAATTGAAGTAATTTGATTTTCAAAATCAAAAAATCGAGAAGCTTCTTCAACTGTTAGCCCTATTTGACTAGATATCAGTTTTTGTTGTGCAAGCGACATGTCTTGAAAATTAACGCCCTGTTCCTCAAATGCGTCTCTCATTCTAAATAGAAATTGCTCTTGATCCTCGTTTGCCAGCATCATCATTTCCATTGCATCTAAATTAAGACCAAACGCGGCAGTTAAGTTTCCTACAGCAGAAGCAGCTTGATCAAAATTAGCAAATTTGCCTACTAGTTTACCTAAAGTATCTGCTGCAATTCCAATGTCTAATAAAGCGCCTGATATTCTTGAAGCTTCTTCATCTGTTACATTACCGAAATTTTGTACATCTGATATGACTGCTGCCATCGTATCAGCAACTATCTTTGAAGATTTACCCGTGGCATCAGCAACACCTTGTGCAAATTGATTAAATTGTTTAAGAGTTTCTATATTTGCATTGCCCGTTCTATCTATATTACGTGTAATAACTTTTTGCAATTGCTGAGAACTTAGGCCTAATCCCTTACCTATAAGATCAACTTCTACTGCATGTTTCTCAAAATTTTTGGCTATTTCAGAGCCGTAAGTTCTTGCTGTCTTGTTAACTACGTCTAGATAAGTTTTAAAAGCATTTTTAGGATCTTCATACACAGTCATCATAAAGTTGACTTGATCACCTAGTTTTTTAAATGCCTCCGGAGCAGCATCTAAAAACTCATCATCCACAGACAGTAAATCTCTATTTGCTTCTCTAAGTTCAGAGTTTGTTTTCATGTAATCGCTAGCAAATTGTTTATACGAATTTTGTAATGTCGTACCCATGTCATTTGCTGCCTTACTACCCATCATTGTAACGCCGCCGTATGACTCCTTTATACTGGCTAAAGCTTGTCGATGAGGCTCTGCAATTTTATTGACTGCATCAATACCTGCTCTTGCAGCTTTCTTAATAGAAACTAATGCGCTGAATGCATCAGCCGAGGCAGACTTTAAAAAAGAAACTGAGTCTTTTATTTCGTTAAGATTGTAGATATTACCATCAGCCCCTTCTATTTTAAAGGTTTTATCTGAATCGCTATCAGCTTTTTTTGAACCCTCATAAACTGCAGTTTCAATATCTTTTGTTTGACCCGCTGCTAAAGCTGCTTGAGCTTTTAGTCCTTCTTCATTTAAAAGCCTCTGATCAATTGCTGTCAAGGGGTTTTTATCAGATGAATCACCTAGTAGTCGTAACACATCAGCAAACCAAGAACCGGTTCTTGGATCACTATATCCGTCAAAACCATGTTCTAACAAATCAGAAAAAGCTGACTTAAAATCAGAGTTTTTTAATGTATTTGCATCAAATTGCTCACTCAAAATATCTCCTAGTTAAAATAAATATGTGTTTATAAAGTTTATTAAACTTTTAAAATTTATTTTTCTTAGATTTATTTGAGCTAATAGAATCTGAGTACGCTTTTCTTTCATCCTGTAACGATTCCAAGTATCGTTCTATATACCATATTCTATATCTGATAGGCATTGCACGTATATCTGTATATGACATACCCAAGTGTTTTATTAATAAAAATGACTCTTCTAAGAACTTATTTTTTACTTGACTAGCTTGGCCAAAAAAAATTTCTTCCTATCGGAAGCAAAACTTTAGATTTCTCATCACAGTGCGGGCAATCAAACTCCGTAAACATGTCTAAGCTAGGTTCAATTTTTGACATGTACTCTCTTAACTGTTTAGAGTCATAAGCAGGCATTATATTGACAAACTTTTTAATTTGATCTCTATCTGCAATATTGTCTATTGAAACAATACGACTAAAAAGTCGATGTGTTATTCTTCCCACGCTATTAATTCCAAGAATTTTAATTTGATTCTCAACTTCCTTTTCGATTTTTTCATCTTCATCTGCATCTATTAGTTTAAAGTGCACAATCTTTTTTGATACAGGTAATGTAAATTCAAATATTTTAGTACCTTCTTTAACAGGTTGGACTTGTAAAGTATTAATTTCTAAATTACCTAAATCAAAATTAAATTCACTATTTTTCTTACATTTAGGACAATTAACATCAGCTATGTATTCTGATCCGTAACCTGTTACTCTAATAGCTACTAGCAGTGCATTTCTATCTCCCAACAATAATTCTTTGACATCCTTATAAGAGCACATTGCGCAAGATGCAATAAGATGCTCAATTGTTGTTCCTTCTTTTGCATAACTTCTAGAAGTAAGAATATCTTCTTCTTTAGCAGTCATAGCTTTTAGTTGTATCGTTGTCTTGTTATAGAAAAAAGACTCTTGTTTGTAGAGTTTACCGCCTGATGGGAGTGGGACAGATTCTACAGGTACCTCCCAGGCACAGATACTTTCAGGTGCGCCATTAAGAGGTTTATAAGAACCTTCTGGGAATTGTGACATGTCTTCTCCGCTTTTATTTAATTATAATATAGCGGAAAAACTTGTAAATTAAAATTGCAGTATGCAGTTATCAAAGTCAATTTTCAAGCTAATGTCATGAGGTGTCCCATCGTCATCATAGCTTAAATCATTAAAGTCAACACCTGTCAAAAAAGCACCTTTAAGATCCCACAATTCTACAACTGTTCCTACAGGATCTAAAATCTTAATTTGTATATCACGCTTATAGAAATCAGCATAACCTGCTCTACCACTAACAGACTCATGATGTGTTCTAATCCACTCCATTACCTGTTGTGCGCCACTGGGTGCTATTGGATCATGAAGGGCAACAGTAATAGATGACCATGTACCACGACCACCTGCTATTCTTCTATAGCTGTTGATGAATTTAAATTCCTTCATACCAATACTCCAGTTTGGTCGTCCGGATGTCTTTACCAAAAATGCGTCAATCCCTTCAATTGATAGAACAAACCGATTCTTTCTTTTTGGTTCAAATTTATTTGGAAGCATATCTGCAACTGAAAGCGTTTCTGCCATTTTTTACTCCTATTAAAGTCTTAATTAATTATAGTTCTGCGCCAGCATTTGTTACGACAAAGTCTAGTGCTATAAACTCAACTGCACGAGTAGGCTGCAAGAATATCTTACCTCGTATTGTATTATTTTCAACATCTGCTTGTGTTGTTGTTGATGTATCAATAATTACCTTATAACGATCAACCCCACCTTGCTCTTGAATTCTCTGCATAACTGGATTAACCAAGCTATTAAACCTGTCTAAGGTTTCTTGTCTATTAGGTTCAAACAAAAGAGAATTTGCTATATTTCTGATTGATCTTCGAACATTAATCAAGAGTCTTCGAACATTTACACGATCAAGTGCAGAAGCATTTGCTAATAATGTTTTTTGTCCAAAAACAACAATTCCTGTTCCTGGAAAAGCTGTAAGTGGATTAATATCTGCATCATATAAATCATCCAGGTTTCTTCTAGATAATCTTACACCTAGTGATTCTATAGAATCTAATGAACCGCGAGAAAATCCTGCAGGAGCAAACCACGGATGTGCAATTGCGTCATTAAGCGAAAAAGCGCCTAATACAGCAACACTTGGCGGTACACTTACAGCTCCACCTGTGGTTGGATCTTTCATTATGACATCGGGATAATATGCTGCAGCAAAAGAGCTGTCTAAACCTCTATTCTTGAATGCCTGTACTGTAAACTTAACATTAGAAAAATCAGAAGATGATGTAACAATTGTATTCAAGTTATTATATTCTTCAATATCCATAAGATATAGAGCATCAAATCGATTTTCTACAGCAGATATTGCGTGATTTGTTACAGCAGGTACTCTAACACCTGGTATAGCTAAAAGCTTGATATCAACTTCTGCTTTAGAGCTCATAATATCAATTGCTTTTTTATATGCCGATGCAGTTGGTCCTTTAGAGCCTCCCAAATTAGACTCAAATTGAATTTCTCTTTTAATGGCGTTATTTGTCATTTTATTCTTATCAGCATTAAAAATATCAGTTCCGTCAGAGCCGTCTTGTAAGAAGAAAGTAAACTTAGCATATCTTCTATTTCCGGGAGTTTCTAAATCAGCAGGTCTAAATGCTCTTGTTTTATCATCATCCACAGGGGTAATAGACGTTGCTGCAGCACTTCTTACATAAGAAGCACTAACCCAATTATCAACATCCGCAGCTAAGTCAGAACCTTCTTCGCTAGCAGAACCGGTTCTAACTCTAATATGTTCTAGATTGAATATATTTCTTCCTATTACATCTGAAGCTTCATAAACATTTCTTCCGTCTTTTCTATGAGTTGGAAAGGGTTTAACTAGAGAGTTAAACGTAGGATCGAACAATGTCTGCTTATTAGGTTCTGTTAATGAAGAAACTGTATTAAATTGTGGTCCCCAATATAAGTTATTTGCTGCTCTCTTTGCTGTACCAGTTCCTAGCGCAATATTTTGTCTATATTGTATAGGAGGCGGAATAACACGTGTTAATATATCACTTTCGACAAAATGACTACTAGTATCTTTACAAAGATTTTCAACACCGCTTGACCCAGAGGTTACTACCTGTAAAGGGCCTCTAAATCCAAATGGCATGCTTTCTTTAGAAACAGTCTTGTTCTCAACACCTGTTGCAACCTCTACTCTAACATAGTTTGATTTTGACGGATGATTACCAGACACATTTATCTTTTGCGATAACTCATCCTTATCAAATTCAAAAAATGTATGCATATCGCCAATTGCTCTGGCAATATATCTATCAGAATCAGGATCTAGATTGATATTTCTAAAAGATTCGAGGACAACTTTTTGTTCATCAGTATCGTCAAACTTTCTAACTGTAAGATCGAAAGAAGGATATTTCGAAGAATTAATTCTTGTAATGTTTTCTATTGATATTTTAAAAACACCATTTGCAACTTCACCGTCTGAAAGTGCGTGTAATCTAAAAAGATTTTGTGATGGACTTTGTGATATGACGTAAGGAGAAACAGCTGTTTTATATCTATCTCTAAAATCTTCGTACAATGGTATTACAGACGTAGGTGATGTTTCTGTTCTACCTCTCGAAGAAGTTAGTAGAAAAGCAATAGGTTCGAATGTTTTTGTTGATGTTGAATCGTTAAAATTCGTTAATATTACGCCAGATCCTGTGACAGATGCATAATTTGAATGTATTCCATAATCTGTATAAAGTAAGTGTCCTGCTTTTTCTATTCTTAGCGGGTCTGTATTAAATTTATTAGGAAAATAATTTTTTGATGTTGTGTTAAATGATGCTGTTATGACATTAGGAAATTGTGCTGTATTTTTATGACCGTTTAATAGCATCACAAAATTTTGGTTATTTAAATTAACAGATCCTGTAACTGATCCTTTTCTACCAAATATTCCGTCTGCTGAAGCACCTAAGTTAGAAGCAGGCTGACCGTGTAAACCACTAACTCCATGGGAAGAGCTTAAGTGAAGAATAACACCACTTGGCGCAAGAAGAACACCGCGAAGAATAGGAACAGCGTGGTTACCGTCGATTCCGCCTGTAAAATTCTCAACATCAACTATATCGAAGCCGGAGGAGAGTACCACACCATTAGATATATTTCCTATAATCCCACCTACATCAGCTGTTAATGTTATCTGTGTGTCACTGGTACCTTGTTTCGCAGTAATGCCGAGAACATTACCATCAGTGCTAGCACCAACACCCGAATCGGCTTTTGTGACTCTAGCATGAGCTGTCCCATTAATTGCAGCAATTATCGCTGCAGCAATCTGTGCTTCTGTCACTGAACCGGTATCAATACCAATACCTATTGTATTACCTGCGGCTGGGCCGGCGCCTGTGTCGTCTGCATTGTTTATTAATATATACGTCACCTGTGAATCATTCTCACCACCGAGACTACTAGGAATGCTAAACGCTATTAGTGACGGGCTAGACGTGCGGTTGAGTCCAGTGGTATCAATAGCATCTACTGCAGTAGCTTTTGTTCCAGCTGATGTTGTAGCCTTCTGTATTCCAGCATCGCTGAATATTGTGCTACCATTTGACTCAGACATGAAGCAACCTAAAAAGTAAGATCTACCTAATACAGCATCTCCTGTAGGATGAAATGCATATGTATTGTGCCCAAGATTTCCATCATCTTGTATTGTTTGATCACCTACAAAAAATCCAGATCTATTTACCACACCTGTGCTATTGTCACGCTTCTTACCATCACCTACGCCTAGTACTCTAATATAGGTACAAGCTTGAGCGTTCTTCAACCATTGAGAGACTGCAATAGGTCCAAACTTTTCACCATCACTTGCACCAAATATGTTTTGAAATTGTGCAAAGTTAGGAATTGTTACAGGGATAAAAGCCGGTCCTTCGTTAGCAGTACCAATTACACCTGCCGGAACACCAGTCGATGTGACACCTTGACTAGGCGCAGAAAGATCAATCTCTCTTGTACTTACACCCGGACTTTTAAATATTAATTCTGCCATTCTTTACTCCATTTATATTTAAATATCTAGTTACTCAAAACTTACGCCTGAATTTGTTATAATAAAGTCAATTGCTATAAATTCTACAGCTCTTGTCGGTACTAAAACTATTCTTCCGTTAAGTCTATTTTGTTCTGCATCTTGCGGCGTATTATTTGACGCGTCCATGATGACTCTAAAAGAATCAATTCCTTGCTGACTTTGTATTGAAGCTAGCAGGGGATTAACTTGTGATATAAAACGATTTCTTGTTGCTTGATTATTTTGTTCAAAAAGTATTTGATTTGCAATGTTTGATACTAGGCGCCTAACTTCAAGAAGCATCCTTCTAACATTGACTCGATCTAATGATGTTTTTGCAAATTGAAGTGTTTTTTGCCCAAATATAACATACCCACTATTAGGAAAATTAGCAATTGGATTAATTCTTGCTTCATATAGCGTATCCCGATCCCCCGCAGTTAATCGTGAATTAGTGCCCTTTACAAATTCTAATGAGCCTCTATTGAAACCTGCAGGAGCAAACCATGGATATGCAACTGAATCGTTAAACCCAAGTGCACCTAATGCAGCAATTGTTGCAGGTACTGTGAGAATTCTTTTAGTATTCTGATCTTCAATTTTAACATTTGGAAAATAAGTTGCAGCATAACTGCTGTCAAGTGCACGTGAATCAAATTTTTCAGATGTAACTCTAACACTTGGGTTTGTGGTATCATTATCAAAAAGTCTGACTTCAGAACCGTCACTATCTTCGTAATTAGGTATGTCGACTATTGCTATTGCTTTACCATATTCTTCTGTTTTTTCTACCAAATTATCAATAACTAGCGGATCTCTTTGCCCAGGTATCGCAGAAATATTAACATTTGAAACTAAAGGATCAAGTAGAATTTTTGTAGCAGTTCTGTAAGCTCGTATATGATTATTATTCAAGCCGACACCGGGTGTATAACTTGAATGTAAACCTGTTCTTGCAATAACACTTGAAACTGCTTTACCTCCAGGCTCATCTGAACATGCCTTATCATTCATCTTTCTCATATCCGGATCCAAAATATTCAAACCATCAAATCCACCGTAAAATACATTTGTAAACTTATTATAAGCAGTAAATCTATTAAAATATTTAGCGTCTGAATGCGCCACCAAACTTGCTAGAGTTACTCTGCTACTTCTTACATTGTCTGTTACAAGATAATCAGAACCATCAGGTTTACCATTTCTTATGTACATAGCTTCTTTAATATGATCATTTGCAGATGCAGTAAATTGCGTTGCAATTGTACCAACATTATAGAATGCCACCTTTGACAAGGAAAATTTATTGTTGTTAAACGTATCTGAAGCAGAACCTGTTGTCATTATATCTAATGTTGCACCGTAAGGCCCTAAAAACTTGATATAATTATCAACCAACTCATTTCTTACTGTTGAGTCATTAGAAGCCAATGCACTCAGTGAAAAACTTGCTGAGTGAGGCATTCTTGTTGTCTTAACTCCCCAATAAATATTAGCATCAGCAACCTCAGCACTTCCGGGCTCACCGGCGAATGAAGGTGACTCCTTAACACGACCACTTGTTGCTTTAATTGTCATAGGTACTGGTGGTAAAATCGATCCACTCATAGCAGACATGGCATCTTCATCGTCGCTTAAATTACCAGTTAATCTTTCTAATCCTGTGGGTTCATCTTTTAGCGATCCGTTTGTGATTAGAGCAGGGATTCCTCTAAATCCAAAAGGTAGCGCATCTTTAGGGATATTACCTTCAACATCAAATGAAACATTCATAACAACTCTTATGAATCTAGATCTATTATCAAACTTTCCTGTTAGTGTTAAACGACGTTCATCATCAGATAAACCATCAAAATTAAAAAATAGTTTTTGATCTCCGATTTTTCTAGCTATAAAATTTTCACTATTTGGATTTAAATTACAGTCTACAAAACTTTCAATTATCTCTGTACTATTATCATTATCACTATAATTTCTAACTTCAACATTAAAAGTACCGTACGGGTTTAATGGGTCAATTGATCTTTTTATATTTGATATCGATACTTTATACAATGTGCTAGTCTCTACACCGTCATCAATTGTTTCAAAGTGAAATAAATCATATTCTACTTCTCCGTAAGGCTGAGATATAAATGAAGTAGTTCTTGCATTTCTGTATCTCGAGTCAAATCTACCAAATCTATCTCTAAATGTATCTGTCGATCCGGATAAAATTGCAACAGTACCTTTTAAACCGGCAGTTGTAACGTGCTTAATTCTTGCTATTTCATTCTCAACAGGAAAATGTGCATAGAGCAAGTGATATTCTTCGTTAAATCTTTTTGGATCTGTGTTGAGTATCTTAGTAATGTAAAAATCACTATCTTGATTGAGTGAAGCAGTAAAGATTTTAATTCCTGTAAAGCCTTCGTCATTATTAGCTGATGCAGAAGAAGAAAGTACTAGTTTAAAAGTACCTTGCGTGTTCTCATTGTTATAAGCAGATATTGAAGCCCTAGTGATTTCGGGTGAAACAGCGCTTATGTCGCTATAAGCGTCGTCATGATTAACAATTTGAAATCTAGATCCCGATGACAAGAAAAGCATTCCTCTTACAATATTTGCCTGGCCCGAACCAAAAGAATCATTATCAGTAAAAATAGGGTACCCTGTACTTTCCATCGCACTATCGTGCATCTCATGATTTCCAACAAGAAATTGTACACATCCGGCGTGATATTGCTGAGTTGATAATGAATTGTGATTAGTTGCCACGTCTCCCTTAATAATAAATCCAGCATTTTTAGCAGTTCCTTGTTTTTGAGTTGTAAGTATGTCTGCTTTTGAGTCATTTGCTCCGCAACCCAATACTCTGATATATGTCAATGATGTTCTATTTTTTAAAAACTCATTTACTGCGTAAGGTCCGAATTTCTCGCTATCTAGTCCACCAAACACAGTCTCAAATTCTGTCATTGAACCAACTGTTATAGGTACAAACGCAGGTCCGGACTTGGCGGTACCAATCACACCTGCAGGTATCCCTAATTTTTGTTGATCTCTAGCTGTTAAGTTTATTTCTTTCTCAAAAAAACCTGGAGACTTGAATGTTTGTTCAGCCATTTGAACTCTCCTCTTTTACTATTCTGTTATAAGTATCATTTTGTCGACTAATTATCTTACTCATATTGATTATCTAATTTTTTAATTATCTGACTAGATATAACTGTTTCACCACTTCTTTGGTTGGTAGATAATATCTTTAAGAATTTGACTTCTTTTTTATTTGTAAAGGGATTAACTATTAATTTTTGTACACCTAGATCATTTACATCAGGATTAGCTTCGTCTAAAGACTTGATATCATTAAGTATAAATTTATTAACATCACGCTCAAAATTATATTCACTATCTCTTTTTACAACATTACCATCAACAGCATTATAACCAAACTCTATGAATGGCGCAGAAATAAAACTTCTAATCTGATTAGGCATGCCTGGATTATGTGCGTTTAAAATATAACCGCTAACCTTAATATCAAAAGTACATTTGATTAATCGTTCACTATCTGTATAATTTGTCAAATTATTATCAGAAGAAAAGCTAGTACTAGATTTAGCAACATATTCGTAACCCTTATCAGAAATAATAACAAATTCTTCTGACTGGCCCATCATATTGCTCAGATAAATCTCTTGCATTTCATTCATTTCAGTCATGTATTGTGTCCAAAATGTTATTTTATAATCTAAAGTTAAGAAAATAGGGTAAGGAACTTGAATTACTTCAAAAATATTATTACCAATAGAACTTTTACTATTTAAATTAATAGCATTTTCACCTTGAGAGTACTTAAGGCTGTTATTTTGTCTTCTTGTTACAAATGTACCCGGTTTCGCATCATTACCCGGTGCAATATCTGCTGACCCGAAATGGTTCCTAGAAGCTACATTATCTTGATTCTTGATTCCAAACTTGTTAATTAAATTTTGATAGTCTCTATCAGTTTCTGATAATCTTCTCTTAATTGTATAAGACGGTTGATCTCTTGTTGTTATTGCTGAGCCTCTACCTCCTTGACTAGTTGAAAAATCTACTGTTGATCTAACAATTGAAATTATTGGTAAAATAATTGTATTATTATTATCTCTTATTGGATTTTTTCTACGTGTCAAAGCAAATCTTTCTCCTGCTGCAAATACAACTGGCACTTTAGTTAATTCATCATTTGTTACAATTTCAAAACTAATATCTTTGTCAAATAGTTTAAAAACAGCACGATCAATATCTTCAATACCTGCTTCGGGTATTGAATAGTCTTCAGCCGTGGGTTTTTCGTAATTTTTAAAGTTTACTTTTGCCATATTATTTACTCATCATAAAAAGAATTACCTGCACCGGAACTGTCACCTTTAGAAGAAACTTCTTTCTGACCAGTGATAGGATTATCAAGAACACCTCTTTTTCTTAATTCTCTCACATCACCTGTCTCTCCTCGCTTATTGCTGCTGAAACCTCTTTGCTGGTAAAATGTATCTTGGATAGCATCAGAATCAGAATTAGCTTCACTAGTAGGACCGAATATTTTGCTCATAAACTGCCCTAAACGCGCTTGCTTACCGGTAAGTGTTGTATAACCGCTATATTCTATTTGTCCATAAAGTGTTGTTGTATCAGGTGCTTTAATAACCTCAAAAAACTTTTCGCCAAATGAGAAAAAATCTCCTTCGAATATCTCTATTTTTTTATCAAGTAAGTCACGAGACTGGATATAAACCTCAATTGATGAATATTCTTCGCTACCAAACTGATCAGTTTTTACTTCTTGTGGCATGTACTTGACTAATGAATCAATCTCCAAAGGATTGTCAAATATTTTATCCCTTGACTCTTCATAAACGTCATGAACTTTTGATTTAATTTCTGATATTGGGAAATAATATATTTTTTGCCCAATTACATCTTTGACTAGTTCTTTAGCTACATCGCTTAAAAAGTTAATCTCTTTTGGTGTTATAAAAAGTCTTGCCATTTTTTATCCAAAGTAAATAGCTCTTCCGTTAGGAACAGGTATGTGTTTAAGTTGTTTCATAAGATTCTCTGCACGTGTTGCACTTTTCTCAATAAGTGTATCATAAGTAAGTGTTTCTAGCATTTCCTTCAAAGCGGAGACTAATTTTTCTTTATCAGATCGCCCTTCGCTAATTAGTGCAGTACCATCAAGTGAAACATCAGCACCCGGTACAGGAATTGAACCGAATTTACTTCTAACGCGACCTAAAGTTTCCATTGACAAAGCTAGTGTATATTGTCTTATCCACTGCTTTCCTATTGAATTGATATTTTTATAAGTAAGATTGTTATAAGGTATGTTACTAATGTCTGAAACTCCGTATATAGAATTGTCTTCATAAGATGGATTAAGTGGATCTGGGTAGTGTCTAACTCTAAGCCATAGTTTTTTATTGTCCAAAGCTGTAGTAGGTGTAGGGTAAATTCTTAAATTTGTTCCCATTACTTCATATGAATAATTTGATCTACGAACACGATTTGACATGTCAAGTTGTCCTGCTCTTAAAATATCCTCAAAAACAGGTAGTACATAAAATATAGTCTCGGGTGTAAATGACTCAAAACTAAATTCATTATTCAAATAGTTTATTGCTGAAGTTGTATCAAAAAACCTATATGCAGCCTGAGGATCATAATGAAACACCTCGACAATTTTCATTTTACCCTTAAGGTGTAATGTTCCATCTGAGTGTTGCACAGCATTTGAGCCTAAAGTAAAAAGTGCCGTATCACTTTCACTTTTCAATTCTGTATATAAGTCGTAATCTTGTCTTCCGCTCTCAAGCGTTATTGAGCCACTCATAGTGTTATAAGACCCACCTATGCCGGCGTCCATAGCATAAGGTTCTGCAAATCTATTTAAATACTCTAAATTTTCTCTAGGTAATTTTTGCTGAACCTCAGAACCGGTAGTATATCCTAAATAGTTCAGCATTGTTGATTTAGCTTGATACTGGTGCAATATTGCGCCGTACTCCATTGTTGCTTCTTCAAAATTTGCGAATATCATTTTTGCAGTTAACTCAACTGATAGAATATCATCACCGAGTTTTCTTTTAACAAAAGTAACCATTTTTTCAGCATCACCTGGAAAATCTGTATCACTATCAAATATGCCAAAAGGTGTTGGGCTAGCGTTTTCATCAAATGTTGCCATTGTATATACACTCCATTTATATACTTATATATATTACACGCAACTTCAAGCAACCCGATATAGATATCGATTTAGAGATTAAACTTCCAAAACAATATTATATTTCTCCTCTTCTTATCATATCTTCATACATCTCTATATTTTGATCGATCAACTGTTCCCCGGGAGAATAAATATGGCCATCGTTTGTTGTTGATTGTTGTAAACCATACTCTTTTATTGCATACTCATCAATATTTTCATAACCTGCTTGCTTAGCATCATCTTCAGCTGTCTCCATTGCTAATTGGGCTGCTTGATTATATATGTCTTCTTCATCAAAATCTGAATAATCGGCTTCCATATTATCGTAATCAGACTGTGCTCTTGCAAATGATGCATCACGCGACATTTGAGATCTATCAATTTCATTTAGTTTACCGTAAGTTGCTTTCAATATTGATAATTTTTTACTCATTTAACATCTCCTCAATATGTTGCTCTATGACTTCTGAATTAAATCCTTCCTGAATACTAACTATTCTCATATCCTCGTTAATAAAATAAAAAGTTGGTAATGAAGTCATATAAAAACCTTCTTCTGTTTCTATTGGGCTGTGAACTAGTAAGTCTCTACTACCACCCCAAACTGGTGCAGTTTCTATGTCATTGAGATCTTTCCAGTTTTTAAGATCTTGTACATCAGGTGGATCGCCGCTTGTATCCTCAAATAGCAATGTTAAATATTTTAAGTCGTAATCGTTATATTGATCTTGCACTTCTTGCACTTCTTCAGCTGCCATGCGACATGGGCCACACCAAGCTGCAGATATATCTAGGATGAACGGTATACCTTCTAAATCATAAAGACTAGTGTTAACACCATCACTATTGAAAGATTCAAAATTGCAAGGTCTGTGATCCTTTATATGTATACATTTTTCTACCTCTTGCACAATATTATTTTGTGAATTAGTGTCATCAATGATATGCTGATCACATGCCAGTAAGCTTAATAAAAATAACATGCACACCCCCTTAAAATTTTAACATACTTTCTATCAAGATAGATAATTCTCTTTTTGTCATAGTAACATTTCCTTCTTTTAACTTATCAACAGTTTTTTGTGTTTTTACAGCAGCGCTTTCTACATCTTTTTTGATATCACCCACTTTTTTCTGCACTTTAGTAACCTCTTCACCATCTTTAGTCTTTACTGTCTTTAATCCGCCAGCTTTTGATTCATCTCCAAAATCAACATACCGGGTTGCCTTTTTCATTCCTTTTGTTACTAGTTTCCCAGTTTTGTCCTGTGGTTGTTTTTTACCTTTCTTATCAGGCGTATATGTTACACCAACGCCACCGTATCTTTCTCCACCACCTGCTTTTCCTTGTGCACTAACAGAAACGTTTCCTGATCTTGTCTTAAAATCTTTTTGTGCAGAAACGTTCCCTGCGAAGCCGCCTTCATTGTCATATTCAACACCTACACTTACCTTAGGTGCAAATTTACTTGGAATAAAGTCTTGACTGTCAAAACCAACATTACCACCTGCTGTAAAGTTAGATTTATTTATGTTCAAGGTAACGTCAAAAGAAGTTTTACCCTTTGTTTCTCCTGCAGAAAAAGAATACTTATCTTTATCAGGGTCAATATTAACACCTATTGTAATTTCTTTATTTGTAACAGGATCGATAAAGCTTCCCTTGATATCTTTTCCGTGTAGATCTTTTGGATTTGATATATTCAAACCTTGGATATTTAAGTTAACTTCTTTATCCTTTATCTTGATGGGTACTGCAAAGTCTGCTTTTCCTGTTTTTATATCTACTTGTGCTTGACCGGCAATACTAACATTTTTTCCTGCTTTTACTTTTAACTTTCCGGAAGCTTGCAAGTTTTTTGCATCAAGTTTTGCTTTTGCATCAGTATGAGACTTGACAGCAGCAGCAACAGCATTGGCAACTTGTTTTAAATTATAGTCACCTTGAGTTTCTTTTGCATCAGGCTTACCTGCTTGTTCACCTGTATCACTATCACCATTATTGAATTGTTTTGTATCTGCTTCTGCAGACTTTTCTTCATTAATGAAATCAAGTAATCTGTATTTATAATGTTTCATAATACCTCATTTAAGTATAAATATACGCAGAAAAAAGAAAAGGCCAACCAAATTGGTCGACCTTCGCTAATTGAGTTTATCTTCTTATTTTTACTTAGTCTGCACAAACTTATAAAGTTTCTCAGCTTCAGCTATAATTGCTTCTGTTGTTGGGGGGTCTGGCCATGTCACAGTTTTGGGGTTAACCATGTCACGATCACATAAGTATCGCAATCTTTCATAACTTTGATGATATCTCTTTTCTAATATTCCTTCTGCCTGACTTAAGAGTCCTGCTCTTAGAGAAAATGGGCTACTATCGCTCATAACTCCTCCTTTTTGTGTATGTTATATGTGTGTGATGACGTTTTGTACGTCTTTGTAATTATATGATGAGAGAAGTGTGCGTAAATAATAAAGACACTACGAGAGTGTCTTTAATTTTACATACTAATTATTATTAGTGTGCGTTAACTGCTGTTCCAGAAAATAATGCTGCTAACGTTGCTGAGTCAATAGAACCAATGCCATTAACTCTTACATAAACACTATTTGCTACACCCGTATAATAAAATGTTATTATAGTTCCTGGTGCACCTATTCCTGATGTAGCTGCATTTCCATCTGCTGCATCAAGAATAAGACTCTTAGCACTTGTTGTAGCTACATATGCATTATTAGCAGTTAGCAGCCCTGCTGATCCATCTGATATTGTAGTACCGCCTCCTGTCATTGTTGTTGTGACAAATCCTACATATGCATTATCTGCAGGCGATAAACCCATAACAACTGTTATAACTTGACCACCATTTGAAGTTGTTGCTTCAGGAAGTCTTATATAATTCGTATCTGCTAGAGCTACGTTTACCATAACAATATGATTTCCATAATCAATTAATGATAAGTCTTGATTTCCTGTTGCAGTAACGTAAGTATAAGAAGTAGGTAAATAAACTTGTGAACCTGTCTCTTGATACAAACCTTTTGCTGTTGTGTATTTTACACTAGGCATGATATCCTCCTTTAGATTAATCTATTATGCGTTAACTGCTGTTGTAACGAAAGTATTTGCCAATGTTGCATTATCAACTGATCCTATAGCATCCATTCTAACAAGTACTTTATTTGCTGCGCCTGTATAATAAAAAGTTATAACAGTTCCTGGCGCACCACACCCATCAGCTGTTGATCCGTCAGCATCCAATACGATTCTTTTAGCATTTGTTGTAGTTACATATGTGTTATTAGCAGACATAAGTCCAGCATCGGCATCTGAAAATGTTGTTGCTCCTCCCACCATTTCTGTTGTAACAAAGCCAACGTATGCATTATCTGCAGGTGCGACGCCTATAACAACTGTTATAACTTGACCACCATTTGAAGTTGTTGCTTCAGGAAGTCTTATATAATTCGTATCTGCTAGAGCTGCATTTACCATTATTACATGATTTCCGTAAGCTAAATCTGAATAATCACTTGTAGCTGTATCTGTCTTATATGTAAATGCATTAGGTAAATAAACTTGTGAACCTGATTCTTGATATAAACCTTTTGCTGTTGTGTATAATACTTTTGGCATAATTTCCTCCATTAAATTTTGAGATTACTTGTCCACATGATTCCGACACGACGGTGGGGTCGCCTTTATGCTATGTGCCAGGCCTAATACTAAGTATGTCTAAACACCTAAATTATCTAATTTTATTTTCCATTTTGGATTATGATCTTTTAGAAAACTAATTAGTTTTTCAACTCTTGGATCTGCTCCACCACTTGGTTTTGCTTTTAATTCTTTTTTAAGTGCAGCAATTTCTTTTTTAAGTGTTGCGACGTCTTTTTTTAGTGCTGCACACTCAGTTGCGCAATCTACTTCTTCTTTTTTCTTTAATGCCATTTTAATTCTCCTTTAAAAATGTCTTAGTTATAATTATGTGTCTCTAACTGTTTTTTCTTAACTCTTTCCTGTAGATCCAAAACCACCTTTTCCACGTGCTGTGTCACTAAGCTGCTCTACTTGCTCAAACTCTATTTGTGGGTATGGTAAAATCATTAGTTGCCCTACTCTTTCGTTAATACTGTAATAACCCCTACCGTCTTCTTTAGATAATTTAATCATTAGCTCACCACGATACCCACTGTCGATAACACCAACGCTATTTCTAAAGCTGTGACCTGTTTTTGCAATTGAAGAACGCGGGAATAGCAAACCTACATGGCCTTCGGGTATCTCCATTGCAAACCCTAACCCAATCACCACATTGTCGTTGTCATCTGGCATTGTTGAAAATGCATACACATCAGCACAAGCATCACCCGGGTGTGCATATTTTGGAGGTGTAGCATCCGGATATAACATCTTAATTTTTACTTTCATTTAAGCTCCTTTAATATGTACTTATTATAACAGGTTAAGTGAGTATATACACAAGTTTTGTGTAAACGTTTCACCATAAGCAACCTCGTTTACTTAACGCCTAAATATAAGCTCATTGCTGCTTGGTTAACCATGTGCATATCAATAAGTGGCGCTACATCTTCACACACACCAGTTGCTTTTTCTTCTATCTTTTGACTATAAGCACCTTTCGGACCATTACCACGTATATTTGTCTCTTTTTGTAATACATCACACTTTTCTTCCTTATACTTCGTGTGTGTAGATGAACCGATGATCATTCCTCTATTATTATATAAAGTCAAAACAAGCATTGCAACATCAGGAGTTTCATCGATGAATGTTGTTAATGTCCAATTACCATTTTCAATTCCGCAATACAGTGGGTCATCTTCATAGTTACATTCTGTCAAACTCTTTATATTAATACCAGCATATACATGTATATCATCATGTCCTTTTAAGAATGTACTGTTTGCATGTCTAGGTAGAATAGAAAGTACTAGAGGATCTAATACAACGCTTCTATTTCTTACTTGTCCATAAATCGGGTCTGCTATATAAATAACGGGACCGGTCAATGTTTGTTCATTTACCTGAATTTGTGGTGATTCATGAGGATGCGCAAAGCATAATGATAATAAAAAATGTAAAAACATGGTTTCTCCTAATAATATTATACAAAAAATAATAAATTTATAAATAGCACGTGCAAATATAAATGTTTTAGTTTATAATAATTATAAAGAGGTAAATATGATATTTGTAAATATAACAGCACTAACAGTAGTTTTAGGGCTTTTTAGCTTTTGTTGGAATATTTCAAAAGACTACTACTTTCCTGACACTCCTAAGGTAGAATTTAAGTCTTATGAAAACTTTAGGAAAGGCGACATAATACGCTACACAAACAAAGAACACAATCTAGACTTACAAGGTCTAATTGTAGATATAAAAAATGAAACATATTTGATTAAGTGGTATGGTTTTCACACACAGTTACAAAATCAAACATGTTTCTATATCAATGAAAGAAGTGAGTTAATATCTTCTACGTTTTCTTGATCTTTTTTCGTAAAGACCTAGATTATCATACCCGTCATATGTAGGATCTTGAGCTCCGTATTTATCTGAATACCCGCGATTTTGTTCATAAGTATTAACATCATCAACAGGAACTGATGAGGATATAAAGCTATCAGCTATCTTTGAATTTTTATTCAATGCTGCAACAACAGCATCTTCAGGTTTCGCTCCATCTATTATTGCTTTACCAAGAGCATCATACTCTTGTACATGTAAAGGATCTCCTGTTAATCTATCTGTCGGTACGTGAAATTTAGCATCTAAATAACCTAATATAGCAGTTATTCCTACTATAGCAGTAAACCCTAAACCTGCAGCTAAGGCTGCACTTTCATTTAATTGTTTAGGCTTTGTTACATTGTGATACTCTTCTTTAATAAGACGTCTAAGATGTCTTCTTGTAAGTCGACTCATATTTTCTCCTTTTAATATTAAATATCTAGCTCAGTAATAAAAAATAAAAAAGGCACCTAAAAGGTGCCAATTTTTTTAACAAAACTCAACTGAATAAATTCTAATTAAATTAGATGATATCCATATCGAGACATGTTACTGTTCCGTAGAAGTCAGCTCTAACCATCTTCTTACCGTAACGAGTCATTACACCTTTACGAGGTGTGAAGTCCTCAGGAGCGAAGATTGTAGGAGTAACAATAAGCGGAACGTATGGAGCATAAACGTATCCAGTTTCAAGATATGATCCACCTTTATAACCTACAAGGATCTTATTTCTAGGGAAGTAAGGATCTTTGTAAACGGTGAAACGATTTGAAAGAGAACCAATAGATTGACACCCGATGTTAAATTCAGGACCGGTTTGACCTTGACCATCAATTTTAATTGTTGGCTTGTAAAGAACTGAAGCTTCAAAGATTGTAGCTACTTCAGGTGAAACAACAAGAAAGTTTGCAGATCCACGAAGAGTTTTTCTATGAATTTCATTTCCAACGTCAATGATAGTTTCAACAAGCGTTTCATACCATTCACGAACTGTACCAGTAAACTGAGGTCCAGTTGCCAATGTAGAAGCCAATTCTTGAGAAGCACCAGTTCGCTTATTAACGAATTTACCAGGAGCACGTGACCAATAGAAGTTAGCACCTTTTGCTTCAACAAGAAGGTCATTAAGAATCTCACGATCGATTTCCAATGCAATCTGCTCAGAAAGAATCTGGGTCAATTCAACCTCAGCATCCAATGAGTGATAAGCATTAAGATCTTGCGCAAGTTCTGGTGACCAACGAGCTCTTAGCTTACGTGTAGTCGCTGTAACTGCGATAGATTCGATCTTGATGTCAATTTCAGGAATTACAGGTTCTGGATCTGATTGGAAGTTTGATTCAAACCCAGGGATAACCAAAGTTGAACCGGTTCCGCTATTGTTAGAAGCAACAACACTGTCAGAAATAACAAATGAAGCTGTCAAATCTAATGTATTACCGGATTCTGCCTTGACATCTTGCGCATTTGTACCTTGCACGACAAATAGAACAGCAGCATCTACATCAGTCAGTGACTTAAGTGGATCAGGTGTAAAGGTAATGCTACCAGGATCACCACTTACAGTACCTAGTTGATTAAGTCGTCTAATATTTAAGATTCCATTACCTGATTGAACAGCTGAATTAGGTACAGTCAAACCATTAGCAGCATTGTTTGTTGCTGTTCCGTCGTAACTGTGTAGTGCAATAGACTTAATTGCAGTTGGATCTAATCTTCTATTTGAAGCAGCATCTTCTTGGAATTCAGAAGCAGACAGAACTAAAAACTGGTAATTAAACGTTCCATCATTAATGTGCTGTGCAACTTGTGGATCGAATTGTAAAAGCTTACCATCCGCACCTGCGACTCCGACATTTGCATCATTTGTATAAGATTGTGCTGCAGCAGTACCAAAAGCACCTATGTGTGCATATCCAGCATCACCACATGCTAATTTCTTTGTACCGTGAATTTGTGAATAAGAAGTACCTACAAGATCATATTGACCACCAACAGCATCAGATCCTGTTCTAATACCTTTACCGGCAGGGTTATTATAAAGTGATTGACCTTTTTGATATGTTACTTTATCACCAGCACCTGTTGTTCCAGCTTGTGATCCATCATTAGCAGTGTCACCACCAACATCAGATCCGTAAGTGTAATCAAGATAGAAAAGAAGTCCAGATGGAAGTGACATAGGTTGAATAGATACTAGATCGTTAGCAACCAATCCTCCAAAAACTCTTCTTACAATTGGGAATGCGATGTTTGAAAATCCATCAATTTGTCCGCTATCACTACCTGCAGATCCAAGAGTATTAGCTTCTCTAAGAAGTTGTGCTGCTTGATTTTCAAGCAATTGTGACATGGTTTCACGATGATGTTCACCCATTCCACGAAGCAAACCTGTACGGGTCCACTTTTCAACTAGTCTATTTCTTTCAGTTCCCAAGTGTCTCTCTCGAATACCCTCAGTAAGCTGATTCATTGTAATATTTCGTGCCATTTTAATTCTCCTTAATGTGAATAGCAGTTAATTAATTATTTAAGACCTGCAAGTTTTGCCCATCTATTAACTTCACCGCTAGCTTGTGTTGAACTAGCTGATCGTGTTGTTCTAGATGAACCTCCCAAGCGGGTTGATTCTGTAAGCGTCCCTTTAGAAGACTTAGCTTGGCCAAATGACTCAGTTAAGCTTTTATAAAGAACTTTTGCTTCTCTTAGATCTTTAGCTTCGTCAAGTGCTTGAACGATAGAACGTTTTTGCGACTCGCTAATGGTCTTATTTTGAAGCAATTTATTTACATAGAGTAACTTAGCATTAAAAAGGTTAAGTTCCTCCAACTGCTCACGAAGTGTATTAACAGCACTTCTGTATTTTGTCAGCTTATTTTGCAAAGACGAATTATTTCGTCTCTGATTACGCAAAGCTTTTTTCATCTCTGCAAGAACGTCTTTACCGGGCTTACCGCCTCCAAAGTCTCCGCCTTTAGCATTAGCAGATCCTTTTCCACCGTAAAGATGTTCATAATCTTTTGCGATGCCACCAGCTTCATGAGCTAAACCTTGACCTTTGGCCTCGTTAACTCTTCTTCTGATTCTTCTCAATTCGTTTTGTAGCATTCGTGGGTCTACTTCAAATACCTCTTCAAGAGTTTCATCTTCTTCAGCATCTAATTCTAAGTCTAATTCAGGTTCTTCCATGTCCATTTCCATGTCCACGTCTTCTGCCGGTTCACCACCAATTTCTAATCCTAAATCAGCAATAAGCTCTTCAATTTGAGCTTCAATATCGTCTTTAGAAACCATATTATCACCATCTTCACCTTCAGGCAAGTCTGCAATCATTTCATCATCCTCTTCAGGAGGCATAGCTTCCATTTCCATATCTAGATCCTCGTCCTCTTCTGTTAAGTAATCAGTGTTTTCACTCAATGCATTTCTTAATGTGTTAAGGTCGATTTCATAAAACTTTTCTCTATTAGGCATATTTTTCTCCTCGTTAATAGTATATAGGTCATCACCTTTTAAAGTTTCCACGTTTGTATTCATTTTTTGTGTTATATTCGATAATTTCTTCCGTTCATCAGAAGAAAGTCGATTCATTGCTTCATTCAGTGCGTAGCTAAGATCTAGATTCTTATCTTGCCCAGAATTTATCATATCTAACAATGTATGTATAGCAGACTCATCCAATTCAACCATTTCGTTATCTGGTTCGCCTTCGTTGTCTTTCCTATCATCTTCATCTTTGTCTTCTTTGTCTTCTTTGTCTTCTTTTTCTAAAATTTGAGACTCGATAAATTCTCTAATTTTAGGTGTTACAGACTCAAGAATAACTTTTTTTGCATTTTCTTCTGCAACTTCTCTTATTTTTTTAGCATCGACTAATGCTTCTTCGTAAAGTTTATTAGACATATTGTCTTACTCCAAATTTATTATCTTGTATACATATTCTTTTAAAACTAAAAATAACAATTTATTTATTGAGCTGTTTTATACGTTTTTTCATCTTTTTCATCTTTCTTTGTTGTTTCAAGAAAGCTCGCTCCATAGGATCAGTACTTTTGTAGTCAAAATCAACAGGATCTTCATCATCTAAAAAAATAGGTGCCCTACTTGTACCAAATAGTGTCCCAGTCTTTCTTAAGTTGCCTGTTGTTCGAAAAGCTTGACCTGATCCTCCACCTCCAACAGGTGGCCCATCAAATTTACGCTGTCTAAATGGAATCATTCCTTTTGTCGCTGTATTTGTATGATCACTTTTTTCATTAAGCGCGCCTGCTTGTCTCATATTACCGCTTGTATGTGATGGATCTGATCTTTTCCTATCAATGGAATAGACAGGTCTATATAATTTTTTAGATATAGCTTCTAAGCTAGCATCATCTATTTCTATATCATCATCTTCTTCTATTGGTTCTACATCATAATTGTACATAGGGCGCGAATTACCCACAGTCAGACCCAAGACTTTATTTGGAGTTAGTGTAATACCACCCCCAGCATTTGTGTCATAATTGTTAAGCCGATAGTACTCGAATATAATATCAAACATACTTAATTTTTACCGTCAGAACCTTGAAAAGATCTACCTGAAATATAACTTCCTATTTTCATATTAGCTATATTTTTTGTGGTCTTCGCCGGCGAAACTAGGCCTCCGAGACCGGTACCGAAATTATTAATTGCATCAACATTTCTTATCTCACGGTCCATCTCTCTTTGATCATTAGCATTCGATGATCCTGGACCTGGGCTAGTTAAATTCGGTGCATACGGAGAAGCAGGCAAACCATTCCCACCTGTTTCTACATTTTCAAAATTAGGAACGCCATTTTCAAAATTCATGCTGTAATTGTTTACACCGTAACCAGCAACATTTTCTGCATCTAGAACTATATCTTGATAAAATTCTACACGTTCGCTATCAGACATTTCACCTTTATAGATGGGAGAGTCAGGAAATAGTTTCTTAAGATTGTCGGTATTGCTAGTACCTTTGCTCTTTTGAATAACATTTGCATACTCAACAATCGTTTGCTTTAAAGTAGACATAATTTTATCTCGACGCTATTTTTTTCTTAAGTTTTCTTCTTAAGTTTCTAATCTTTTTAAGCTTAAGCATTTGTTTAACTTCAAGTAAAGCTAATTTAGTAACTTGATCTATTCTAGACTCTGTTAATGATACTTTTCGTTTTTTGGACTTTGCCTTTTTAATCTTAGCTTTTTCTTCACTGATTATTCTTTTAATAACTTGTGGTGTAAGCTTTTTTACTCTAGCCATGTTAACTCCTTTTTTGTAAATTAGATCACAATTCTAAATATCAATCCCGAAAAATATTTTCTTATTTTTTTACCGGATCAGCAAATGCTAATTGTGCCCACTTACTAGCAGATTCAGAAAATAATTCAGTTGGGTCAGAATTATAAGCTTTAAGCGCAGCTGCATCACCACCAGACTTAATCGACATTCCTCTTTGAGAGTCAGCTCCAACTTGCTCTCTTAAAGTACTGCTAGCTGTATCTTTAAATATCTCAGACATGACTGGATCGTTTGTTAGTCGACTTATTGATTGTTGTGTTTGTTGATTAATTGCTTCTTTTTTTTGTGACTCAGATTTTCCAAAAGAAATACTATCTAAGTGTTTAGATCTAGATTGTGTATTTTGTGAAGGTTTGGGTCTTTTAGGACTAGAAGTATTATGTCTTGTTCTGTTATTTTGTCTAGAAAAACTTTCATTAATAATTTCATCACTTGTTGATTTATCAAAAAAACTTTCAGCAAATATTTCAACAATACATTCTTTTACAATTTCTTTTAAAATACTTTTTGATAATTTTGCCATCTACCACCTCAATATATCATTAAATATTCTATCAATTTTATCAGTTTTGTTAAAATTCTTATCAACATCGCTTAAAGATATTTTTTTAGACTCAGTCATCATAAAAGCACCCGGTGTGGAAGGTTCTGATACCATGTCAAAACAAATGAGTTGGAAATCATCTTGCACAATTTGTGTGTCACCTTGTCTTTTTGTTGATCCAACTCCTCTTGATGATATACCTAATGTTACACCACTTTCAATAAGCGATTGAATTATTTTTCCCGCCGGCGTATTAAGGATTTCAATGATTCCAAAAACATCATCGCCTCGTAGAGAAGCTTCTCTAACAATATGAGAAACGTTTTTAAGTTCAACAACAGATGACTCTGGATGATCACATTCACCTAATGCTCTGTTTTCTTTAATAAGCTTTTGATAATTAATAATTTCTCTTTCCAAGATTGACTGCGGGTATATTCTTCCATTTTGATTAAGTGTATTTGCTCTTTGTATTATACCTTTTAACATCATCTTGCCAGTAGCATCACGTTGTTCTAATATAAGCTTTTTATCGTATTCGAAAGGAGTCCACTCTCTTAATAGTTTTTTATCTTCAGACATCTTTAATCCCCCATAAGTTGATGTTTAAGCTTAGATAACGTCATGAATTTCTCAACAATAGAATCATCTACTTCTTGCAAAGAAATGATATCAACTTTTTTGTAAACTTCATTGATTTTAGAAAGTAAAACTTGATTATCAGTTTTTTCTTTAAAAGCTTTAATTGATTTAAGCGTAGATTCTTTTAGATTAGCTAAATATTCTCTAAACTTATCTTTATCATTGGAATATAAAGCATAATTTCTTATAATGCTCTTTTGTTGTGTTGTTAATGATGCATCATACTTTTCATTTATTTTCTTTGATAGAAGATTAACAACTAACTGATCAGCACGTGGGTCTAAAATTTCTACATCTTTGTCTAATTTTTCTTGTAATAAGTGTTCAACAATATTTTTTTCGTATTCTATTACTTTTCTAAGATTAGAGTTATCGCCTTTTTGCCACTCGTTGAATAATGTCTGGATTGTTGCGTAATTTTTATAATTTTTAACTTTACAATTGTAAAAATTATCTTCTTTTAAAACGTGATTAATATCTTTGATGAGTAGGGATTTTTCATTTATTAATTTTTTATTGTCAAATCTTTTAACCGCATTCTTCGCTTCAGTTAATACGCTAGCTGCAATATGTGTTCCGCTAACTGTGGAATTAACTAAAGCATTAAATATACGCAATTCTTTATAAAGTTCAGTACCTTTTTTGAATCGACGTTCAATTATCTTAATAGCTTTTTTTGCATTACGCTCTTTATTGTTTATGACATTCTCAGCAATGTAGTTTAAGAGAAGTTCATAAACAACACCTACGTTTCTTTTTTTGTTATGTTTCATCTGTTCCTCCTATTTCATTTTCTTCAAATAGTATTTTAGGTGACGAATTGATATGATCATCAAGTGAATTTAGTGCAGATTTTATACGTCCACTCATTTGTGCGTTTTGTTGTATCTTATTATCTAAGTATTCATTTAAATCTAATTGATCCTCATCATTTTCCGAAAGACTGTAAGATTGTTTCAAATCAGACATTTCTCTTTTCATGCCTGTATGGTCATTTTTATTCCCTTTGTTTTCACCTGCTATATCAAGCTGGTCAGTACCAGTTAATTCCTTTGTTTGTCTTTTTCTTCTTTTTTCTTTAATTTTTTCTTCTGCTTTTTTTTGTTTTTCCTTTACGTCGTCTTCAGATAACAACCCTTGTGTTATTCTTGCAATATTTTGTGCTACCCTGATTGGTGTTTCTTCATCGTCTATCTTAAGTTCTGCTAGCGGTGCTTCACCTCCTGTATCAGGCGGTTCTTCTTCAGCAGGAGGCTCAGCTGCTAGATCGGGTGCATCACCTTCGTCTCCTCCAAATAAGTCATCACCACCTCCGCCAAAGGGTTCATCATCTCCTGCTACAGCGCCATCTTCAGCAGATGATTCTAGAGTAACAGCTTCAATCATTAAATCAAATTGCTTGTCTTCCTTGAGGCCGGTTTTGATATTATCAATTTCTTCATCACTTAGTCTTAAAATATTTTTTTGAATCCACCTTCTATCTGTTGCATTACCAACACCTGTAACAGTTTGTGCTGCTGTAAATCTCTTTTCTATAAGCTCAAGTTTTTGTATTTGTGCTATAGTTGATGGCGTAGATAACGATAGATTGAAATCTAAGAGGTCTTCGCCGGTATAACCATTGCAATATAGGTGTATAATTGCAAGTTTATTCATTTCAGCTAGCACAGTCCTCTGTATCCTTGCTATAGTTCTTGCAAATCGTATATCTTGCTGAGATAATGTTGCTTTACTACCTAATCCCTCTTCGTAACCAAGATATGCCTTCGGTACCTTAAGCGCAGCAAATAATTTTTTCTGAATATACTCGACGTCAGTTGTTTCACCTGTGATTGATTGCCCACCAATATCTTCAATTTTAGTTCCGCTTTCTCCGCCTCTAACCGGTATGAAGTAATCTTCATCAATTGACAAAGGATTATATCGCAAATCAATTCGCCCGGTATTTCTATCGACCACAGAAGATTTCTTAAGAGAAGATTGTGCTTGTTCCATGTAATTTTGTATTTCTTCTGGCGGTACATTTCCAACATCAATATA
>Ga0209756_1000488_pt1 | contig 38896 bp, 39 predicted proteins | sample ETNvirenome_6_85_FD_184071 | JGI IMG/M metagenome (GOLD analysis project Ga0209756, IMG submission 184071) | Marine viral communities from the Pacific Ocean - ETNP_6_85 (SPAdes) (version 3) | ecosystem: Environmental > Aquatic > Marine > Oceanic | place: Pacific Ocean | collected 2013-06-19 | reverse complement strand
GTGTGGGTGACTCTTATGACAATGCATTGGCTGAAACAATAAATGGATTATTTAAAACAGAGATTATTCGCAGAAATGGCCCGTGGAAGAATGTTGATGCTGTTGAATACGCAACGTTAGAGTGGGTTAATTGGTTTAATAATCAACGCCTATTATCTTCAATTGGGTATATTTCACCAGCTCAATATGAAACAGACTACTATGATAATTTAAACGAGTCAGGTAAAGTGGCCTGACTTAAACAAACTGGTCTCCGATGAACTCGGGGCGATTCATAGTTCATTGTGCAACAATAGGTCTGCGAAAGGAGTTTTGATTATATTGTAATTTTCAAAAAATAAAAACTAAGCTCCATTCGAATAAATTATCACCTTTTATTGGAAATAAAAATGACTATTTTTCAACCTACACACTTGAAATTTACTGTGTTTATATCCATATATACTGATTAACCCATTACTCAGGAACTAACTATGTCTATTCAGACTCACTTCGATAAATTTAATAAGAAAATTTATCTAACAAGCCATTCTGCTGGATATAGAAAAGCTAAAGAGAAAGACGAAGGTATTTTTGAAGAAATAAAAAAGGCCTTTAGTGATGCAGGTTATCCTGTAATTGAAACCTTCATGCAAGGTTCTTTCGCCGTAAATACTGCAATTAATAGCCTTGATGGTGATTATGATATAGACCGTGCAATCGTCATTGATGCAGAAAATGCCCCAGATGATCCTATCGCTCCCAAAAAAATTATCAAAGAAGTGTTAGAAAAGAGAAGTTTTAAGGATCCAAAAATCAAGAAGCCTTGCGTAACTGCGGACTATAAATCAATAAATTTACATATTGACTATACCGTATACAAAAAGGAGATATCTTTTTTTGGCAATGACGTTTATTACCTTGCTGTAGGAAAGAATGGTTCTAGTGATGAACACAAGGAGTGGTCAGAGTCCGATCAAAAAGGTTTAATAGAATGGATCGATAGTGTTGATGATTACTTTATGGGCGCTCTAGTCAAGCGGCGTCAATTAAAACGCTTAATTCGCTATGTAAAGCGTTGGAGAGATGTGAACTTTAGCTCTGAAGGCGTTAGACAAAAAATATTTTCGATAGCATTAACTATAATGGTTAAAGAGCAATATAGTCCTTCAGTATTGTCTGATGAGATAAAAGATGACCTGGTTGCTCTAAAAAATACGATTGATGAAATTTTAGACTCCAACTATATAAAAAAGCTTTGGGGTTTAGAGGCTTATCGTATTTACACTAAATTACCAAAAAAACCATATCGCGATGTATTTCAACATAAAGATAATAGCGTAAATGTTGATGGTAGTGATTTGAATACAGGAATGCAGTTTAAAAATAAATTAACTACTTTAAAGAACAACCTTCAAAGAGCTATAGACGAGCCTAATGAAATAAAACAGTGCGAAATATTAAATCAGGTTTTTGGTGACGATTTTGAGATACCCAAAAAAGACAACAAATCATCTATATCAGGCAGTGCTTTAACTTTTTCACCTCTTAGCAATGCTGGAGCTTCTGGTACTTCGCAGGGAGCCTAGCTAGCATGAACTACGATTTGATACTCAAACACTTTCTTAACAGTAACTTTGAAGTTGAGCCATCTCAATACCTAGATCAAGATACGATTACAGTAACTATTGAGATTAATGGTAATTTTCTTCATTTAGTTCACTTTTGCGTAGACGAGCTCAGACAGCTTCCACTTTTCTTTCTTAGTAATCCATTCAAGCTAGGTGTACTAGCACATATTCAAATTGATCCAAAATATAAAGATTTAGGATTTATATGTGTAAATCATCTGGAGTCGGTATCAGTAAATTTTGAGCGACCTGAACTAGCTTTTGAAGAATCGATTGACCGCCACATCAAACTACTTGATTCTTTAGTTACTGATCCAGAATTTAACCATAGTGAACTACTTAGAGAATTCAGCACTAACTGGTACAGAAATACTCAAAGCTTAATAGGGAAGTCACCTAAAAAGCTATTTTGTACATTAGATACACAAGATTTCACTCAGTTAAATCTTTATAAACCTGTTATTAATGATGAAGTAATGAGTATTTCTGCATCATTTGCAGCAGCCCCAAAAGAGAAGGGTGACCCGTATGTAGAGCAGTTTTTAAATATAAAATCAAGGCAACTCCATAAAGATGCTGTATGCTTTTTCATGTCATTCAATAATATTAACCCGATTATTCCTACTACCTCTGATGAATTAAAAGACTGGTTGCTTGAAGCTATCAATAAACTTCCTTCACAAACTAGAGCGATTATTGAAAGTAAATTTTTTTCATACAAAGCAAAGGAATTCTGGCTAATCATCAATACTGATACGCCTTCGGGGAAATCATGGGTCGGATTAAGATTAAGCATCGATAAAAAGAAAACATTCCCTGTTAACAAAGAAAAATTTCTTAAGTGGAAAATTGAGCCAATCTATGTTGAAGCTTTCAACAAAGAGCTAATGCTCCCAAGAAGTGGGGCTATACCATCTCTAGATAAAAAAAGTGTACTGTTAATCGGATGTGGCTCCGTCGGAAGTGAGATAGCAGATAAGCTAGGGGCATCTGGCATTGGTAATATAGATATTACAGATCCGGACAGTTTTAGTACTTCAAATATGTATCGCCATACGATGAGTGGTTACATGATAAATTGGTCAAAATCTAAATCGGTAGCTAACCAACTTTTGGGAAAATATCCTTGGGTTAAGTCAGAAGGCTTTAGCCATGAATTATTAAACCTAAGAGATCCAAATATCCTAACAAGATTTGATCTAATAATTATTGCTATAGGCTCCCCAACGCATGAAAGACTATTTCACGATTATATTATTAAGTCTAAATTAAAAGTCCCAATTATAAACTGTTGGCTTGAAGGGTATGGGATTGGAGGGCATGCAGTGCTCGATATTCCAAATAGTAAAGGTTGCTTAAGATGTGCTTATGTAGAACCAAATACAGGTATTAGAGGACTTTCTTCTAACCTCAATTTTCTAAAACCAGATCAGGATATAGTAAAGAATTATGCTGGCTGTGGTGAAATGTTTATCCCATATGGGGCAAGTAATTCAGCACAAACGGCACTGATAGCAACTAATTTAGCTATTGAATATTTACGAGATAATATTAAAGAATCAACCAAAGTTAGTTGGAAAGGAGATAGTAAAGATGCTGAGAATGAAGGCATAATTGTAACGGATAGATATAATAAATTTACACAATCGCTTAAAAAACTTACTTTAAGGCATCTTTTATGTGATATCTGCAATCCTAGCAATTCTATTATTTTCGAAAGTAAATGTGGTAAGCGCTTAGAGCTACCTATTGATATATATGAAGAACTACAAAATTATAGGCAGTTAGATAGTACAAGCTTAGAATCCGCTGGACTTTTAATTGGATATTATAAAAGTAGATATTCTGTACTAATTGATAGAATTACAAAGCCAAAAGAAACAGATAAAAGAACACGTACGTCTTTCAAATTAGATGCAAAAGCTCATCAATTTGAAGTTGATGAAGCGTATGCAGAGTCTGAACAATTGATTGGTTATACTGGTACTTGGCATACGCACCCTCAAAGTAAACCTATACCATCTAGCCCTGATTTATCTGACTGGCGAACCCATGAACGAGACAATCCTGATAGAGCTTTGTTTTTTATAGTTGTTGGATTAGAAAAAACCTCTGTATATTCAATTAATGACGGTGCAGTTATTGAGCTTCTTGAAGCTAATATTGGGGAATAAACATATGTGGGAACGCTTTAAATGGTTGCTAACAACCACCTTTAAATTTAAAAAAACAGCTTACCCTAGAACTTTATGGGGAACAAAACTATGCTTACTTTCGGTTACCGCTGGTATGTTCTCATTAGGCACAGTTAATATTAAGTTTGAAAGTGGATTCTTCGTAGATACTCTTGGACTAAGTTACAAAGAACCATCTCTATACTCAATGTATCTAAGTATTCTGTTGTTTTTAGTTGGCTGTATTTTAATATTTTCTGAGTGGAATCAAAAATTACGTCATACTGCAAAAGTTATGATTTCTGCTATGCCAGGTGTACCGGCTTACTTTCCAGAAAACATATTAGACTCAACTGAAAAAGCTTTCTGCAGAGAGCCCATTACCATTGGTGTCCAACAAAGTGCTACAGAAAATATTGATATACAAATAAAGCGTTATAATGCTGAGCTAGAAGTTGAGGTTTTTAAAAATTATATACTCCATGATCAAGGCCAAAAGCTATATATTGGAGGTCTTGCAAGAATTCCTTTTCTTGTGGCGTATGGTGCAATGTTAAGGAATATTACCTCTGAGATTATCTATTTTGACAAATTTCACCGTGATGGTAGCTACGGTTTGCTATCCGATGAGAATAAACAAATTAGTTTTAAAAAATTTGACTCTGTAGATAAAGTGAATAGTTCAGGAGAAATAGGCATTGCTATCTGTTTTACAACTGAAATAAACACAAATCAGATTCCAAAAGAACTAAGAAAATTTACAAATATTTTATTTTCAAATCAAGGGAACTCGAGAAATTTAATAAAAAATCAAGACAATTTACAAAAACTATCAACACAAGTGGGTGAACTTATTGATCGGCTTTCATCAATAAATGGCTGCAATAAAATACACCTTTTTTTATCTGTTCAGTCTACTTTTGCAATTGAGCTAGGGCGACGATATCAAGAGGGAACTCAGCAAAATTGGGTTATTCATAACTTTGACCCTCCGTCACAATCATATACATGGGCTATTGAACTATCGAAATCAGGTGTTTCTATTTATACCCCTTAAATAAAAAACTTGTACTATAATTTTCAGTCAATACCATTTAAAACCTACTAATAACAACCTAAACACTAATAAAATTAATCGCTTAGCCTTTCACAAAGATAACTTTCAAACTTTTCTGTTAGTTGATTGTTTACATTCATAGCTATTTCATCTAGCTCTTCCAAAATTATATTTTGCTCCTCTATATTTAAATCATCAAACAGAGTTTGTTGCTCAGTAACGTTTAGAGAGAGCTTTTTATTTTTACCCATATAGCACCTTAAAAAAATAGCAGCCTAATTTAAAGGCTCGCTTTATTTATAAAAAAACATATACGGATTATAGTCCGTGGTCTTATAAGCGCCAATTAAGGATAGTCTTTTATTTTGCTGGAACCAAAATGAAAGATATTTCTATCCAATTCGGTATAAATGTAATGAACAAGCGAAAAGAACTGAAAATCACACAGGAAAAAATGGCTCTTTTGGCAGATATAGATCGAAGTTACATGGGCAGAATTGAACGAGGTGAAGTCAATATAACTCTCATTAAAGCATATCATTTAGCAGATACATTGGAGTGTAACATTCGAGAATTACTGCCTTAGATTTCAAAAGTCCAGCCGTACTAAGTGAACTTATAATTTTTACGGTTACAGAGTATACCGCCAAATTCAGTGTTTGTGTCCATATAAATAAAATATAATATGGACTTTTATCAAATTCTGAGAATTTAGAAATCCTATATTTTTCAAACCCTTGTAAATGTCCATATTCATAACGATTATAGTTACGCAAATGCCGGCGTGGGAATTTGGTCACCAGCTACAGTGCTGGCAAAACGGTGGCCGTAAAAACTGTCGCAAGGTCAGTGCTAAATTTAGAAAAATGGAAGCCGATATAAACAATTTAGCCCCCGCAATTGGCGAAATTAACGCAGATCGCTCTAACTATCGCTTTGGTATGCTTAGCGAAAACGCTGCCCAATATGGCCGCTGCAAAGTAAAGGTTAACTTTAAACAACGCGTTGTAGAGCCTCCTTTTTATGCCCGTAAGCGCATTGCCGACACCTACGCCTATATGCAAAAAACATACGGCTTAAAAATATCAGACAAACAACAAAAACTATTTGATGCCTGGCAAAAACAAGCATTTGCAGATAAAAGCAGCGCAAGTAAGCTGTAGCACACCTAAGTGTATACACTCATTTACATAATTTAGGGGCGAATACGTTGAATAAATGAGCGGGTGTTGTAGTATTTTAAACAACTTATTTACAAAAAGTAGTTTTGTATGTTTAAAAATAATAAAGCAACACTCGCTATTATTGCTGCACTTTCAAGTCTAACGCTTGTGGGCTGTGGCGGTGGTAGCAGCATGAATGAAACGCCCGACCCAGTCGTCACACCTCCTGCAAACACAGCCCCGACATGGACGGCAGGTGTATTTGAGCCATCGGAGGAGTTAAAAAACTTTTGCGAAAACCCACGCACAGGTAACGATCCGTTTAATAATAATGAGCCTTACCCAGACCAAGCCGGTTCAGCCCTTTACGAAAAGCTTTGGCTTCGCTCGTGGAGCGACGAAACCTACCTTTGGTATGATGAAATAGCCGATAACGACCCTGAAAACTTTGCTACAGTGGCCGATTATTTTGCCCAACTAAAAACCGAAGAACTAACCGACTCTGGTGCTAAAAAAGATAATTTTCATTTTTCAGAGCCTTCTGAGGACTACTTTCAAGAAGCGCAATCAGGTGTAACCTCAGGCTATGGTATAAATTGGGCATTTATTGGCGACCCAGCTGATAGAATTTTACGTGTTGCCTACCTAGAAGACGACTCACCAGCAAGCCAAATTGGTTTTCAACGTGGCGATACCGTACTTGAAGTTGATGGCGTAAGCATTAATACCAGCACACAAGCAGGCGTAGATACCTTAAACGAAGGATTATTTAGCCCCACTAATGGCGACTCGCACACCATCGTTGTGCGCAGTAACAATGGCGCTGAAAAAACCTTTAACGTAACTGCCGGCAACATAGAGCAAACACCTGTACAAAACGTAAAAACCATTACCACTGCAAATGGCACTAGCGTAGGGTACATGCAGTTTAATAGCCATATAGGTATTGCCCAAGAAGGCTTAATTGCTGCAGTTAATAAATTTAAAACCGATAACGTGGAAGAGCTTGTTATCGACTTTAGGTATAACGGAGGCGGTTTATTAGCGCTTTCTTCGCAGCTGGCTTACATGGTGGCGGGCAGCGCCAACATTCAAAACCGTATTTATTACCAAACTCAGCAAAACGATAAACAACCGGTAGAGTCGCCTTTTCCGTTTATAGATGAAGAAATTGATTACTCAACTTTTTTTAGCACTGGCGAAAGCCTCCCCGATTTAAACCTATCTAAGGTGTATGTGCTTAGTACATCGGGTACGTGTTCAGCCTCAGAAGCCTTTATTAATGGCTTAAAAGGCATTGACGCCGAGGTAGTGCTCATTGGCGACACAACCTGCGGTAAACCATACGGTTTTACCCCAACACATAACTGTGGCACCACCTATTACACCATTCAATTTAGCGGTATTAACAGTAAAGGGTTTGGTGAATATGCAGCAGGCTTTACGCCAACGCCTACACCACAGTTTGATGCTGATGTAAAAGGCTGTGTAGTCAGTGACGACTTTGATAATCAATTAGGCAATCCAAACGAAGGGCTACTCTCTACTGCGCTTTATCATATTGATAATAACGGCACGTGCCCTGTTAGCACCGCCTCTGCAAGTATTAAAACGCAAGTACAAAGCGCTGCTGGCGATAGCAAGCAGCTATTACCTTTAAACGCACCTAATAACGTTAACCGTGGCAATATGGATTTAACCTGGCCTACGTTAAATAAGGATAAGTAATGGCTAAACTACTGGCAATATTAACCTTATTATTTATTGGAGGCTGTAACAGTATGAGTAATGCCACTGCTAAGCCTGCACTACTTACCGAGGTAAACCCAGGCGTTATAGCCACGCTCCAGCAAGCGATTATAAAAGCAAAGGGCGGCACACTAGTTACACTGGCCGACACCGTTTTTACTAAACGCAGCGAGCTATTATTAAGCCATGGAAATAGTAAAGACTCAAATGGTATGCCCATAATGGGCGCGCATAATATCAAGCCAGAAAAGTTTGTTTTACAAATAATCGGCAAGCAGTGCGTGCTTTATTATCCTAAAAAAGATATGTCTATTGAGCTTAAAAACGTAAGTTGTAAAGCACAATAAAATACTATTAAAAAGGCACACAGCATTAATACTGTGTGCCTTTATCGTTTTTCACTTGGTTTATAAGTCTTGATGTGGACCAAACACTTCGTAATGAATATGCTCGTTTTTAACACCTAGTGCCAGTAACTGGCTTTTCACAAACGCCATAAACCCAGCGGGGCCACATAAGTAAAAATCGCCATTTGTAAGAGGTAACTGTGTTTTTATGGCAGCTAAGTCCATTAACCCTGTAAAATCAGCCCTATCACTACTTTGATTAAACCACGTAATAGTTTGCAAGCTGTTATAAGCCGCACTTAATTCATTTAAATAGTGTGCAAACGAGTGCTGCTGCGCATTTTCGCACGCATGTAAATACATAATATTTTGCTTAGGGTTATCGCTTAATAGCGTTTCGAGCATCGCAAGCATTGGGGTTTGCCCTACACCTGCTGAAATAAGTACCGCTGGGTTTTTACTATTTCGTAAAAAGAAATCACCTGCAGGCGGGTATAGTTCAACTACGTCGCCTTGAGCTAGTGAGTGTAAATAATTAGACACCATGCCAGGTTTTGGCTGTAGCTCTTTTTTAACGCTAATACGGTAGTTTTTACCATTGGCTTTTTGTGAAATAGAATACTGGCGAATTTCTTCATATTCAGCGCCCGCTGGTTTAACTTTAATCCCTAAATACTGGCCTGGTTTATGGGTAATCACCGCTTTGCCATCTATAGGCGTTAGTGTAAAACTTGTTACGAGTGCTGATTCAACCTGTTTGTTGGTTATTTCAAATTGGCGCGTGCCCGCCCAACCACCGTGTTTATTTTTACTGTGCTCATATAAAGCCGCTTCTTCGGTAATACAAATATCAGCAAGCAGTGTGTAAGCTTCACGCCAAGCGTATTCTACATCCGGCGTAAACTGCTCTGGTATTAGCTCTTTTAAGGTGCCAATTAAGTGAGCACCAACAATGGGGTAGTGCTCTGGTAAAATATTTAAACTGGTGTGCTTATGGTTAATGCGCGCTAATGCCTCTTTTAACACCGCTAAGTTATCAATATTTTGGGCGTATGCCGCTAAGGCGTTAAACAAAGCAAATTGCTGGCGCCCGGTGTTTTGGTTGCTCATATTAAAAATATTTTTAAGCTCTGGGTTATGGCTAAATAGTCGCTTATAAAAATGATCGGTCACAACCGTGCCGGCTTGCGCTAATAACGGAACAGTGCTTTTAACAATCTCAATGGTTTTATCAGATAACATAATGTAGTCCTGTAGATAAACTAACCACGGCGCCCATCAACACGACGGCGCGTTAATATAGGTGTGCAGTAAATTAAAAATAACAAAAAAGCCACTAACCACAGCAAGGCACTGATCTGCCAAGCAAAGTGTGGCGCAATAATTAAGGGGAGTATGGAGCGAGTAATAGCTGCCACCAGCACAAGCGTAAAAGCAACAGATATATATTTAGGTGTATTAAGCGTACGCCCTGTATGCCCAAGTGATACACGGGTCATCATGGCTAAAATCATCATCCCTATTGTGCCAATAGTGATAAGGTGGAGCGCATCTTTGAAAGGTATTACGCTTGTATAAAAGCTAAATGCAATCATCATTAAGCCAGCACCTAAAGCAAAATAAGAAAAATGCAAAGACCATAATAAAGGCACTTTTAGCACGTTTGCATGCCACCAAAGTTTTGCGCGAATTAAGTGAAGCGCAGCCACCATTGCAACAATTAATGCAGGGCTAATTGAGCTTAAAAATAATTTACTGATAAAAAATAAAGTAATTGCCAATATTGATAAATACAGCATTGCTTTATCAATTTTAGGAGTGCGTACTTGCTCGCTAAGCGCTAAGCCTTTAGCTGTAAAAAAAGGAATAACCCGCCCTGCTACAATGCCGACCAGTAAGCTGACAACCAATACCGCAGTGTCAACCACAGCCAAAGCAAGCTGCATGTTGTTATTTAAAACAAGGAGTAAATAAAGAGTATTAAGGGCGCACAACACGCCTAAAATAACTAAAAACGGGTAATTATTTTTACTGCGTGCTGCTATTAGCATATTAGCCAGCGCCGTAATTACCCCTAACCACCATGCTAGCTGTAGCACAGTAACAAGCCATAAATTAGCATTAGCAAAATCAGCCAGCTTTATAAAAAATGCTAAACGAGCACTTATCCATACAAAAGTAAGTAGCATAAGTGCTTTGCCACTTATACTTTCAACGCCTGTCCAAGTTTGTGCCGCCGTAAGTAAAAAACCGACTGCTACCACTCCTGCAAAGCCAAATAGCATTTCGTGCGCGTGCCAAAGTGTGGCTGGCATGGTTAAGTGCCAACTAGCATAGCCCGTTAAAATAAGTAGCCAATACCCTATCGATAAAAATGCCAGCAAACCGCCTGCTAAAAAGTAGGGTCTAAAAGCAAGCATCCATAACGGCCATTTTGTTACGTGATGAATAGCTATGTGCGCTGGCATTGGCTCTGTTAAATTTAGTGGGCGCATTAGCGTACTTCCTGCCCTAAACCATGTTGCGCAACACAACGCAGCACATAACTAACTTTTAAAATAGCTGCCACTACAATCGTACTAATATGCGCTGATATTTGTACCTGCATCGAAAAGTGCTCTGCGTACGGGTAACTAATTAAAATGCTCACAACCATACAAATAGCGCTAAGCCCTAATACTGCATTAACAGTAAATAATAGCGATTTAAAAAATGCGCCTAACTCAACCTGGTTGTTTACATTATTTAGTGTAAGTGTGTTCATAACTACCTCAGTAACCATTAACGTCACTTAGCTATTACACATAGCGTGCCAATAAAATAAAACATTAATATTCAGTTAGTTAAATATAAACACTTTACAAATTGAGTCTTTATGACACACTCTAATTTAAATCATAAAAACACGAATAGGTCATTTTGACATGAATCAACAATTCAACCTTACCCAAGTGGCTTTAGAGCTTGCCCAAAGCACGCTGCACGAGCACAGCTTTGATCAATTATTGGCAACGGTTGAACGTGTAATACCTAGTGATGCCAGTGCATTACTTGTCGTGCAGGGCGAGCAACTCAAGCCCTTAGCCATCAAAGGTCTGATGCCCGACAGCCTTGGTAGGCGCTTTAAAATAGCAGAGCACCCACGATTAGCGGCCATTTGTAGTGCAAGCCACGCATTACAGTTTGCACACGACTGCCCCCTGCCCGACCCATACGACGGCCTACTGCTGGCCAAAACGGGCGATATTCCTGTGCATGCTTGCTTAGGCTTACCCCTTTACGATAAAAGCACTTTGCTAGGCCTGCTTACATTCGATAGCTTAAACGCAAATGCCTTTAGCAGTATTAGTGCAGATACACTCAGCACCTTACAAACACTGTGCAGTGCGCATTTTAAAACAGCCCTAGAGCTTGCCCATTACAAACACCATGCTCAGCATTCAAACGCCCTTGTACAAGCGCTAACGCGTGATGCACTTACTCGCGATGGCGGCGAAATTATTGGCCAAAGCCCTGTAATGCAAACGCTAAAAAATGAAATAAAACTCGTTGCAGCCTCTAATTTTAGTGTATTGGTGTTAGGAGAAACGGGCGTAGGGAAAGAGCTAGTAGCCCGTAATATTCACTTAAATTCTGCCCGAAAAGATCAACCGCTGATTCACTTAAATTGTGCCTCACTCCCCGAAAATCTTGCAGAGAGTGAGTTTTTTGGCCACGCCAAAGGCTCATTTACTGGCGCACAAAATGCCCGCCAAGGTAAGTTTCAGTTAGCTGATGGTGGCACGTTATTTTTAGACGAAATTGGCGAGCTACCATTGACTATGCAAAGCAAACTATTACGGGTGTTGCAAAGTGGTGAAATACAAACAGTGGGAGAAGACACGCCAAAATATGTGGATGTAAGGGTAATAGCAGCCACTAATCGTGATTTAAAACATGAGGTAGCGCAAGGCCGCTTTAGAGCCGATTTATATCACCGGCTAAGTGTTTACCCTATTACCGTGCCGCCACTTAATAAACGCGAGCACGACATAACTTTATTGGCTGGTTATTTTATTGAACAAACTGCCCGTAAATTAGGTATAAAACAATTAAAGCTAAGCACTGAAGCGCAAGTATTGCTCAACCAATACAGTTGGCCTGGTAATGTACGCGAGCTTGAACATGTTATTAGCCGCAGCGCATTAAAAGCTAAACAAAGCCAGTGGCAAAACCCAATAATAACAATTACAAGCGAGCACTGCGATTTAGCCCAACAACCAAACAACAACGCGCACGTTAGCACGCCAATTACCGCCCACATTGCTCATCATCAGCCCTTAAAACAAGCCGTTGAATCTTTGCAATTTACAGTTATAACCGAGCAACTAAAGCAGCATAATTATAACTGGGCAGCAACTGCAAGAGTGCTGGAACTCGACAGAGCCAACCTAGTTAGGCTTGCCAAACGCTTAGGCATTAAAGTTAAAAAAACTATTTAACGTGTGGCATGTTACTAAAGTAGGTTTTTAATAACGCAGCAAAGGCTTGCACTTTGGCCGTGCGGTGTACTAAATGGTGAGTAACCAACCAAGAGTCAAACTCCCAATGTAATTTGTCGTGCAATATAGGCACTACGTCGGGGTTATTTTCTATCGCGCTTTGATGCAACCCCCCTATGCCTAAGCCTTTAATAACCGCGCGCGCCGCTTCTGAGGTTTCTGATACTCTTAATTTAATTTGCGACTGAGGAATAAACTCATCAACCCAGCTAAAGTACGGTACACGCGCATTAAATCCCGCAATACCCGATATAAAATTATGCTGCTTTAAGTCATCTAAGGTTTTTGGCATGCCGTGTTTAGCAATATAACGTTTGTGAGCATAGAGGCCGGCCGATAGCTTAGCTAAGTGCTGCGCTATATAGTCGCCTTCATCAGGTTTGGGGCCTACACGTATTGCTATATGAGCTTGTCCGTGGTCAAGCCTTAGGCGCTTTTGCTCTAAAATCACTTCTAGCTGCACTTGCGGGTGCAATGTTTGAAACTGCTCACACACGTTGCTTAGCATATCCATAAAACCACTTACGGTAGTCAGTAACAAGCTCCCTCTGAGCTCACTATCGGCTGCGGCAATGGCATTATGTAAACCTTCGAGTGAGTTATCTATTGCTTGTGCGGTTTCAAATAATTTTGCCCCGCTTTCGGTTACTTTATATCCGCGCGCATGGCGATGAAATAACCGTACATTTAAGTTTTTCTCTAAGTTATTTATGCGCCTCAACACTGTGCTATGGTGCACACTTAGTGCCTCTGCTGCGGCGGTCAAAGTACCTAGCCTTGCCACTTCAAAGGCAACTTTTACGTCTTGCCAGTCGTCAAATTTTATTGCCACGCTACCCGCCTTCTACTTATGTGCATATACGCACATAAGTGTTGCGTTTATTCGGGTTTTCTACAAGCAAAAATTTGCTACATTAGTGTCATACCCAACTAATAAAAGGTCTTAATCATGTCAGCACCAAAAATTATCGCGCTCGCGGGTAGCCTGCGTAAAGATAGCTTTAACCAAAAACTCATTAACGAAGCAGCTCGTTTTGCTCTGCAAACAGGTGCTGAAGTGGAAGTAATTACACTCGCCGAGTTAAATTTGCCATTATTTAGCGAAGACATTGAAGCGCAAGGCACACCTACCGATGCACAACTATTAAAAGATAAACTGCGTAATGCTGATGGTATTTTACTGGCAAGCCCAGAGTACAACGGCTCAATTACTGCTGCACTTAAAAATGCAATTGATTGGGCATCGCGAACTGAGCAAGGCGCAGTCCCCGCATTTCGCAACAAAGTAGTGGCGTTATTTGCTACATCACCAGGTGGTTTGGGTGGTTTGCGCGGCTTAAACCATGTACGCGATATTTTAAGTGGGATTGGCTCGTTAGTACTTGCCGATCAGCTCGCTATCCCATCAGCATTTACTGTATTTGACGAAGATGGAAAAATTAGCGACCCAACCACTGCAGAAAAAGTTAGCGTATTAACGCAGCAGCTCGTTTCTATTGCTAGTAAATTAAGCTAATTTTTACGATTGTGTCGCTGCTAATTTAGCAGCGATAAAATCGGTGTGCGCTACATATAAAAGCCCAGCCACTTTGCGTATTACATACTCTTCTTGAGGGTCTATCTCTCCATCGGCATACGCCAATCGCCATAATAGCTCAATTATTTCAATGCGCTGCGCCGCACTGCAGTGATCGTTAATCTGCTTAGAAAATTGAAAGTAATCAATAGCCCCATCTAAGCTACCAGCGGCATTAGTGGTGAGCTCATCAACTTCCGATTCTGTTAAATTAAAGTATTTTTTTAAGGTTACAGTCAGGGTGTGTTGTTCATCATGGTCGAGCTTAGAATCAGCACGCATTACTTCAATAAGCAGCGCAGCAACCGCTGTTTTTAGATCATGCTGCTCTATGCTTGGCTGTTGCTCGTCAAAAGCGGCAAACAGTTGTTTTATTTGTTTGAACATCACATATTCTCTTTTTGGGTGTTAGACTTAACTTAAATACATCGCACTTAATGCTTTATTAATGGGTATTAAGTTCGCAAATTAAAGGATACATTTTTATGAAAGGCTTATACACACCGCATTTAGTTGTTGGCGCTGCATTGCTAGCCTTTTCTGGTATAGGGAGCGCCTTTGCAGAAGTGGGCGAAAAAGAAAAGTCATACGACTTTGATAACAAAGTACATTACTACCAAACCAAAATTGGTGAAGACAACTATAAAATAGAAATACAATCAGACGACTACAAACACTTTGCTAATCAAAGTATGTTTTTACTGCGCCACGCAGACAGATTATGCCGCGGCAGAACCTTTATGTTAAAAGTGCTTGAAGGCGTGCAAGAGTACGAACGTTTTCCTACTAAACCACGCGCTTATCAACCACCATTAAACGTTTTACTACAATGTGACGCACCCGAGAAAAAAGAAAAATAGTTTATTTTTCGTAGCCCCACGGCGCTGCTGGTGGAGTAATTGGTTTAGTTAAATCAAAGTCCACCTTAAACTCGCGCCCTTGGCGAATTAACCGATACGTAAAAACCTCAGGATAAATATACATTTGCCATGTATTACCTGCCGACTGCGCTATCCCTTGTGCTACAAATAACTCTTTAGAGTATTGATCGGCCGGGAAAGACTGCATTTGTGCAAAACCCGCATCAAGGGTATGACCGCCATACATAGTTGAAACATCGTCGCTGCCATCTTCATGGCGATGATCGTGCTTTAAGCTCAAACCACTGCCCGTTTTAGTAATGATCCATGTACGCGATGCATCATCTCCCACATGAAATGGTACTTGCAGCTCGCTATCAGTACATTTGCGTACATGCATAATTAGTTTTTTATTCTCGAATGAGCTTGGGCCTTTTGCGTTATCTACGCTTACTTTGCCCTCAAACGCTTTACCACAATGCGCAGCTATATTATTAAAAAATGCATCGTGTGTTGGTATAGATACCAAAGGCGCAGGACGCGCGATAGCCGCTGTTGAGGCAAGTAATAACGTTGCTGCCGTTAATAATTTCATAAAGTACTCTTATAATAGTTTTTTAATACCATAGCGGTTTAAGTTAATAATGGGAAATAGCTGCGACAAGTGGCTTTTCTGCTCTGTTTTTCATTAATGTTAAAAGTGAATAATGGAAGTCTTGAAAAATCACCTCACCCCATATTCGCGAATAAACACCAAAATTTGTATTATCTTGCACAGTCGTTTTTAAAGTTAAAATCGTATTGCCGCTTTTATCTTCACTTAACGCATACCCACCATAAAGAGGTGAAAAGTATTCGCCGCCTAGTTTTACGTGTTTATCGAGTGCATCATCGGGAATAGCATCAGGGTCTATCTCAAATCTATAAAGCATCTGTTTATTTGGCTGCCAATCCGTAATCACTTCTTTAAATGTAACTCCTTTTTGCCATTTACTCGTTCTAACAGCCCCAACCCCCTTAGCATTCATATTTGCCTCTAAAGGTTTAGGTACACCTATTAATTGGGTAAGCGAAAATGGCAATTCTTGTGGCTCTATGGTGCTTACATTTGCAAGCTGCTGCCATACACGATTTATAGGCGCTTCAATAACTATAGAGTTGGTTACTTCATACGTTTTTGATAAGTGTAAATAATTTACCTCAATAGGTGAGAGCAATACAGGAAGCAAAGCTATTGAAAGTAAAGGCCTGTTAGCGTTTTTTGTTTGACGGTTTTTAATAAAGCCTGCCAGTAAACCACCCATACTTGCAAAGAGCATAAAGGCAGGCAAAGCCATTGCCACACAAATACTGCCTTCAAGCAGTGTAATAACGCTTACAAGTAAAAAAACAAAAATTGGCTGCCAAGCAATTGTCACCATTTGCCTTTTAGTTAATGTATTTGAGCTTTTAAATTCAAAATGAATACGAATATAGCCAATTGCAACGGGCACTAAAAACATAAATGAAATAGATACAAGGCTACTTAAATTATAAGTATCAAGCAGCTCCACAAACAGCCGCATAAATATGCCGTAAAGCGTACCAAGTAAAATACCAATTGATTTAGGAGATTGAATTTGCATTGAATTTCTTATTATTTGAGTAACCATTGAACCTAGCAGATGCGCTATTTCAGTTCAATTAAAATACATAAACCACTACTTAGACTAAAGGATAACAGCCTTGTTTTTACAATGTTTCACCAAATTAGAACACATAAAAAACAAATCAACACACTGATTTTAAACAAAATATACTTTACATTTAAGAATGCCAACACAATGATTTAGCATAAAATAAAGCCATACACGACCTTTTGCCTATACATTCCTGAGTAAAAGCTGATCTACTCTGCTCCTTCACTATTCATTTGCTTTAACAAAAGCCGTATTAATAAATAAGCAACGAGTAACAGGAGGGACTATGTCAGTAACCCCAAAGGGTAACGAGCCAGAAAAAACAAGCGCACCGCACGTAGATGATGCCAACAGCTATCAAAATAAGCATAAACCAAGTTCAGAATTTAATACCCGCGACGAATACCTAGAGCACGAGCTGCAAATTATGCAGCCTAAGCGCTGGCGGCCTAATTTACCATTTAGAGACTACCGCTTTGAATTTGAAGACACGATTCCTGCCATGGCGGGCACCATTGGTAAAGTCGTTATGGTGGGTGCTATTGCCGCTACTTTTGCAGCGCCACTGGGTTTAAGTGATGCGTTTGTGTTAGAAAACGTACGCTATGAATTACTGATTGTTTCTATTTTTATTATTTTGTTTTCAGGCTTTATCTTACCTACCGCTAACTTAGCGGGTACTCATGGGCCACTTATTCCTCTTATTCCTATTGTGGTTGCCGCTGGCGGCCATCCTATGGCGTTTGGCTTACTGATTGGTGCCTTTGGCTTTATTTTAGCCATAACCAAAGGAGGGAGCTTGCTGGCACGCTTAACCAGTAAAGGTGTGTGCGGGGGCTTACTTATATATTTAGGCTTTATTGGCACAATTTCGCAGGTTAAAAAGCTGTTTGCATGGGCTGAGGCCATAGATATGGCGCACATTGCATTTATTGTTATTTTGGCGACCATTTTATTGTATGCGTTACTTGAGCACTTTAAAAAGCGCTGGTTAGCTGTGCCGCTTAGCTGCCTTATTGGCGGTGTGGTTGCATTTGCACTCGGTGCGCCGTTTGAATTTAATACCGCGCCGGGCTTACCAAATATGAACCCAGCTTATTGGTGGGGCGAAAACACAGGCTGGATGCTTGGCTTACCTACGCTTGAAAGCTTTGTGGTTGTGCTGCCATTTGCGGTATTGGCTGTGGCTATGTGGTCCCCGGATTTTTTAGGGCATCAAGTATTTCAAAAAATTAGTTACCCGCAACGCACTGAAAAAGTTCAAATGAACATAGACGACACCATGCTAAGCGCATCGGTTAGACAAACCTTTGGCTCGCTGGCCGGTGGTGCTAACTTTACCTCATCCTGGGGGACTTACATTGTCCCTGCCGCTATTGCTAAACGCCCTATCCCGGCGGGCGCCATTTTAACAGCCGTATTTTGTATTATTGCGGGTTTATGGGGCTACCCAATGGATTTAGCCATTTGGCAACCCGTGCTGTGTGTTGCGCTTATTGTAGGTGTGTTTATTCCGCTGCTTGAGGCGGGTATGGAAATGACACGCGAAGGTAAAACAACGCAATCGGCCGCTATTGTTGTGTTTGCGTCAAGCTTGGTTAACCCTGCTTTTGGTTGGTCACTGACTATGCTGCTTGATAACTTAGGCTTAATTGGCTGTAAAGAGCGCAGTGCTAATTTAACTAAAATGAGCCGCTGGGTTATTCCGCTAATTATGTTTGTTATTTTAACTACCGTTATGGCTATTGTTGGTATGCTGCCAGGCATACCTGCGCTAATGGCAGATTTTAGACATTAATAATTTGAAGAGTTAAACATAAAAAAAGCGCGGCTTATATACTCAGCCGCGCTTTGTTTTCATATGTAATTAATTGCTTTTCGTTACTGCCAAGGGCGCTCAGCAGCAAGTTGTTTTTCAAACGCATCAATTTGTGGATTTAGCGTTTCGGTCACACCAATAAAATCTAAGCCACTTAATAAACGCTCTTTTACGTCTTTACGAATATCAAAACTAATTGGCGCAAACTTATCGCTTGTTAGTGTTTGGTTTTCAAGATCGATTTGAATGTTTATATCGTCGTGCTGCTCGCTAAGTACAAACAATTGCTCAAGCGTATCAGCGGGTAGCGCAATGGCTAGCATTTGGTTGTTGCCACAGTTATTAAAGAAAATATCAGCAAAGCTTTCCGCTAAAATTACTTCAAAACCATATTGCTTAAGCGCCCACGGTGCATGCTCGCGTGATGAGCCACAACCAAAGTTGTCGCGCGTTAATAATATTTGCGCGCCTTGGTAGCATGGGCGGTTTAAAATAAAATCAGGATTTGGTTCGCCGTTTTCTAGGTAACGCCAATCATAAAACAGTGCTGCATCAAAACCATCACGGCTAGTTGATGTTAAAAACTGCTTTGGAATAATTTGGTCTGTATCTACATTGTTTTTATCAAGTGGGGCCATTAAGCCACTAAAAAATACGCTCATTAGGCTTCTCCTCTTATATCAACAAAGTGACCATGTATTGCAGCAGCGGCTGCCATTGCTGGGCTTACTAAGTGCGTACGCCCGCCACGGCCTTGGCGGCCTTCAAAGTTACGGTTAGAGGTAGATGCACAGCGTTTGCCCGCTTCTAAGCGGTCGTCGTTCATTGCTAAACACATTGAACAGCCCGGCTCGCGCCACTCAAAACCTGCCGCTTTAAAAATATCGGCTAAGCCTTCGTCTTCGGCTTGCTTTTTAACAAGGCCAGAGCCCGGTACGATAAGTGCTTCAATGCCTGCGACTACTTGCTTGCCTTCAACAATTTTTGCCGCGGCACGTAAATCTTCAATACGGCTATTAGTACACGAACCAATAAAGACTGTATCTACTTTTGCGCTTGATAATTTATCGCCGGCTTTTAAGTCCATGTATCTAAGTGCGCTGCGTATAGCATCGGCTTTAATTAAATCTGGTTCTTGGTCAGGATCTGGTATGCATTCATCAACGCCAATTACTTGCTCTGGGCTTGTACCCCACGTAATTTGCGGCTGAATGTCGTCAGCTTCAAGCTCAACACTCAAGTCAAACTCTGCGCCTTTATCTGATTTTAAGGTTTCCCAGTATTCAACTGCGGCGTCAAAGTCAGCGCCTTTAGGTGCAAATGGGCGACCTTTTAAGTAATCATACGTGATTTGATCTGGTGCTATTAAACCTGCTTTTGCACCCATTTCAATACTCATGTTACATAACGTCATACGGGCTTCCATTGAAAGTGCTTCAATGCCTTCACCACAAAATTCAGCAACATAACCTGTACCGCCAGCTGTGCCTAACTTACCAATAACCGCCATAATTAAATCTTTAGAGGTTACAGTTGGGCGAAGCACACCATTAATTTGAATTTTTAACGATTTTGCCTTTTTTTGCTGTAGCGTTTGCGTTGCTAATACATGCTCAACCTCAGAAGTACCAATACCGTGCGCTAATGCGCCAAACGCGCCATGCGTAGAAGTATGGCTATCACCACATACAATGGTAGTGCCAGGTAAGGTAATACCTTGTTCAGGCCCCATTACATGCACTATGCCTTGGTTAATTGAGTTTAAATCGTAAAGTACAATGCCAAACTCTTTACAGTTAGCATCAAGTGCCATTAACTGGTTTTTAGATACTTCGCTTGCGGCATCAAGTGATCGGCTTTTAGTCGATACGTTATGATCCATTGTTGCAAAGGTTTTTTCTGGGCAACGTACCGTACGGTTTTTTTCACGTAGGCCTGCAAAAGCCTGTGGTGATGTCACCTCGTGTACTAAATGACGGTCAATATAAAGTAAATCAGTTTGCTCGTTTATGCTGGCAACGGTATGTGCTTGCCAAATTTTGTCGTATAACGTTTGGGCCACTTGCTAATTCCCTACTTTGTTAAATCGCAGCATAACGGTGCTGCGATTTATATATTAAATACGTGAAACGATGGCAGCTGCCACATCGCTTGTGCTGTATCCACCTTGTGGGTAGATATCTGGCGTGCCAACGCCTGCTTCTACGGCTTCGGCTACGGCTTTTTCAATGGTGCGCGCAGCTTCGTCTTGGCCTAATGAGTAACGTAGCATAAGTGCAGCACTTAAAATTTGTGCAATCGGGTTTGCAACGCCTTTGCCTGCAATATCTGGTGCTGAGCCACCGGCTGGTTCGTACAAACCAAAGCCCGATTGATTCAAGCTTGCCGATGGTAATAAACCCATTGAGCCTGTGATCATTGCACACTCATCTGACAAAATATCCCCAAATAAGTTATCGCAAAGTAGCACGTCAAACTGGCTAGGCTGTTTAACTAATTGCATAGCTGCGTTATCTACGTATATGTAATCTAGGCTGACTTCTGGGTAGTCTTTGCTTACTTCGGTAACTACTTCACGCCATAATACGCTTGATGCAAGTACGTTTGCTTTATCAACCGATGTTACATGGTTACTACGTAATTTTGCTGCCTCAAAGGCAAAACGGGCAATGCGTTCAATTTCTTTACGCGAGTAAGTTTGTGTATCAAATGCAGCTTCTTCAGCGCCTTCGCCGCTTCGGCCTTTTTCACCAAAGTAAATGCCGCCAGTAAGTTCGCGTACACATAAAATATCAAAGCCTTTTTCGCTAATATCTGCACGTAATGGCGATGCTGCGCTAAGCGCTGGTAAAAGTTGTGCTGGACGTAAGTTACAAAACAAACCAAAGTGCTTACGAAGCGGTAAAAGCGATGCACGCTCAGGTTGCTCGTTAGGGGGTAGGTTTTCCCATTTTGGGCCACCTACTGAGCCAAATAAAATGGCATCGGCGTTTTCACACGCGCTTAGCGTTTTTGGTGGTAATGCTTCACCAAATTCGTCAATGGCTGCGCCACCAATAGCATGATGCTGACGGTTCAGGGTAAAACCAAACTTATTGCTTACAGCATCAAGTACTTGCTCTGCTGCTGCCATTACTTCTGGGCCAATACCGTCGCCTGCTAATACGGCAACGCTGTAGTTTGTTTTACTCATCCTGCTTTCCTTTGTTGTTTTAAATCAGACACTTTTTGTGCACGATAAATTAAGTTGTAAACACGGATCATGGCGCGTACCGACGCCTCTACCACATCCGCAGCAATACCCGCACCGTGATAAGGGCGACCATCGTATTTAGCAATAATGTTTACTTGACCAAGCGAACTTGCGCCTTGACCAGTGGCTTCTAAATTGTATTCAATCATTTCAACGCTCATACCAGTTAAGCGCTCAATAGCCGCAAATGAGGCTTCAACAGGGCCATTACCTGTAGCAGCTTCTTGTTTTGCTTCGCCATCAATTAACATTCCAATGGTAGAGCTGGCTACCGACTGTGAGTTAGACGCTGAGTTTACAAACTCTAATTGGTATTTTTCGTCTTTGTCGTTAATTTGATTAAAGTAAATCATGGCTTCAAGGTCGTAATCGTATACGGTGCCTTTTTGATCAGCTAACGCTAAAAAGCTCTCGTATAAGCTGTCCATATCGTAGTCAGCTTTTTGATAACCTAACTCTTCTAAGCGGTGCTCAATAACATGACGACCCGAACGCGAGGTCATATTTAATTGGTTATTTGGCACACCGACGCTTTCTGGCGACATAATCTCATAAGTATTTTGCGCTTTTAATACGCCATCTTGGTGAATGCCCGAGCTATGTGCAAAGGCGTTTTCGCCCACAATCGCTTTATTTGGCTGTACCGGCATATTGCATATTTTTGCCACTTGGCGAGATGCGCGATAAATTTCTTCGCTTTTAATATCGGTGTGTACGTTTAAGTGGTCTTTGCGCATTTTCATGATCATCGCCACTTCTTCAAGCGAGCAGTTACCCGCACGCTCACCAATACCATTTATTGTACACTCAATTTGGCGAGCACCTGCTTGTACCGCGGCTACCGAGTTAGCTACAGCTAAACCTAAATCGTTATGACAATGTACACTTAAACGCGCTTTATCTATATTCGGCACGTTATTCATTAAATGGCGGATCATTGCGGCGTATTCGTCTGGCGTTACAAAGCCAACGGTATCAGGTAAATTAATAGTAGAGGCACCGGCGTTAATTGCCTGCTCAACAATTTTACATAAATCCCAGTGCGGCGTACGCCCTGCATCTTCACACGAAAACTCAACATCATCAGTGTAGTTACGCGCTAATTTAATTGATTTAACCGCCATGGCCGTTGCATCGTCTAGGCTCATACGTAATTTGTGTTCAAGGTGCAAAGGGCTTGTGGCAATAAAAGTATGAATACGGCTTTGCTGTGCTGTGCGAAGTGCCTCACCACAGGCTTCAATGTCTTTTGCTACTGAACGTGCTAAACCACAAATAATTGGGCCTTTAACCTCGGTTGCAATACGTTGCACCGAGCGAAAATCAGCGGGGCTCGAAACCGGAAAACCCACTTCCATCACATCCACGTTCAAGCGGCTAATAGTATGCGCTAGCTGAATTTTATCGTCTTCTGTAAGGCTTGCTTTAAGTGCCTGCTCGCCATCACGTAAGGTGGTATCAAAAATCCATACTTTATCTTTGTCTTGCATAACTGCCCCTCATTCCTCTGTTACCCAAATTTCAATTTATCCCAGCCGCGAGATAATAAAAAACCCCGCAATTGCGGGGTTTTTAGTGTTTAACTCGATGCAAACACACTAATCCCCGCTCACTGACCATAGCAGTAAGAGGTTAAGTTTTAGTGTAATTAAACGAATATTTTGCATCTTGTTTCTTGTGTGTGTGTTCAGTGAGGCCTATTTTTAACATTACAAAGCAGTTGGTGCAAGCATAAATATTCCAAACAAAGGAATAAAAACCCCACATTGAAGAAATTTATATACCCAAAAATAGTATATTCAGGTTTTATAAATCACACGGATAGACTTTTTAGCTTAAATTAATGTGTTGAGTAAACTTGCGTGCTTAGATTAACTTATTGCTAATTTTTTAAGCTAAACCTGATTATTTGTTTCACGAATATAATGACCTGCACCGCGGGTAATATAACGCAGCTGCCAAATAACCCGCTCAATGAGTTCTTCGCGTTGTTGACCTTCTATATCAAGTGCTTCAGCGCCGGCATTAAATACCAGTGTTACCATGGCTTCGGCCTGAATATAAGCATGAATTGAATCACACTTGGTTTCGCTTTCTAAATAATGCGCAAGCTCTAAAATAAAGTGTTTTACCTCACGCGCTACGGCGGCTCTAAAGGCTTTTGAGGTGCCAGAACGTTCTCGCAGCAGTAATCTAAATTGGTTGCTTGAGTTATCAATAAACTCCATAAAGGTAACAACCGAGGTATTTATTACGCTACCACCACTGGCTATACGTCTGCGAGCTTGGCGCATAAGCTGGCGAAGGGTTAAGCCTGCTTCGTCTACCATGGTTAAACCTAGTTCGTTCATATCTTTAAAGTGGCGATAAAAAGAGGTGGGGGCAATACCGGCTTCGCGGGCAACTTCGCGTAAGCTTAAATTAGAAAAACTATGATCAGCACTAAGCTGATTAAATGCCGCCTCAATTAAGGCTTGTCGTGTTTTTTGTTTCTGTTGTGCTCTAACACCCGACATCCACAGCTCCCTGAGTAATTTTATATGAAGTTTTAATGATAATTAGCCGAATTGTCTAGTCTAATACTTGACGCCAAGAGATTGAAACACTATTTTAGCTTACAGTTGTACGCTGAGAGTAAAAACGATGAATAAACCACCGATTATTTGGACAAACGTCCTATTTTTTAGCCTAACCTTTTTGGCGGCTGTCACACTTGTACCCTGGTACGGCATTAGTTACGGATTTACCAGCGCGCATTGGATTGCATTTGTAGGCTGTATGTTTTACGCAGGCCTATCTATCACTGCCGGATACCACCGATTATGGGCGCATAAAGCCTATAACGTACACCCTGCAATAGAATTTATTTTTGCTCTTGGTGGCGCATTTGCTTTGCAAAACAGTGCGTTGCACTGGAGTAGCGATCATCGTATACACCACGGCCAAGTAGATGACCCAGTAAAAGACCCTTACGCCGCAACTAACGGCTTTTGGTACAGCCATATTGGCTGGATGCTACGTGATTACCAAGGCGATAGTTATAACGATTACAGTAATTGTCGCGATTTACAGCGCAATAAAATTGTTATGTGGCAGCATAAACACTACTTAAAGCTTGTTATAGCCATGAATGTCGGTTTACCGCTTGTGCTTGGTTTATTAGTAGGCGATGTGTGGGGTATGCTACTACTTGCAGGTTTATTACGCTTAGTATTGAGCCAGCACTTTACCTTTTTCATTAATTCATTGGCTCATATTTGGGGATCACGCCCATACACTGAGAAAAACACTGCACGCGATAATGGCTTTTTAGCGTTATTTACTTATGGCGAGGGTTACCATAACTTTCACCATATTTTTGCAAGCGATTACCGTAACGGTATTAAGTGGTTTCATTATGACCCAACTAAATGGATGATTCGCTCTTTAGCAGCGCTCGGTTTAGCCAGTAAATTAAAGCGCACCCCGGTTGAGCGCATAGAAAAAGCCAAAGCCGAAACGCTAATGAGTAAAACGCAAACGCGCCTTTCAAAATTGCCTTTAGCGCAAGATAAGCTTACATTATTACAACAAGAGTACGATTTACTGCTGAAAAAGCTGCAAAATTACTGTTCACTACAAAAACAAGTGTTAGAAGGTAAAAAAAATAACATGGCAAAGCAGTGTGAACAATCAGCATTAATGACACAATACCATGAGCTGGAAGCCGCCTGGGAGAATCAAAAACAGGCATGGCTAGCACTTAATGCGAGGTTATTAAAAGCCTCTTTTAATTAATTTAGGAGTGGCTGTGGCCAAACAACCAGAACAGAAAAAAGCACCCGTAAGTTTCCAATATGACGCAATAATTATTGGTACGGGCCCTGGCGGTGAAGGCACCGCCATGAACCTATCTAAAAACGATAAAAAAGTAGCGGTTATTGAGCGCCAACAAGCTGTTGGCGGTGGCTGTGTACATTGGGGAACAATTCCTTCAAAAGCATTACGCCACTCGGTTAGCCGCTATATTGAATACAAAGCAAACCCACTTTTTAATGTTGGCGAGCGCCCTAGCCGCTTAACGTTTCCTGATATTTTAAGCCATGCAAGTTCTGTTATTTCTAAGCAGTCAAACTTACGTAGCAGCTTTTACGACCGTAACCGCATTCATATGTACCAAGGCGATGCGAGCTTTGTAGATAAACACACGGTTGAAATTAAGCGCTTTGATGGCTCAGCAGAGCGTATTACCGCTAAAACTATTGTGATTGCTACCGGCTCACGCCCATACCGCCCACCTGAAGTCGACTTTAGCCATTCACGTATTTACGACAGCGATACTATTTTAGGCCTAGAGCACGACCCACAACGTGTACTTATATACGGTGCGGGTGTTATTGGCTGTGAATACGCTTCAATCTTTAAAGGCTTAGGCGCTAAGGTAGATTTAGTAAACACGCGCGACCGCTTATTGGCCTTTATGGATGCAGAAATTTCTGACGCGCTTAGCTACCACTTTTGGAATAGCGGTATTGTTATTCGTCATAACGAAGAGTTTGACCGTATAGAAACGCGCTCAGATTGCGTTGTAATGCATTTAAAATCGGGCAAGCGTGTAAAAGCCGACTGTATTTTATTTGCTAACGGGCGCACAGGTAATACCGATACGCTAAACCTTGAAGCTATTGGTTTAAAAGCCGATGGTCGAGGCCAGCTTAAAGTCAACGAAATGTACCAAACTGAGGTAGACAACGTTTACGCAGTAGGTGATGTAATTGGCTACCCAAGCTTAGCGAGTGCAGCATTTGATCAAGGCCGTATAGCTGCCGATGCTATTGCCTGCGGTAATTGCGAAGATAAGCTAATTATAGATATACCGGCCGGTATTTATACTATTCCTGAAATGAGTTCGGTAGGTAAAACAGAGCAACAGCTAACCGCTGCAAAAGTACCGTATGAAGTTGGTCGTGCTCAGTTTAAGCACTTAGCTCGTGCGCAAATTGCGGGCACAGAAGTTGGTAGTTTAAAAATATTGTTTCACAGTGAAACAAAAGAAGTACTTGGCGTGCATTGCTTTGGTGAGCGTGCCTCAGAAATTGTTCACATTGGCCAAGCCATTATGGAACAAAAAGGGGCAGGCAACACTGTTGACTACTTTGTAAATACCACATTTAACTACCCAACGATGGCAGAAGCCTACCGTGTTGCGGCGTTAAATGGATTAAATAGGTTATTTACATAAGCCTATAACCGCGCAGCAAAAAGCCCGCTAATTAGCGGGCTTTTTAATAGCTATTAATACCACGGTTGTTATTTGTGGTATTGCGCGCTTAGCTCATGTACTGCATTAATAAATACACCGGCGTTTTCTGGGTCTACATCTGGCGTAATACCGTGGCCTAGGTTAAATACGTGGCCATCACCTGTGCCAAAGTCTTCTAAAATAGTGCCTACTTCTTGGCGGATACGATCAGGCGTACCGTGCAGCATTGACGGGTCCATATTCCCTTGCAATGCAACTTTATCGCCTACACGGCGTTTAGCGTCGCCAATATTAATAGTCCAATCAAGACCTACTGCATCACAGCCTGTTGCTGCAATTGCTTCAATCCACTGACCACCATTTTTGGTAAATAGTGTTACCGGCACTTTACGGCCGTCGTATTCGCGAATTAAACCATCAACAATTTTATGCATGTATTGCAGTGAGAATTCGTTGTAATCGCGCGGGCTTAATACGCCGCCCCACGAGTCAAATACCATTAACGATTGCGCACCAGCTTTTACTTGCGCGTTTAAGTAATCAATGACTGAATCAGCTAGTTTATCTAGTAATAAATGTAGTGTTTGCGGCTCTGCAAACGCCATTTTTTTAATTTTACCAAATACTTTACTGCTTCCACCTTCAACCATGTAAGTTGCTAGTGTCCACGGTGAACCCGAAAAGCCAATTAGTGGCACTTCGCCTTTAAGTTCACGGCGAATAGTACTTACTGCGTTCATTACATAGCCAAGCTCGTCAGTTGGGTCTAGCTTAGGAATCTTTTTAACATCAGCAAGTGACGAAATAGGGTTTTCAAATTTAGGGCCTTCACCGGTTTCAAAGTACAAACCTAAACCCATAGCATCGGGAATAGTTAAAATGTCACTAAATAAAATAGCAGCATCTAACGGGTAACGGCGAAGTGGTTGTAGTGTTACTTCACATGCAAGCTCAGCATTACGGCACAGGCTCATAAAATCGCCCGCTTGTGCACGTGTAGCACGGTACTCTGGTAAATAGCGTCCTGCTTGACGCATCATCCATACCGGTGTTACATCAACGGGTTGTTTTGCAAGTGCACGTAAATAACGGTCGCTTTTTAATTCGCTCATAGCGTAAATAATCCTGAGGCTTATAGAAATTGTTCAAGATTGTACCACCATATTCTCCGGCTCTCTATCGCTAAGCTCGTAAAACATGTGTTACAGCTAACAGAACCTAGTTTGTTGCTTATTTAGTCACATTTGAGCATTAAATAACCAAAAAGAACTAACAATAAAAACTTTTTGTTAATATGTTTGCAACATAACAAAAACCTTGGTATTGTTTGTCCCGCTTTAACAAGAACAATAATAAAAATCTTAAACAACAATAACAAAAATATTTATAATAAAAATAACAAAAATCTTCTATAACAATAAGAAAGCTTGTATTAACAGGCCAAAACAAGAAATTAAGCCACCTTAACCGGTGGTTTTTTCTTGCCTGCAATAAAATAATAATTTACCTACAATAAATACACACGTGCACCAGCTCATACCTTTTACTTGTTGATATACACTTAAATAAAATATATCTTGATGTATAAGAAAATTTAAATTTAACCATAAAAGTGACCCAGCTTAGGAGAACAGTAATGCTGACGCGCGTAGAGAAAGCTCAACAAAAATGGGGTGGTAGCCATACTGTCATTGATAAATGGTTAAACGAGCGCCAAGAGTTAATTGTACTTTATTGTAAAATGGCTGGGTTTTCGCCATACGACAAAAAAGATCACGCCTTACCAGAGCCAGAACAAATTCAATCATTTTGCCAAATTTTAATGGATTACTTATCTGCCGGCCATTTTGAAGTGTACGATGACATTGCAAAAGCCTGCGAAAGCAAGGGCCTTGAAAGCCAAGAGCTGGCAAATACAATTTACCCGCGCATTTCTAGCACAACAGATATTGCTTTAGACTTTAACGATAAATACGCAGAAGTAGATAAAGAGGACTTATTAGCAGAGTTTGATAACGATTTGTCGGTACTTGGCGAAACGTTAGAAGCGCGTTTTGAACTAGAAGATGAGCTAATAGATAATTTGTTTTCTAACCACACAGATTAATAAAATAGCTTACAAAAAAGGGACCGTTATGGTTAATGCCGATCAGTTAAGAAATATTTTAATGATCAGTTGACCGATCTTCTATAGATGTAAGAATCCGATGAGCATTTGCCATCGGATTTTTTTATGAATATTAAAATAGCTTTAGACACCGCATTTAATGCCAGTACCCAATTTCATTCGTTTGAAAAACTCTCATCACTTCTAGATCCATCTATTATTGATGAGGCTTTTGTTGAAGCGGGAGTCGCAACCGTCAGAAAGCGTCGCTTACCTCTTGAATCTGTGATGTGGTGCGTCATGGGGATGAGTCTTTTTAGGCAAGAGTCAGTGTGGAATATTGCGACTAAGATGGATATTGCACTACCAGGTAAAGCACCGCTTGTTGCACCCAGTGCGATGGTTCAGGCTCGACAGCGCCTAGGAACCAACGCTGTCGAACAATCCTTTAAGAAGATGGCTAAGCATTGGTATCAACAAGGTAAATTCGAAACATGGAATGGACTAAATTTACTCGGTGTCGATGGGGTTGTGTGGAGAACGACTGATACAGCTCAAAACCGTGAAAAGTATGGCTCTGGTAGTACTCAGTATGGCGACACGGCATTTCCTCAAATCCGCATGGTGTGCCAAATGGAGCTGACAAGCCACCAACTCATTAATAGCGCGTTTGATAAATACAAAGCGAGTGAAATGGTGCTAGCAGAGCAGCTAATTAGCGATACGCCTAATCATTCACTGACCCTGTTTGGCCGTGGTTTTTATTCCTTAGGCTTACTCCATCAATGGCAACTCGCTGGAGAAGAGAGGCACTGGATGATACCGGCAAGAAAAGGGCTCCAATTTGATGTAATAAAAAGTTATAGCCGTGTAGATAAACAGGTAAGGCTGAGAGCCACACCACAAGCGAGAAAAAAGTTCCCCGAGCTGCCGGAGGAGATTGAGGCGCGGCTAATTACGAAAAAAGTGAAAGGAAAAGAGTGCAGAATTCTTACATCGCTTACCGATGTAATGCGTTACCCCAGTGACGAAATTGTAGACTTATACAGTCACCGCTGGGAAATTGAGTTAGGGTATCGTGAAATGAAACAAACGCTACTGAACAGTGAATACACGCTTAGAAGCAAACGCCCAGACATGGTTGAGCAAGAATTGTGGGGATTACTGCTTGCTTACAATTTGATAAGAGTGGCTATGACCGAAGCGGCTACACGTAAAGGTATCTGGCCAAATCAGCTAAGCTTCAGTGGGTGCTCAAGCGCGGTTGTGGCATTCTTACTTACAACGGGACTTGCAAGCCCAGGAAAACTCCCTGTGCTGTATGAGAACCTTATCAATCAGCTAACTTATTACGAGCTTCCGACGAGGCGGGAAGATAGATTTTACCCTCGAAGGGTCAAACCCAAACCAAGTAAATACCCCACCAAAAAGAAAAATACCAGTCAGCTTAACTGACTGGCATTAACCGTTATGGTCCCTTTTTGCGTTATAAGCTACCGCTTATTGCGCAGGTGCTTCGTCATCTTGTATTTCAAGTAGTTCTACTTCAAAAACAAGCGTTGAGTTAGCTGGAATTTTACCTAGGTCACGATCGCCGTAAGCAAGCTCAGAAGGAATAGTGAACTTGTACTTAGACCCTACTGACATAAGCTGTAAACCTTCAGTCCAACCCGCAATTACACGGTTAAGAGGGAAAGTAGTTGGCTCGTTACGCGCATAAGAGCTATCAAACTCAGTGCCGTCTAATAAAGTACCTTTGTAATGTACTTTAACTACGTCTGTTGCTGCTGGCTTTTCGCCTTCGCCTTCGCTAAGTACTTCGTACTGTAGACCTGACTCAGTTACTGTTACGCCTTCTTTTTTAGCATTTTCTTCTAGGTATTTTTTACCTGCTTCTTTGCTTTTTTCAGACTCAACTTTAGCTTTAGCTTCTTGCTTTGCACGCACTGATGTATCTAGCTCAGTTAGCACTTCACGGATTTTTTCTTCATCGATTTTTGCATTACCAGCAAGCGCGTCTTCAAAACCACGAATTAATAGTGCTTGGTCTAGTTCAATACCAATCTCTGATTTATCAGCTAGGTCTTTATTTAAAAAGTTACCTACTGATGCACCAATACCGTATGCTTGTTGCTGCTCTACAGTGTCTAATTTAACTTCAGCTTGCTCTTGTTTTGCTTCTTGATTACAAGCTGTAAGCGCTAAAACCGACGCTGCAATCAATGACAATCTAATCGTCTTTTTCATTTTAAATCTCCGACACACTTTGCAGTTGTCATTTATTGTATTATTACTAGTTAAAGATTAACGGCCTACATGATAGGCTGCTTGTTTAATAACTAACTAAATTAAAACCTAACCTATTATAGTGATTAGACAAACACCCTAGGCCTTCAACGTGACCTAGTCTAACCTCTCAGTCACTAAGAGTTAAGAGGAAATACCTGTAATATGTCGATATTTCGTACTTTTTTAATCGCTTTTAGCTGTTTATTAGCCCTAGCTTGTAGCGATCAAAAACAGCAAGCTGCACAACGCTTTGAACACGCAGCACAGGGTGCGTTTTCCTCGGCAGTATCTAACGATGGTAAATACAGCCTAGTCTCCTCCATTCACCATGGGGTCGCCCTGTGGGATAATCAACAGCAGGTACTAAAATATCAATGGTTTCAACAGCAATCACAAGAAAGCCTAGTGTATGCTGTGGCTATTGCGTTTGATAATAGCGTGGCCGTTACCGCAGAAAAAACCACTTTTGCCGTGTGGGATATTAGCAGCGGCGAAAACCGCGGCTATTATAAAATTCAACAAGCCACTATTCGCGATATTGCGATAAGTAACCAAGGCCGCAGTGTTTTATACGGCAGAAGCGACGGCGTAGTGGTATTTTTAAACCTAGAAACCGGACGCCGCATTGAGTTTTTAGGCCACCAAGACAAAGTAAACACCGTTGATTTGTCGCCTAATGGACGCTATGCCTTAAGCGGCTCAAACGATTACGTTGCTTATTTTTGGGATACACGTACAGGGCAAGTAATTCATCGCTTTAATCACCCGACACGTGTTACCCAAGTAACCCTAGACCCACAAGGTCGCTACGCATTTACCGCAGATAGTATGAAGCAAGCACATGTATGGAAGCTGACTACAGGTGATCTTGTGAGTAAACTGGCGTATATTGCGCGTCAGAAAATTTTTACTGCGGTACGCTTTAACGAACAAGGCACATTGCTGGCCACAGGCTCGCCCAATAAGCGCGTTGACTTATGGCAGTTACCCAGCGGAGAAAAAATTCAAACTTGGCAAGTCACACCACGTGAAGGCAGTAAGCCTAAATCGGCTGTGGTGCTAGATATAACGTTTATAGATAACGGCAAGTCGTTGTTAACCGAGAGCTCGAGCGGAATTGCAGAGCACTTTACAATACGAGAAGCAAATGAACACAATTGAAAATCGTTTAATGGAGCTTGAGGCAAAAGTTGCTTTTCAAGACGAAACAATAGAAATATTAAATGACGAGCTAAAAGCACACCAACAGCAGCTTGCAAAAATGAAGCGCCAAACTGAGTTACTAGCAGAAAAACTTAAAGAAGCGCAGCAGCCGTCGCTAATGTCGCAAATGCAAGAGCCGCCTCCGCCACATTACTAAGCACCCGACAAAATAAAAACCGGGTTAATCGCCCGGTTTAAATACACCAATTACTTGTTCAAATTGGCGAGTAGATGCCTGAACAGCGTTATCGGGTTGCGCCATTTTGTGGCCACACTCTACACACTCTACTTTTTCAACATCATGTTCTCTGTATAGCATCATGGTATCCATGGCTTTACACTCAGGGCACGATGCACCAGCAATAAATCGCTTCTTTTGTCTCACAACATTTTTCCTGTGGTTTGAACTGCACATATTTTATCGTATAACTTCCTATGTTGATACGCTTGATAAGAGCAATACGTTCTATGGTATGATAGCGCCAACTTAACCAGGGCACAGTAAAGTAACGCATTCATGATCCAAATCTCAGAAATAGAACTACTTCGTGGCGGAAAAGCCTTATTAAAAAATGCCTCGGCTACTTTATTTCCTCAGCACAAAGTGGGCTTAGTTGGCGCTAATGGCTGTGGTAAATCTACCTTATTTAGTTTATTAAAATCTGAGCTGCAACTCGATGCGGGTGATTGCAATATACCGAAAGATTGGTCTATTGCTTCTGTAAAACAAGAAACCCCAGCCCTTGAAATAAGCGCCATTGATTATGTACTTCAAGGCCACCCTGAATACTATGCATTGCGCATTGCCCTGCGTGAAGCTGAGCAAACAAACGATGGTGACACCCAAGCCAAAGTACATATTCAGCTTGAAAATATTAAAGGCTACAGCATAGAGTCAAAAGCGGGCGAATTACTGCACGGCTTAGGCTTTGCTAATCACCAAATAGAAAACCCTGTAAGCGCGTTTTCTGGTGGTTGGCGTATGCGTTTAAACCTTGCACAAGCACTTATTCGCGATGCCGACTTACTATTACTCGATGAACCTACCAACCACCTTGATTTAGATGCCGTTTACTGGCTTGAGCGCTTTTTACGCGCCTACACAGGCACCTTGGTACTTATATCTCATGACCGTGAGTTTTTAGACGCCGTGGTTGATCAAATTTGGCATGTCGATAAACAGCTTATTAATGTGTACAAAGGTAATTACTCACAGTTTGAACGCCAAAAAGCAGAGCGCTTGTTACAACAACAAGCAATGTTTGAAAAACAACAAGAGCAAATTGCCCATCTTGAGCAGTTTATAACTCGCTTTAAAGCCAAAGCCAGTAAGGCCAAACAGGCACAAAGCCGTGTTAAAGCACTCGAACGTATGGAAAAGCTGGCACCTGCACATGCCGACTCACCATTTGACTTTGAGTTTGCCGAGCCAACAGCCCTGCCTAACCCGCTAATGACCCTAGATAAAGCAAAAGCAGGTTATGCCGATGTTACTATTTTAAATAATATCGCGCTAAACCTAGTTCCTGGCAGTCGTATTGCGTTACTCGGTCGTAACGGCGCGGGTAAATCAACGCTTATAAAGCTATTAGCGGGCGAGCTTGAGCCGCAAGCAGGTAAAGTGGTTCAGCACCATGGCTTAAATATAGGTTACTTTGCGCAGCACCAACTTGAATCACTTGATTTAAAAGCCAGCGCAGTGACCCATATTCAACGTTTAAACCCACAGGCCACAGAGCAATCATTGCGTGACTTTTTAGGTGGTTTTGCATTTATTGGCGATAAAGCACTTGAACCCGTGGCGCCGTTTTCGGGCGGTGAAAAAGCCCGCTTAGTGCTAGCCATGTTGGTGTATCAAAAACCCAATTTACTACTACTTGATGAGCCAACTAACCACCTTGATTTAGAAATGCGCCACGCGCTAGTAATGGCACTACAAGGCTTTGAAGGCGCCATGGTTACCGTATCGCACGATCGCCATATGCTTAAAAACACCGCCGATGAATTTTATTTAGTGGATGATGGCAAAGTCACTCAATTTGGTTACGACTTAGATGCGTATTACCAATGGTTACTCAATGCCAATAAAGAAGCCGCTAAAAGCCAGCAACCTGACGAGCCAAAAGCAAATCCAAGCGTTAACCGTAAAGAGCAAAAGCGCCTAGAAGCTGAGTTTAGAAAAGCCATTCAACCACTTAAAAAACAAATTGAAAAGCTTGAAAAGCAGCTCGATAAATTTACTGCAGAGCTTAGCGAAGTTGAAGTAGCCCTTGGCGACAACACCCTCTACAACGACGATAACAAAGCTCAGTTAAAAGAGCTAATCGCTAAGCAAGCCACGCTTACCCCTAAAGTAAACGACACTGAAGAAGAGTTACTAATGGCGCTTGAAGAAATGGAAGAAAAAGAGCAGGCCTTTGCCGATGAACTTGCTCAATAAAAACGACTTTTGGCAATTTGCCTGCGCTTTGTACGCAAAGCCTGGGCAACAACAAACCTTGCTGGCGCTACAAAACCAGCAAGGTAAAAACGTTAATTTGTGCTTATTTTTGCTGTACTTAGATTCACTTAAGCTAAGTATTAATGCCGAGCAGCTCAGTGCGTTAATAGCGTCGATTAATGAGTTTGATACGCAGGCACTTAAGCCACTGCGTTCCACACGCAAGTATTTAAAAGCCAATCAAGAAAGTATCAATGAGTATACACAAATACGCCAAGAGCTATTAAGCGCCGAATTAAAGCTTGAAAAGCAACAACAGCAAATACTGATTGATACAGCGAATAAACTTAGCTTTTTAGAAGCTGTAAAGCCAAACAATATTGAGCTGTATGTGAAAGCCACTTAGGCTGTCAGTTTTTACACCCTCTTCTAAATGCTCATTTTAAAGCCAATTAATCACAAGGAGGGTTAGAGACGCTGCGCTTTTAGAGGAAAATAAAAAACCAAGTTATTATCGCTAGAAGTATAAGCCTAGCCGCTGTTGGCTCGTGGTTATCTTTTCTCATTTACTTCTCATTCTTTTCTCTTTGTGCAAAAAATCTTTAAGCCGATTGATTCTTCAAAGCCTATAGGTGCTGCTGTAGGAACTGAATAACCCCAAAAACATGATCTATATCAACTTTACTTGGTTACTTTTTCCACGCAGGGAAATAGTTTGATCTCGATCACATTATGCTTTGCAAAGTCACTTTATGATGTCTCCATCAACTGAACGAGGAGATTAATCATGAACGTATTCTTTAGAGACTTTTTTAGCGACCCTGTTTTATTTATGTCTTTTGGGATTTTAGGCGTCGTGATTTCTCTTTGCCTATTTTACGCTTTTTACTTTATTAAAAAAATTAGCGAGGCTGAAGTTCCCGAGCATCATTAAGCACGACGCACAAAGCGCCTACTCAGGTTACTGATTAGGCGCTTTTTATTTTATAAAGCGAAAAATTTGGTACACTAACGCTTCGTTTTTTTCATAGTGCGTAGTACAAACATGATCAATAAGTTTAAACCAGCATGGTGGATGACCAATCGTCACGTTCAAACCATAATGCCGCGTTTTTTCCGTCCATTTCACAATACGTCCTACGAACTTGAGCAACTTGATACGCCCGACGGCGATTTTATTGAACTTGCATGGTCGCTGCCTCATAACGAAAACGCTCCCCTTACTGTGGTTTTACATGGCCTTGAAGGCAACATAAATAGCTTTTATGCCAAAGGCATGATGAAAGCCTTAAAAAAGCAAGGTTATGCCGTAGTACTTATGCACTTTAGAAACTGCTCAAGTGAAGTTAACCGCTTACCGCGTGCTTATCATAGTGGCGATACCGCCGACTTAGCTTTTTTTATAAATCATTTAAGGGAGCAATTCCCCAGCCGCCCTATTATGGCTGTTGGTTTTTCGTTAGGGGGCAATGTACTGGCTAAATACCTAGGCGAAGAGCGAGAAAACTGCCCGTTAAGTGCTGCAGCCGTGGTTTCGGCTCCTTATGATTTATCATCATCAAGCGATGTTATTCGTAAAAGCTTAGGCAAAATTTACCAAAAGTATTTGCTCGATAGAATGAAAAAATCAATGCAGCGTAAATTGCCACAAATTAAGCAGCAAATACCTATTACCTCTGAGCAGTTAATGAAAATTGACGATTTACTAGAGTTTGATAATCAACTAACCGCCCCACTGCATGGCTTTGAAAACGCACACGATTACTATCGCCAAGCCAGCGCAATGCCTTACTTAAAGCATATTGCGATTCCTACGTTTATAATTCATGCCAAGGACGACCCTATGTTGTCGATTAAAGCCGTGCCAAGTAGGCAAGATGTGAGTGAGCATGTTACCCTGAGCGTCTCTGAAAAAGGCGGCCACGTAGGGTTTATTAGCGGTAATAATCCGTTTAGGCCGGTATTTTGGCTTGAACAAGCCGTCCCTCATTATTTTGGCCAGCACGTCCCCACTAAAGCGAGCAGTAAGCAGTTATGATTATCCCTTTTGAACAACTTGATAAAGACACCCTCTATAACCTAATTGAAAGCTACGTGCTTCGTGAAGGCACCGATTACGGTGAGCAAGAAGTGAGTATTCAAAGTAAAGTAGCGCAGGTTAATCAGCAGCTTAGAAATGGTGAAGCGATGGTGTTTTTTTCTGAGCTACATGAGTCGGTCACTATTATTTCAAAAAATGAATTTAAAGCACTGCAAAGCGAAGAGCATGAAGCGCAGTCGTTTGATTAGCGCCTAACACTTGTAACTTTTGAGCTGAACGTACACAATGGCTTTTTACCCAAAGAGCCAAAACATGATAAAACTCAGCACTCTAGTGGTAGCCATATCACTAGCTTTAACACCACAAGCCTTTGCAGAGCAAGTAAAAAGCCCGTCAGACAAAGCAGTAAAACTAGCAAAAGACACTATTTTAATCGACACCCATATTGATGTACCTTATCGCATCCACGAAAAATGGGTTGATGTAACTAAAGCCACCGACGGCGGCGACTTTGACTACCCTCGCGCAGTACAGGGGGGTTTAAACGCCCCTTTTATGTCGATTTATATTCCTGCTCACTTAGAATTTGAAGGCAAAGGTAAGAGCTACCAGCTAGCCAATCAAATGATTGATAGCATGGAAGCCATTGCACAGCGCGCCCCTGAAAAATTTGCTATTGCTAGCTCAACAGCGGATATAGAAGCGCAATTTGAGCAAGGTAAACTGTCAATTGCGATGGGCATGGAAAATGGCTCGCCAATTGAAGGAAAAATGGAAAACCTTCAGCACTTTTTTGACCGCGGTGTACGCTACATCACACTTGCGCACTCGCAAAGCAACCATATTTCTGACTCGTCATACGATATTCGCCGTAAATGGAAAGGTTTAAGCCCATTTGGTAAAAAGCTAATTACTGAAATGAACAACGTCGGTATGCTAATTGACGTATCACATATATCAGATGATGCGTTTTATCAGGTAATGGAGCTATCTAAAACGCCGGTGATTGCTTCACACTCATCACTGCGCAAATACACGCCAGGCTTTGAGCGTAATATGAATGATGACATGTTATTAGCGCTTAAAAAGAATGGCGGGGTTATTCAAATTAACTTTGGCTCAAGCTTTGTAACCTCTAAAGCCGGTGCGTGGTACAAAGACCTTAAAAGCACTAAAGAGACCGTTAAAAAAGAAGGCACTAAGCCAAGTAAAGACTTTGATGCAGCGTACCGCGCTAAAAACCCATTCCCGTTTGCAAGCCTTGAGCAAGTACTTGATCATATTGATCACGTTGTAGAGCTTATTGGCATTGATTACGTGGGCATTGGCTCTGACTACGATGGGGTTGGCGATTCGTTACCGATTGGCTTAAAGGATGTATCTAGCTACCCTAACCTAGTACAAGGCTTAATGGACAGGGGTTACAGCGATTCAGACATTAAAAAGATTTTAAGCGAAAATACGCTAAGGGTTTGGAAGCAAGCCGAAGCATATGCGAAAAAGCACTAGCGTGTAAGCTGTAAGCTGTAAGCTGTAAGCTGTAAGCTGTAAGCTGTAAGCTGTATGATCTGACCCCGATAAAGTAGACACGGGGTTTTAATTCATTGATTCATATTGTATGGGGCTAACATTTCCAATCGTCCCATGCATTCGCACTGAGTTGTAGTAATTCTCAATATAAAAACGACTTTGTATTGTCATTTCGCTACGACTCAGTTCATTTAGATTACTCATCCATTCTTTTTT
>Ga0209756_1000486_pt1 | contig 38948 bp, 41 predicted proteins | sample ETNvirenome_6_85_FD_184071 | JGI IMG/M metagenome (GOLD analysis project Ga0209756, IMG submission 184071) | Marine viral communities from the Pacific Ocean - ETNP_6_85 (SPAdes) (version 3) | ecosystem: Environmental > Aquatic > Marine > Oceanic | place: Pacific Ocean | collected 2013-06-19 | reverse complement strand
ACATTATTTTCGTCGGGGAATAACGGTGTAAGTTTATCGGTGGTGTATCTCGGGATGAGGGGCTCTGATTACGTAGGTACAGGTATCAACGCTATGGGCTGGACTTTTCGCGATGGAGGCATGACCCAATTAACCAATATTACTAACGGTGGGCCGCTTCCGACTGCGGCCATAACGAGCATAGACGTTCGGGGTAATACATCCAACGCGGCAGTAACGGCAATAGTGGGGCCAACCTATGTGTATTCACTGGCGATTTCGTAAGGAGTTAACCAATGAGATATTTTAGACAAAAAGTAGACTCAAAATATGTGACTGACCATAACGGAATACTCATAGAAAATAACACACCAACTACACCTGCAGAGGTTCAAGTTGCTGATATGGAAGCGGCTCTGGGCTTGCCAGAAGGAACACTCGAAGCGGTAGAGTATAACTCAGCGCCGAGTCCATTGGGAACAATAGCGATTCCGCAACCAACACGGGCGTGGAATGATAACGATCGAAACGAACGAAATAAGAAGCTTGTTGATTCAGACTGGACACAGGCAATTGATAGTCCCTTATCATCTAGTAAGAAGGATGAATGGAAAACATATCGGCAGTCGCTTCGAGATTTACCTGTTAACGAAACGAATGTCATAAAAATGACGTGGCCGACAGAACCAAGTTAGGAAAAACATATGCCATTAGTAGTACAATACTCTGGAACATTAACCACTGATGGAACTGAGCAAACATTAAATACGTCTACGTTTGTAGGTGTGCATGTTGTGCAAATTGATCTATCTGCAATGCAAGCTGGTGATTCTGTACGGCTTAGAACAAAAACAAAAGTACTGACGGGTAGTGCTGTAGCAATATTTATTGAGCAAACATTCTCAGGTGTACAGACTGAACCAATTATTCAAACAGAACCAGTAACATCTCCGTTTTCATTTTCAGCAACGCTAGAACGTACTGGCGGTAGTGATAGAGCATATCCGTGGTCAATTAACTCAGTCTAGGAGTAGCAATGTCACTATCGTCTACTTTATTATTAGCAACGGGAGCGTTTGTTCCAGCTTCTGGAACGGCTGGTATTGCAGTTAATGCAACTGGTAATGCTCATTTGTTTGAAATAATACCAGCAGCAGGAACTGCTACTATAGCAATAGCAACGACGGGAGCACTTCAATTGGTTTATCCAGCAGCAGGAAACGCAGGAATAGCTATTAATGCGACGGCATCGCTACAAACAGTTGGTGCAAGGCTTATGGCTAAGTGCTATGTCTCACAAATACCAGAAAGTGCTGGCGATAATGTCTATGCACCCGTACAGCACATTACAATGCGGCGCGGCGACAACCTTATTTTATACCTACGATTTAGAGATTTGCGAGACAACGTATACCCATTAGCTACCGCAGGTAACCTTGCTTCTATTTGGTTTACGGTTAAGGCTCGTTACAGTGAGCCTGATTCTGGGGCGTTAGTACAACGTACAGTAGGAGATGGCATTTACGTTACTGATGGGCCAAATGGCGAAGCACAGGTAGTATTAACCCATGCTGAGACTTCTATTCTAGGTGCGCGAGAGTACGATTATGTCTGGGATGTCCAGATTAAGCGTGATTTGTATGGCTCAGAGTCTATTATCTCCACAGCTAATGAAGGCACTCTGACAGTAAATCCAGATGTCACTATTGATGTCGCTACGCATGTTGAGGTGTCATCGTGAGTATGCTTGGTATAGACGTGCTACATGGGTTTTCTAAATTTATAGGAGATTATTGGGTCGGTGAAACTACTGCTACAGGCACTACTACCACGATGGTTGATAATAAGCTTGGCCGTTTTGGTGACGATTCCATTGTCGATTTTTATTTACGTCCTATACAAGATACTAATATCTATGAAGTAAGACGGTTAGATAGTTTCATTTCTAGTAGTGGCACAATGACATTTAGCCCTGCGTATACTATTACACCGCAGATTTACCAGAAGTATGAGCTACATAGGTACGATCCTGCTATTAAATACCAATGTATTGACGAAGCCAGGTATAGAGTTATCGATGATCTGTTTAAGATTGTGTATGACGATACACTTACTGGTGATGGATACAGTTCGAGTTTTAATATACCTCCTGCAATTAGGCAAGGCCCTGTCCGGGTCTTTGAAGAAAGCCCTATGGACACTGATACAAGTTGGAATCTCCTTTCTACTGCTAATATTGATGCTTTAACTAACTGGACTCCAGTCAATTTTACAGCGACATTAGAATCAAACAGTACTTCAGATGTAACAGTGCCTAAATACAGAGACAGTTGTACTCGCTTGTACACCACAGGCAGTGCTGTAGCTACTTACACTCAAGATGTAGCTAATATGTCTAGTGTCACAGCTAGTAGCGCAGCAGGCCGCAAAATGACATTTGGTGTTTGGGTATACTATCGAGGCTTTCCTAACGCTCAGAGCGTGTATGCGTCGATTACGAGCGATTCATCTGACGCTATCATCTCACAAATGCATACAGGTAATGGATGGGAGCTTTTAATTGCAGAGGGAGACATCGAAGGGAAAAATAGTACTGCGTTATCAGTCACAATTACGGCGGAAACTGATAGTCAGGGAACTGTCTTATTTGCTGAAAGGGCTTGGTTCTATTTTGGTGACAGTAGCCGTATTACAGATCGTTACAACCACCTTATGGGCAGGGAAGTCAGGCGTGACGACGTTATTCAAAAAGTATATTTAAACTTTGTTCCTGGATCTGGAAATCAATTACGTCTTGAAGGGCGCGATTACATTAGTAGTCTAGGTACAGGGACTGCACAAAACACAAGACGTACAGAAGTTGATGGCGCAAGTGCGCAAATATTGTATGCATCTGCAGCACAAATTTTATTTGAACGTGAGGGCATGAGTGCTGAATCAATGGAACAATTACAAACTCGAATTGCTCTTGCTGATAGGAGAAAAAGTGAGGTACGCGACCGTATAGTAATGCCATTTGCTCCATCAGTTAAGAGCGCATATGGCTAAGTCTTCTAATCGTGGTACGTATGATGTATTTTTTGAAGTTGATGGTGACAAAATTGGCTTTAATTTAGCTAGTAGTGAAACTGGTGCGGTAGGTTATGGCACAGGATTAGCTCCAGCTATAGCGCCTCGAGTAGACAATCAAGCGTTTACTTTTAGTTCTGTTCCTCCTGAGATTAAAGTACCTATTACTTTTGAAAACTGGTCAGGTGGTGTAGGGTATCCTGTAGCAGATACAAATCAACCTTTAGTATATAACTATGGAATGCGAGTAGATGGCTCTACGCCAGGTAAGCTAAGTCGAGTACCAACAAGACAATATTACTACCCATCAACATATCCAACTACAGGCTTCGGCTTACAAGAGTGGGTGCCTACTGGTTTTGGCCGTGTTAAGCACACCAGTCAGGGCACATTTCTTTTAGCTGGAGATATTTATAAATGGAATTCAGCTGGTAATAATTGGGATTTATCTTATACCACTGCAACGGGTGGTACTGCTCTTCGTAAAGATGATTTGCCGCTTGATATTATTGAGTTTAATGGCTATGTATTTATTACCCTTGTTGATTTTTGGGGGGTTAGTACCACAGAAGCTAGAACGAGCTTTAACTATGTATATACCAATGACGGTGGTGTTACGTGGACACTAGCTGATGCCGCAGGAATAACTGAGCGAGACTTTTTGTATTTTACAGTTAAAGGACAGACAACAGGAAATCCTATTTTATATGGTGTTGACGCTGGAGGAGAGCTACGTACTAACGCAACAGGTATTGCAGTATGGTCAGCAGCTGTTCAAGTTGGAGAAACTACTGAAACTATAACTGGATTACTTGAACACAATGACACAATTTATGTGTTTAAGACAAACGGTATCTATAAATTAAACAGCGCAGGTACAGGTACTGAGGATGTCTGGATTGGTGCTAAGGAAGTAGACAATCTTACTAACGGAAACTCTCCTGTTCTTTATCGTGATGGAAACATTTATTGCACATATGACGGGTATTTAGTTCAATTTAATCCTGCAACTAATTCACTAGCGCAAATTTTTCCTGTGCAAGCAAACGACTTTTACAGTGGACAAATTAACTCAATTACTACTGATGGTGAATGGCTGTACATAGCATTTGAAGTTGATTGGTCATACGGAGAAACATATATTAGTGGCGACCATACCTATAATAGTAATTATTATTCACACATATTAAAAGGCGATCCTAATATTGGTGGGTTTCATCCAATTGGTGTAAACAGTTATGGAAATGCACGTAACTTAAGCGTTACCCCTATCGGTTCAACGCATGGCGAGAACCAGCAATTACATGTAATTCAAACAGTTAATCGGGTAACTACAGCATCTGGTTTAAGTTATGGACGGGGAAATATTTGGGATGGGTATATTACGTTACCACGTCCCGGAGAAGATTTTAGCACTGATACTAATATTTCTGACAATGTACTTAATTACTATTCATATGTATGGGGACCGTGGGTAGATTTAAATGCGGTCAACATTGATAAATACATTGCATCAGTACAGGCAATTGTAGACAATGCAAGCTGGAGTTCGTGGTGGAATTTGTATTGGCAGTTTGATTACGGTGTATATGACCGCGTAATTGGAGCAAGTGGTGGTGGGCAGCAATGGGTTAATTTAAATACAGGTAGTCCATACACAGATTACTACGCAGCATTAACAGAACCTGTAATGATTGAACCTAATGATGGCAATGTAATGGAAGGTGCTTCATTAGAGCGATGGCGTTCAGTACGATATGTATTAGAAGGTTTTAATGAGTCTGCTACATCAGCTAACGCATCGCAGCCACGTTCTATAGCAATGGAAGCTGCTGTATTGCCTCAACGTGTACGTACCTGGAGTATGCAAGTAGAAGTATCTGACGGATTAGAATTGCGCGGTGGTGGTAAGCAGCGCGATGGATATATTAGACAACGTAACTTTTTATTTGATTCTCCTGCAAAGCAGATGACATATTATGATCGTGATGGTCAAAACTACGTAGTTAAAATACAAGACATTCAATCTGTTGCTACTCGTAGAGGTGAAGAAAGTGATTATGAAATATTTAGTATTACATTAAGTGAATTAGTTCCAAACACGATAACAACTCCGTTATTCTATTGGGGTAATGGTTCATGGAACCGTGGACAGAGGTATACTACATAAGGAGTTATTATGGGCGCATCATATTCAGGCATCACATCTGTTACTGCAGGTAGTGTCGCTACAACAGGCAACTTGAATCAATACAAAGAAGTGTTAGAAGGCTCAAGAGACTTCGTACCTATGCTATGGGCTACCGACAACAATAATATTGTTATGCGTATTGGCGATGCAGCAGGAGTTAATTTCTTTGACATTCAAGACTCAGGTGGAGTAAGTAAATTTAAAGTAGATAGCAATGGAAATATTACAAGCACTGACATCCTTACTTCTACTCGGCCTGTTCGGCTTGCTGCTGATGTAACTTCAAGCACTACTGTATTATCTGATGTAGTAGGCATGTCTTTTGCTATTGGAGCTAGCGAAGTCTGGACATTTCACGCATTTGTTATATACGATGCAGATGCAACTCCCGACGCAAAGCTAGGGTGGACTGGTCCTGCAGGTTGTGCCGCAACATGGTCACATACAGGTGACCCTACATGGAATGCTACTGGATCTACTACGATTAATACTCCTATAGCTATTGGCGGTGCATGGGCATTAAATGGACAGGGAGCAGGTATAGTAAACGCTACGACCTTTGATGGCACTATAGTAAATGGAGTTACTGCAGGTACAATACAACTTCAATATGCTGCAAGTGGGGCAGGAAGCTCTACACTTAAAGCAGAAACACATATAATCTTTACGAAAGTGAGTTAACTATGGCTAACAGTAGCAAGAAACAAAAGTGGATTAAAGATGCCATCAAAAGGCCAGGAGCCTTTGGTAAAAAAGCTAAAGCTGCTGACATGAGTACGGCTGCCTATGCCAATAAAGTAATGTCTAATAAGAAAGATTTTTCAAAACGTACACAACGTCAAGCAAGTCTTGCAAAGACCTTGATGGGTTTTAAGAAGCGTACGTAATAGACATTGTCTTATCCTTATTAGTGTTACTAATACTTATCGGGAATGGTAAGTGGATAAGGGAGTTTTTGTATGGCAAGACTAGTGTTTCATGGCGAAGTAGACAGCTTAAATCGTTACAGCGGATGGCCCGTTACGGGCACGATATCAAGCAGGTTTGGCGTTGTGCGCGAGACTTTATCAAAAGGTAAGGGGCATTCTGGCTTAGATCTGGCTGCTCCTATTGGCACACCTGTATACGCACCTATGGATGGAGTAGTTAATGATGTATTCACGACCGAAGAAACAGTCGCGTGGAGAAAAAATGTGGCGGCTATCTTTGGTAACTCTGTTTTCTTGCGTCACAATGATAGCGACGGGAGTCTTCTTGGCTACACTTTATACGCTCATTTTGATTCCGCGCCAAGTGTCTCGCGTTCTGAATCCGTCAAATGCGGAAACCAAATTGGAGTCATAGGAAGCACAGGTCAATCTACTGGACCACATCTTCATTGGGGTTGCACAATTATGGACAACCCTTATTTTTCTAGATCTAAAGGCTTAAATGATCCGCTTAACTTTTTATTCGATGGATTTAAAGGAAAGCCTATTGCAGATTACCTGCTTGATCCTGATGCTGAAGATATTGACGAGCAACAGAAAAAAGCTAATGACATGATGGATGCTGCGCAGAGCATATTGAATGACATTATTGATACACTACAAGGCAAAGAAGAAGATATGGAGTAACTATGGATAAAGGTACAAAAAAGAAAAAAGGGCGGAGGTATTAATGCCTGAAGAATATAGAGATATTTTAGAACGTGCTACGTCAACTGCTGTCCAGGCTGCGGTCGGAGTAATAGCAGGTATGAGCATAGCTGATATCGACATGGATGCTATGGCGCTAATTGCTACAGTAGTAGTGAGTGCTTTTGTTAGTGTTGTTAAGTCTGGCGTAGCTCAAAAGTTAGTAGGAGATGATACAGCTAGTTTGGTTACTCTAAAACGAGATCCAAAAACTGGCAGATTTATTTCCGCAAAGAAAGGTAAAAATAATGGATAGAATGGAACGTAGTTTAAATATAAAAGCAGTAGCTGAAGCAACGCTTGTTTCTGAAGAAGCAGCTTCTGAAGTTGAAGAAAAAGTAGTTGAAAAACCAGTTGCTAAAAAGAAAACCTCTGCGAAGAAAAAATCTTCGTAGTTTAAATGGCAGACGAAACTGAGTAGGTAAATTGTTCGAGGCTTTCAGTAATGAGATTGAAATTAGGAAGCGAGATGATTAATGGACTTTAGCAACATCAAGATGTCGATAGGCATTGTCATTGCCATCATCGCTCAAGCATTCGGAATAATTTGGTACGTCGCTCAGTTGGATTCCACAGTGGGAAGTCTTTCCTCTACCGTTGGAGTTATTCAGGAAGAACAAACCACCGTTGATATCGCAGTGTTGCAAAACGACATCAAAGCACTGAAGGACAAAATCGTCATGACTCAGGAAATGGCTAGAATGTACACTGTCGGCAAAGCGTTCGACTCGTCAGACTTAGAGGAGGCGATCGAGGATCTTGAAGATCGGGTCGATGACTTGGAGAATGACTGATGTATCAGTATAGAGTGACTCTTGATCGTGTTGTCGATGGCGATACTGTTGATGTGCATATAGATTTAGGGTTCGATGTGTGGTTGTCAGGTCAAAGAATACGACTCATGGGGCTAGATACATGGGAAAGCCGAACAAGAAACCTTGAAGTCAAAGCAAAGGGTCTATTAGCTAAGGAGTTTACTAAGCGCTCAGTTTCTGAAGTTGAAGAAATAATACTTATCAGTCATGGTCGTGGTAAATATGGTCGAATACTTGGTGAGTTAATTTGCGATGGCGTAAATCTAAATGATGCACTTATTGAAAATGGTCATGCTGTTGAGTATTACGGTGGAACTAAGACTTTAAAGAGTTAGGTGCGACTAGGGAGATGACTAGGAAGCATACCGGGAAAGGACCGGATTCCCTAGTCACACCATTTATTGACTGCTGCGATGGAGGTTATAGCGTCAATAGTCTCCACTGTATCATATGTAGTCAGGCTGGGAAATTTAATTTTACTCGCGGCAGTCGAACATCTGGTATTACAAATAATACTTTTTTAAAAAAGATTTTTTATGCGGTGGTTTTTGTGGAGTAGAATTCGACGAGTTCTTCGATGTCTTCTGGGTGTGTTGTAGTTCCATTGGGCAATTCCTTTATCTTAAAACCATGCTCATGAATGAGATCGCTAAAGCCATCCATCTCATCCATCCATTCTTCGAGTATACATTCACAGTCGTAGAAATGTTCGTCATGGTACGTACACCACCAGTCTTCGCACATCTCGCAACGAATTTCGGTTGCGTCTTCGTACTCGACTAAACGTCGTATGGGTTTTCCATCTGGGGAGATTAAAAAATTGGGCAAAATAAAATCCTCTCTTTCAAGAGGATCTTACTATAAATTAGTAGCGGACAGTGACGAGCAGGAAAAACGAATTAAAAAAACCTACTCGTCCTGCCCACTAGAAAGAGGAAGCACCGGAACAGGAAGTGCTTCAATTGATTATATCCCAAAACCTCCCTGCAATGTAGCCATTTCTTTGTATTGGTTACACCATGTAGAGACAGTGCAATATGATTCGCAGCGTCTTGGTGTACCTGGCCTCGTCTCAATCATCATGCCTTGCTTGCGATTGTCTGATAGCCATTGTGCCGCCTCATTATAATTATCGAATACTTTCCTAGCTCTAGGTGCGGTAGCACTTGTTTTAACTGCGTAGGTGGTTTCACCTTGCCATCTTTCTTCCTGCGAGCAAAGAACTAATTGCGTATCTGGCTGTTCGATAGCCTCCCTGTGCAACGCCACGCGCTCTGAAAGATAATCTAATGTAGTTTGTTTATTCCATATTGGCACTTTTACTACTGCGGCTTTTTCTGGTGGGTAATCTTTAGTACGCTTTGACATGGCTTCTGACCAGTCACGAAACAAATATACAATTTCCAGTCCTCGTACTTCATACCCATTAGCCTCAGCTAACAGTTTGTACAGGTTCAATTGCCTAATCCTGTCTTCCTTCATACCAAAAATAAATTCCCACACTGAGACTCGCTTGTAGTCTTGGATAACCTTGCGCTCCATATCGAAATAATCAACTGCTCCAGTTACCTTTACTCCATCATGCTCAGCATGAAACCTTTTCTCTACTATCCCTTCAGTAATTTTGATTTGCTTTCCTGCTTGTTCTAGCAGATAGTGAACGGCTTTACCATCAAACATATACAGCATGTCTAGTGCGTCTTGTTGCACGTATTCTGCGTATCTGCTCTTAAGCTGAGAAATTCTTGGTGAGTCTATTAGCTCAGTCACCGAAAAATCTGCGTCACCTTTAGAGTAATTATCTTCACTTAATGCTAGGACTATTGGTCTAGGCAGGTTAGCTTTGTTCGTTATTTTCATAAAAATTGTTCCCTTCACCTTCAAAAAACATGCTTCCTTTTCCTTCGTATATTTCTTTAATCAAAAAGAATCGAGCCTTAGAACCTTTGGTGTAAATTTTTATTACTCCTCCTGCTGACTTATCCGACTCTGTAGCTGCCAGTTTGAGTTGGCCCGTGGCCTTCTCCAACCATGTTGGGGTCTTTGATTGTGTTGATTTAATCTCGTAGACCGAGAACGCATTCTCAACATCCGTATGCGGTCTTGACTTGTCGAGATTTCTTTTCCCTCCAACGATTTCTGCCGCTCTGTTTTCATACACCTTACCTCTTGCTCTGTTATTTCTATTCCTTTTCTTAATAGCTTCTTTAGCTAGTCCGTCATCATCCATTGCCTCTATCTCTTTCTGTTTGTAGTAGCCCATTATGCCAATGTCCAACCTTCTTCAGTTTTCATTATCAATCCATCACGCTCAAACCTATTCAATTGAGAGCGTAATGATTTCACCTTTTTAGTATCTGTTTCGACTTCAAGTATTGACGCGATATCATTCAAGCTCATCTGCGTATCTTGCAACAAACCTAAGATTTCATCCTTTCGAGATTTCTTTTCTTTGCTCTGTTCTTGCATTAATTTCACTTGGCTAAAATCCATCGGCGATAAATAAATACCACCGTCTGGGTCGTCAAACGTAACCTCTAAAGCAAAGTCGTCAAGTGGTGCAGAAATATTTGTCTTCCTGTTTTTAAACTTGACTACAAACTGTTCCTTAGTAACTTCATCCCGTTCAACAAAAAATGTCGCCCGAGCAGACGAGTGCCAAAAGGTAGAGCCAAATGGCTTCTTAGTGGCTTCACGCTTCATGGCTGGGGTAGACAATGCAGACTTAGTGATATGGCATATCACAACTATCGTTATATCATCCCCTAACCTTGCTAACGAATTGAAAAATGTCAGCGCAGATTCAGCTTCCTCGGGCTTTCCACCACAGGCAAGTGCCCCGGAGTCAATCACAATAAGTCCGATTCCGTGGCGCTCTATATACATGCGCAGCCGCTCGACTAAATCATTCAAAGCTATTCCTCTAGCATTCTCATAAAACATGCGTCCTTTTTGTGGGACTATGCCTAATGCGTCTTGCATTCTTCTGGTGTAGCGAATGAAATTGTTTTCGTCGTTCTCGTAATCAAGCAACATCATTTTAGTTGGCACTGTCTCACGTCCTGCCCACGGGTGACCGTATGCAACACAGGTAGACAATTGCAATAGGCTCGTAGTTTTTAAGCTCGAGCCATCGCCAAACCATAATGAAACGGAGCCTTCTGGTATTGTTTCCTGTACCAAAAATCTGTACTCAGGCGGTTCTTCAGCCTCTGCTTGATCGGATAAAGTATCGTCAACAAATACTGCTGTCGTCACCATGCCAATAGCTTTGTTTAGGGTCGGCGCCCAATCTATTTCAAATCCAGAAAATACTTGCTTAGCTTCACGTATCCACGCTTGCCTAGCACTGGTAGACATGAGATTTAACCGAGTTCGGAAGTTCTCATTATCCACAGTAATAGTTGCATCAGCTTGTACTGCGCCTCGCTGTGGTATCACCCCAGAAAATTCAAGTTGCAAAATACCACTAATAGTAGGTAGTTCAACTCTATATTTATCATGCTCGAGGTGAATTAAGACAGGCTCAGACCTCTTTAAGAGGCCGTCAATGTCTCCACCAGTAGCAAAATAGTCGTATGCGTCACCCTTATAAGGCACGTTTACATGGATTTCGTTGACATCTGAAGTAATTTTACGTAGCTCAGACTTCAAATTAATCATAAATTTGCGTCCTACAGCGTCATTATCAGCCCATAAATAGATTTTTCTACCCATTAATGGGTCAAGAGTTGAACCGAATTTCTTCTGGCCGCTCCCTCCTGCGTTGGTAACAGCTACTAAGCCTTGTTCCCAACAGGCTTCAGCAGCCTTCTCGCCTTCAACAAAAAACACTGGTGCGTCTGGTTGGTTGATTAGCTGTTCTAATCCGTATAACGGGATTTGCTCCATTTTCAAACCACCTAAACCATGAGAAGCACCCTCAGTAGGTAGCTTCCAACTCATTGATTTAGTTCCGTCTTCCCTATCCCATCGCAAATGAATTGCAATAGGCTTTCCTGCCTCATCAAAATATTTATAATTATGTGTGGCGGCTAAATCATTCTCCCAATAATTTTCTCCATCCATTGCTAAACCTATTCCTGACTCTCTCGCCATGTCCTCATAAGCTGTGTCCCATTCACCATCTTCACTTGCTTTCCACCATCCATTATCAATAAGTGCTTGAAGTGCTTCTTGCTGATTGCAAGATGAAAAGCATTTGAATAACAACTTATTGTCTATAGTTCTGATGTTAAACGACGGGTTTGAATCGTCGTGCTCGTTAGCGCAGCCTGGTGGGCAAGGGCATAAACCGTCTCTCGGCGGTCTACCCCTTGCTTCCCATAATGCTTCCTTCAAATCGTCAGCAGCTATGATGGTGTCTGGTTCATTACTGATCCATTCTGACACTTTCAATCCTCCTTTAACCAATCAGATATCTCATTTAACTCATCAGCTAAGTCTTCCATCCATGCTGACTTATCTGTCCAGTTGTTTTTTGCTTCATGCATTGCGTCATGTGAACACAATGGGCAACTCTCCCGACTGTCACACTCATACTTCATGGGTATGACATCAGAACAATCGCCATCATCCCAATAGCAACTGACTTCGACTAAATGAATTATGTGCCTGTTCTCTATGTCGTCTTTGGTTATCCTCGACATTATTTAACTTTGCCGTCTTTGTCAGCAGAACTTCTACAGGCAGGAAACTGACTACAGGACCAGAATGCATACGGTTCGTTGGTTTTCTGGCTTATGCCTTCTTTCCATACCATATCGCCATGACCTGTAGGGCATTGTGGCGTGTTGCTAACAGCTACTGGTGTCTGAGTTTGGATAAACTCGTTTTCACCTGCGCTACCTACGTAATCATCCTGAGTAAGTGGTGGCGTGGAATTTATAAGTGTTCCACCGGCAGCTACAGCAGCCTCAACTAAATGTCCTGTCTGTGGATTAGCAGCGTCCTCTTGCAATGCCTGAACACTTTGCATTTCCTCAAGACTTGGTCGCTTGGCTTGGTTGCCGTCCTCGTCTTCGCCTCGGATATTATAGTTTGCTAATGCGCGTCCGATTGAGCTTGTCTCCGAAACCTCAACATACTTAGGCTGTCCATTAGTAAAGACTTCCTTGCAAATCCCTGTTGATAACGGAAGATTTTTTTCTTGTTCTTCTGCGTTCCTGTAGATAAACGATCTCGTGATGATTGAATCTTCTGTAAACGCCACTACCTCTGACGTGATTCGACCATCTGGGTAGTCCTTGTAAAAGATAGGAATCCTATCTTCTACCATTACATAACCTTTCATGTTTGGGGGCAATTGCTTTGCCATATTCCTTTTCCTTTCTATACACTTTTTATTACGTCCTCACAACTGACCTCCACAGTCGAGAAACTTTTTTGTTTCCTTTTGGAAACTTGTTGACGCTCCATTATTTTACCACAATTGTTCTACATGCCTGGAGTCACTGATTATCTTAAGCACCTTATTTTACATAGCATTGCGAATATATGTTACGCTACTAGCTAGGAAGAAGTGTCAAGTGAAAGGAAACATAATGACACCTGAACAAACTTTAATTTCGGAGGCACTAGCCGAGATTGATGAGAGAAAAACAGTGCGCGTGATAGACATGTTAAATGCTCTGCTTGCAGCGGTAGAAGACATTGACAAAGATGTAGATCGGATTGAATTCAACGCTGATTCATTCGAGATTACTTCTAACGATGGTGATGGGACTCTGTATATAGGCGTATACAGGCCGAATGAGATTGACGAGAATATTCAGAAATTAAAAGAAATAATTGCTGAGCTTACGTTATCTCCAGTTGTACCCAACATGAGTTTAATGGAAACAGAAATAGTAAAGGACTAATAAAAATGGCACATGAAATAGAGCGTAGAAATGGTAAGGAAAGTTTTGCATTCACGGGACGTAAGCTTCCGTGGCATGGTCTGGGCCAAAGTGTAAGTGACTCAGTGACTGCAGGTGAAATGTTGAAGGCAGCTAATCTTGATTGGGAGGTCAAGCTGTCTCCTGCTTTTAATCGTGAGCATGGTGATGTGGGTCGCTCGTTAATTTCAGATACTCAATTTGTTGAGCGATGGCAATTGACTGAGCAAAAGCCTCTAACACCATGGACTGATATTCCTGCTAAAAAATTTGAGTACGTGGATACTCTGGGAGTGGTTGGTAAATCATTCAAGGCTGTTCAGAACTCTCAATTAGCTGAGGTACTATCCAAGGTATCAGCTACCCCTACTAGCGATATCAAGTGGTCGAGTGCAGGTAGTTTGCGTGGTGGGCGTGACGTGTTCTTTGTTGCTGACTTGCCTGACGATGGGTTTAACATACCGGGGGACTCTGAAGATTCTATAGACTCATACTTGGTAGCTCACGATAGTAAGGTAGGCGCTCATTCGTTGCGCGTATTCCAAACTAGTGTGCGTCCAGTGTGTATGAATACTCTGGTAGCTAGTTTTGGACAGGCAACTAAAGCTGTGGCGATTCGTCACTCTGGCGACATTAGCCAAAAGATAAAAGCTTTGCAAGGTGCTCTGACTCGAGAGTCTCAACAGTGGGCTAGGTATCGTGAATGGCTAGGTAATTTATCTGAAGTTGAAATCGATATGGATAATTTTGTCGAGCTTGTAGACGATTACTTTGGGAGGCAAGATCTTGTAACAGGTAAGGGCAGCAAGCTCACCATGTCACTCGATCCTAAAGATCCTTTCTACACTTGGTCTGATGATGGGATTACGTTGTCTGAAGGTGATGAGGTTCCTACCTTAAATCGCAAGCAGCGTAACCTAGTAGATATCAAGGATGGCGTGTTCAAGAACTATGCGCGTGAGCGTGGCAACACTCTCTATCATGCATTACAGGCTGGTACAGAGTATCTACAGCATGGCAGCCTAGAGCGTCCTAAAAACATTCGTAGTCTCGATACTAACTTTGCTTCAGTGCTGACGGGTGACACTAATAAGCAGATGTGGGGCTTCGGTAAAGTTGTTGATGATTATGCTGTGGCAGCAGGTCGAGCTTCATTCAATGAGCTAACGGGCAAGCCTAATCTAATGGCTGAGATTACTGCGCATTATCCAGATGGTAAAACTGAAACTGATACAGTTCGGATACTGTAGTAGTATGTACAGGAGTGTACCCCCAACTAACCTTCTTTGATTCACTACAACTCAAATAAGGCACTCATTAAGAGGGACCCGCAAGGGTCTCTTTTTTTGTGTGTTTCTCCAGAGTTTCCTTAAAGTTTCTCTGCTCGAGCGAAGGTAACTCAATAGGAAACTCGAGGAAACTTTTCTAGTTATTTGTTGCTATGTATAAGGCAACTCAGTTTCCTCTTTTGTTGCTGACCTATACTAGGGACTGACGTTTCGTCCCATAGGTAACTTAAAAATAAATACTATATAGAGGGTAAAAAGTTTCCTACCTCAGACTAACATCTGTACTGGTGGTGATTGTCTATCTCTGGGATTGTTTCGGAAATAAAAAAAAGGCCGAGTGGCCTGGTCTACGTATGGAAATCGGGAGGCCCGAAGGCCTCCCTGCATTTCACTCTCGGTATCTGAAGAATCCTGTATCTGGATCTTCCCATACTGCACCTACTGAGACTTGTTCATCTAAGCAGCTAGGGCACAGTATCGTGCCGTCTACTATCTGATATTCAAGGGTCAGTTCACCTATTGGACACTCGTCACACTCCACTTGTTGACACTCCCAACACATCCAGCCATCACGCAATTCAAACTCACCATCAGGTGATTCATGTTCCATTTGTGATGGGATTCGATTTACAAATAATCCTGAGCCGAAAGATGTATCTCTTTCACACTCGGTACACTTCTCGCCAAAATCAATCGGTTCTGGTTTTAGCGGGTGAGCGTATTGACCGAAGATATATCTATTCATCCTTGATCTGCTAACTCTAGTAATCTTGCAAAGTTATTTGGATCTAGTGATAACACCCATGCGACTTGGTCGCGTCTGAATGTCACCCACTTCTCGCGAATGTAGCTCATGCATGTCACACTTGCGGGGTCGCAGCCTTCGTAGAAGTGCGCTAGGTATTCCTCATCTATTGTTTGTAAGTGGATGAGCAGGGACCTCACCTGCTCAGCCTCCATCGTCGTTGTCATTCGTTGTTCCTTTCGTTTTTTAAATGACTCCTAGTATTACTGGACTAATTTAAGCGCCGCTATCGTCCATACAGAGCGACGTTTTTTCTTGATTTCTCTAATATTGTTCCTTTCTAGTCCCAGACTAACATCTATTGGTTCGCTTATGTTTTTTTCTCTGGCTAGGTTTCTAATAATTGAAACCGCGATAGATTCCTGGAGGGGATGTAAATCTGGTGGGACCTGTCGCGGACCTGCAGCGACCCCAAAAAAAAAGCGCCCCGGAGGGCGCCTTTTTTTGACCGCTCGGGTCTACTCGCGATAGCGAGAGTACCGGCCGTTGTGCTTCTCATAAGCAGCTTCAAGGATTGACCAAGCGCTTTCCTGACCTGTATTCGGGTGCGGACCAGTTGCCCACGCTAGTTCTTGCCTAGATTGCTCTTCAGCAAAAGCCCACGCGACCGAGGCAGTACCCTGTCGCCATGACTGGGTTTCCTCGCGCTCCTCGCGCTCTGGCCTCCATAGTCGATCGGACCACTCGCCAAGGCTGCCCGCATTCTCGGCCATGTCTAGAGCAGTTTCACTAATGAAGCTATCTTGCAGCCCAAAATATACAGCGCGGTGATATTGATAATAGAAAATATGTCTATCGTTCAGAATCTGCGCTGCAGCCTCGTTCAGGCGCTCGGAGAACTCGAGGCGCTGATCGTACTGGTCAGGGTCCTCTAGTGGCTCCCATGCTAGCGCTAGGATGCTCTTACCAAGGCTAAGCATCTCTAAGCGCCACCCAAGGCGGGCTATTCCTTCAGTCTCACCAGTTAAAGTGTCCTGTGAAATCGCCAGGGACCTAGGGTACTTTCCAGAGTCGATATTCTCGCGCTGCTGGCGGTCCTCGTCGCGCTTAATCTTGACCCCTAAATGCTTCAGGCGCTTGCGCTTGGTGCAATAAATCAAGCTCTGCGATCTCGGTTAACTTCTGCGCCTTGATCTTCCAACCTAAGCGCCACTCGTGTTCTCGTCCGTCCGTCGTGGATCGGCTCTCGTTCTTGGTAGTCATTTTGACTAACCTCCTATTCACTACCTCTTAAGGATAGTCGATCGGGTCTGGGTTTGCTCAGGGTGGATATATCCCTAGCACTCGTGCGGCTCGCCTTGCGTGTAGTCGTGAGCGGTCCGGCAGTGCTTGCGACGGGTTGCGGTAGATCCGGCGTCGTACAGGTACGTGCCATGTTTGCTTATGTTCTGGCGTTATAGGTATAGGTCTATGGGTGGGAGGTCAAAAGCCCAACCCCCCCTCCCCTATTAAGGGAGAGGTGTCCGACCACAAAACCTGCATACAAATTTCTGAGAAATTCCGGGGAAAAATCCCTAGCTACTTGCGGTTTGCTAGTGGTTTGTTCTACACTTATGTTCTAAAGGAGGCAATATGCAATATAAAACAGTACCTGACTGGGTTCGTGAAGCGAGAATTGAGCATTTTGAAGCTAATCTCGCAATTGTAGACCCGATAAAAGCAATGAATCACTGCATCGACAGGCTTGCAGAATGGGAAGATATTTATGATGAACTTAGAACAGACATTATTCCAAAAAAATTAAACTACGAAGAAGTAATAGGCGCTCTATTGCTTGGCCGTAATGCTATTCAAGAACAACAATATGACGATGAATGGTCAGAATATCCGCATGTGAAAGAATCCCTAGCGAAGCAGGAGCGAGAGAGGCAATATGACAAATAAAGAAATATCTGAGCGTGAACGTGACGCAAGAATCGAAGCGATAGAGGCACTTCTTTTATTTGAAGACCCAATGAAAGCAACAACTCATTGTATTAACACAATTGTAGAAACTCTTGATTCTGAGGGACCATCTTTTATGACCGACATCATTCCGGGCAAATTAAATTACGACGAAGTATTAGCTGCCCTACTGCTTGGTCGTGATGCTATTCGGTGGAAAGAGTGGAAAAATGGTGTGAGGGAATATTACTAGTGAATAGCTACCAATTAGAGAAAATGCGTAGTGACAAAAAGTACCACAAGATGCAGAATCTTTTTGCGCAGATACTTTTTTACCAGCGAGAACATGGATTTTCGCCTTCGTACCGTGATTTACGAGACATGGCTGGTATTAGCAGCACTTCTATGGTGAAGTATTACCTGAGTAAGATGCGGCACAATGGCTTAATCCGTTATGCTAACAACACTGCAAGAACCTTACGAGTTACTGACGAGGGAAAAGAGGTGTTCCGTGTCAAATAGCGATTTAGTAGAGCGCATTGAGAAGGGGTACGGCGACTTAGACCGCGATTCAGTGCGTGATTTAGTCAAAGATGGCAAGTGGTCAGTCCAGGAAAACATCGACAAGCAGTTAGTTGTACGCGATGAGTCTGGTCATGTCGTTAAAGGCTCTCGATTTCCAACTAGTAAGATGCACGAGAACATGAAACTGCTTCGCACTCAGTTAATGGACCAAATAATGGAAGAAGGTCATGCCGATTTATGGTACGGAAGCTTGATGCAAGCGGTACAAAGCCGTGATGCACAGGCATTAACCATTTGGCGCGACACATTCTTAGGTAAGCCGTCTGAAGTGCAGGAAGAAGTAGACGTAATGGACGTAGTCGCGTTGCTCCAGAAGTCAATGCGAGTAGTTGATGTTACCTAAAAAGAAGGAAGACTGGTATCACCCGCTTTGGGAAGCCATGATGCCCGGAAAAGTAGCTTACGAGCCGTTTACTTGGCAAGAAGACCTTATTCACATCCCTGCGTCAGACCCGTTAAAGCACACAAGGATGATTGGCGCTTGCGGAAGACGTAGTGGTAAGACTACTGCCATTGTTGCAGAGGTTGTACGTGAAGCATTTACTGAAAGACGTGATAGTTCAAAGATACACCGCCCCTCAATGGTGTACGTTATTGCTCCTAACTATGAGCTTGCCATGAAAATTTGGGAACCTATCTGGGAATTGTTCGTTCCAGACCACGGACCCCTTACTCAACTCAAAAAAGGCCATGACAAGCAGAGAAAAATCATAGATTTAGCGCATGGTGGGCGAATTCAGGCCAAAACAGCAGACGATCCGAAGTCTTTGCAGGGTGATAGGGTCACTGCAGCCTTTGTTGACGAAGCGCATGACATTAACGAAGAAGCATGGGCAAACTTTATGCCCGCATTGACAGATTCTAAGGGGGTACTGCGAGCAATCGGTATTGCTAAAGGCAAAAGTCGCTTTCGCTCCTACTTTCAGCGTGGATTAGACACTAATGAAGACCGTTTTAATGCATTTTCAGTTGCATCTACAGAAAATCCGTATATTGACCCTCAAGAATTAGAGTTGATGCGTGAAGACCTGACTGACAACGAGTTCAAGCAGCAGTATTTAGCTGAGTGGGCAGAAGATGATGGGCAAGTCTTTAAAAGCAACGACGAATTGTTTGATGTAGAAGACTGGCAAATTTTTGACGGGCCGTTTTTGATGGGCTTAGACATTGGAAAGCTAAACGACTACACCGTTGCGTATGTAGTAGACATTCCAACCATGTCAGTTGTAGCTATGGACAGATTCAGTGGTCTTGATTACACAGTGCTTGTACCTCGCGTGACAAACTTGTTTCATTCGTTTGCATGTCAAACAATTCACACTGATGCGTCTGGTGTAGGTGAGCCTGTAGTGGATATGTTGCGCCGTGAAGGGTGCTCAGTGTCGCCATTTAAATTTACAAACCAATCAAAGGCAAAGATAATCTCTGGGTTAGCTGCCGAAATTGAGCATAAGAGGGTACACTTCTTAAAGAACGACGAACAATTGCGTAAAGAATTAAATCTTTATGAGGGTAAAGTTATGGCAGGTGGACAGATTAGATACTCTGCTCCAGTCGGGTATCATGACGATTGCGTAATAGCATTAGCTTTGGCTGTTGAAAAAGCAAAGAAGCGACGCAATACATCGCGTGGAGCGAACGCTGGTTCGTATTTAACTTTTTCAGAATCTGAACCCTGGATGCGGAGGTGGTAAATGGTATCTACAGAATACGAATCATATGACTCTATGGACAATGATTTTAATAGATTCCTCATGCTTAAGCGTGAAGTGTACGGAAACTACTTTGCAGCCGTAGACTTAGACAACGATTATTACAATCTTGATTATCCAAACAAGACGCAGATTATTCCAAGAGAATGGATTCAGCAGGGTATCGGCGCAACGATACCACCCACCGCACGTAATGCTGTCGATAACCTTGCTGACCATATTTTGACTACGCCACATATTTTTGTACCCGCTCGCCCAACTAACTCTGAGCAACAACAAGAACAAGACCTAGCTGAACGTAAGCGTCAGTTTTTACGTTCATTCTGGGACCAAGTAAAAATTCAACAAGGCGACCCTATTTCGCAAGGCAAAAAGAAACTGATTAAAGACGGTCGTATTATTCTTAAAAAGGCGTTACGTTGGGATTTAGTACCTGACCCTCCTAGCGATGATGCGTCACGAAAAGAAAAACTAGCGTACAGGCGCGAACTAAAAAAGCTAGGTGAGTCTGAATTTTTGTGGAGCATAATGAATTGCCCTACAGAAACAATCATTGAAGACCCTAGTGATTGTTATGACCCTAAGTATGTATACGAGTTTTATAAAATATACGCTGGCGACGCACGTCGCATGTATGGATTGGATGATCACCTTGCCGACTATAAAGACACAGACAAAGTGGAATACGTCGAGATGTGGACAAAGCCTCATGGTGACAGCCCCGGCGAGTACGTAATTTGGTGTAAGGGTGAGCGCGTTCACGAAGGTATTAATCCATACCACTGGGAAACTGCGCGTTCGACAGAAGAAAACCCTGTGTACTCAGGCTATGTACCATACGTTATTCGAGATTCTGGATGGGGAGAAATTTCTGCTGAAGCTAAACCAGAAGAAAAGTACGTAGGCATTCTGCGTTATGTACATCCAATGCTTGAAACTGAAGCTAGACAGCTTACAGCCGTTGACATCCAAATGAGATTTTCTACATTTGCTCCAGTTATTACTAAAAATATTTCTGAAGACAACGATGCACCGATTGAGATTGGCCCTGGAAAGCGCATTAATCTTATGGATGATCAGGAAATTAGATTTGAAAGTCTTCCTGAAATTCCAATGAGTGCGTTTAATTTAATTAACAAAGTACACGATTACACTAACGAATTATCTAAAGCAAGTATTTTGTCTGGTAATGTGCAGCGTGGAGTAGAGACTGCTACTGAAGCTGACATGAATGTGCGTAACGCCGCAGCTAAGCTAGAAGGTCCAAATAACTCATTGCGTTCGGCAGTAACAGTAATGAATCGTCGTATCTTGCAATGTATTGAAAATATTTTAGAAGCTCCAGTTACTGTGTTCGGAGGTATTAAAGGTGCGCCTAGTTCAATTAGTATTAAACCAAATGAGATATCTGGGTATTATGAAACCTACGTGGAATTCTATACTTCAGACCAAGCGGCCCTCGATGCAAGAAATGCTCGACTCTGGGCTGACTTATACGCCGTCTACCAAGGAACCCTTTCACCTCAAACCGCAATGGAGAAGGGTGGTATTGAAAACCCACAAGAAGAAATGATGAAGGCTGCAGTAGCTCGATTGTTCTTGTCCGAACCTGCAGAGCAAGTGCGTACACTTATGATGTTGCAAGGACTTAATACAACTGCTGAAGATGTGTTAATTTCATATAGAAACAACTTACTTGGGGAGTCATTAAACGAAATGCCCGGAGGTGTACCTACACAAAACCAGCGACCGTCTATGCAGCAGATGTTTGACCCAACACAACCTGTTGTTGAAGAATCGCAAGAAAATGTACAGGTAGACCAAATACAGGAGATGTTTAGATAATGGCTGGTGAATTATCAAATGCAATGCATGAAGTAGCCGCTTCTGCGTTAGCATTAAACTCTAAAGCACTGCTTTACATTGCGGATGCGTTTGCAACTGAAGATTATATTGATTTAACAAAATGGTCATTTGAAGAAATGTATCAAGTATTTGACGCACATGGGCATGGAAATGACTTACGATATTGTCAGGATGAATTTTGCTTACAGGCTAGAGGTGTAATAAATAACATTGTAGCTGAGCAAACACAAGCAATTCAATCATCGCTCTTGCAATCTCAAGGGGGTCGCTAATGACTACTAAGGATCTTCAACAAGAATTTATTAGTGAAGTACAGCAGCGTATTTTTGATAAATGGTCACAACAAGGTGATTTTGATCAAGACTGGAAACCAGAAGATATTAATTGGTGGAAATGGTTACGTTTTCCAAGACAAATGGACGACCGTCCACAAGACGATCGAGGTAAACTTTTACATGGCCCGCTTTCTCCTGCTCGATGGTTAGGCGAATGGTTACGCGGAAGTCAAATAACTGACAGATATAATCCTGAGTTTACTAAATTTATTGAACGTATGCGCAGCAGTGCAGATAGCGACGATGAATTAATTCAAATGATTACAGGGAATATCAAAGATTTCCCAAGCACTACAGGTATGAAGATAAATAACTGGCTACGTCTTCTTGATGACGTTGGTGGAGACAGAACTGCTTCTTCTTCTGATATACCTGAAGCATTTACCGAAACATGGTATGACCTATTTGAACCGTTAACTTCTAAAGGTATTACGACAGCAGAGCGTGATGCTCGATGGAGATCGTTTCAGGCTAAATATTTTCCACGCGATAATCGTGGTCGCATTAAATTGCCTTCTGGTTTTTCTCCAAGTAAAGGCGAAGATTTAGAAAAAGACAAAATTGTAATTGACCATATTCGTGCCAATAGTACGGAGTTTTTAGAAATTTTAAAACAAGGTTTTGAAGATTCTATTCAAGGAATTCCACAAGCTACTGACGAAGAAATCTTTAAGGTTATGCTTCAGGAAGGACCTAGCGGTTTATCGGAATCAGATATATCTGCAATATCTTCTGGTGATTTAATGTCATATTTACCAGAATTACTAATGGTAGGTTCATTAGATAGTCCTGTGTATGGAGGTACTGGTGATGATACTGCAAGATTCCCCGAAGGCACACCTTCAGGAATTTCGGGTGATATTGGTACTGATGGTAGATACAACAATAGTTATAGGCCCGGAACTGCAGATATTCCTCATGTTGTTACAAATCGTAATGGTAAAGAAACATACTACGATGAAAACTGGCAAGAAGTTTCACCGCCGCGTGAAGATGTAGGCCCTGTAGAGTTCAAGCCTGATTCTCGGTATTTCGAGCGCGATCCTGTCACTGGCGAATGGAAATTAAATGAAGCAGTTAGCAATCTGCCATTAGGCCAACAGGCTCAATTTGATAATAGATTTAAATTAGCTGAAGAAGCAATGTCTAATATTCAAAAGGGTGGTCAACTAGGAATAAACTATGCTGCACAAGATTTAAAAGGACGAGAATATCTTGACGATATGCTTCGAGATCCCGGATCGTCTCTCATGCGTATGGCTAACTTTCGTGGTGACCCTCAATGGAAAGGTGGTCCGCGATTCCAAGGGGTAAGTCCTGCGAATAGATTTAACGATTACCAAAATTATTATGGTGGTTTAAACGAACAGCTTCGTAATTTATATGCTAATCAAGGATTATTTAATGCTCCGCCCGCAACTACAAGTCCAGCAGGTCCCGGTCCAGGAGCAACAGGTCCAGGAGGTACAGGTCCAACAAATCCTGGTCTTGATATTGGTGCTGGCGATGGATTCAAACCACCTGAACAAACACAAGTTACTCCAGGCGGAAGTGCTCCGGGCGGAGGTAATTTTAATGTTCCGGGACCACCTGCTCCTCCTGCTAGTCAGGTTCCTGGATTTGAATATCCGGGAAATCGTCCAATGCCGGGATTTGGAATGGACCCTGGAAGTATTAGAAGTCAAGCTATTCAACCGCTTATTCCAAGTACCGCCAATCAAAATAATAATGCTAATCAAAATAGCCTTGTGCAAAATGCATTACGCAGATTGCCTATACCGACACCAATAGGTCCTATAAGTACTAATCAGGCTGCGGCTGGAATTAACGCAATTCAAAATATTCCAACGCCTCCAATGCCAAATATGTCTATACCAAATATTCCAAATATTAATCCAGTTGCAACTATTGATCCTGGGTTTTATAAAAATATCCCAATGCCAAACATTGATCCAGGATTTGGAATGCCTTCAATACCAAATATTGATCCAGGATTTGGGTTAGGCGCTGCTCAACAAATTGGACAAAAAATACCTGGAATGGTAACAGACATTAAAGAAACCATTACTGATATTGATGTGCCTAATTTTATAGATTTGCCAGAAATATCATACAGTGGTCCAAGATTTGGTATGCCAAAAATGCCTTCATTTAATATGCCAAATATTCTTGACAGCAGTATTGTAAATACAATACAAGGACAAGGCGATAAAAATGTTCAACGTGCGTGGGCACAAGCTGCTGCCGCAGCGCGGTCACGAAACACACTAGCAAATGCTCAACGCGGTAGAAGGGGGTCATTCGGCTAATGGCAAGAATGGAAGACCAAGCTATATGGGACTTAACTGTTCAAGGCTTAAATAATTACCAAAAAAACTATAATATTGATTTAGTCGAATCATTTCGTCCGTGGGGTTTTAATACGTTTGAAGACATTGCTAAGATGTTTTGGATAATTGCAGAAGCTGAGTCTGCGTTTGATCCGTGGACTTCTGGCGATAACGGTGACAGTGTTGGATTATGGCAATCTAATATTAAAAATTATGAAAATGGAGGCAGAAACAAGTTAGGCTATTCACACGATGAAGTAGCGGGAGATGTTAATAAGCAGATAGAAACTGCTATTCAAACTGCTGTTGAGCGATTGGGGTATCCAAATACTCCTATTTCTGAATTAGGAATACCGGGATTTGAAGATGTTCAGATTTCTATACAGCATCCGTTTTCCCCATGGAGCGTATATTTATTAGCTGGCTCTGATTCTGAGGGAGGAAATCTTTTTAATCGTGGAATGAATTTCTGGAATGACTTTTCTAGTAATCAGCCTAGCAATACGTTACCTGATCCTTCTGTTGCTCAACCGTCTACTCAACCTGCTACTCAATCAGAAATGGGACTTACTCCAGAAGGATTGGCGCGATATCAAGCAGCTGTAGATGCATATGAAAATCAAGATTTCGCTGGCATTCAAGCTAAAGCTGATAGTTGGAATACTTACGCCGATACTATTGCTAATGCAGTAAACAGTAATGCTTTTTATCTTGATGCGTTTGGTGACGATACTGAAGCGTCGGCTAGAAATCAAGCTATGCAAGAGCTTTCACATTTAGTAGATCCGCCTAATATTGAAGACTTTTATGAAGAAATAAATATACAACCTACTCAAGCGTATCAAGCAGCACCGCAATTTCAAGTAGCGCCAGAAGTAACTCAAGCTGAATTAGACCAAGATAGATTTAATTCTACTGCGTTAATAGGTAGAAATATTATGCAAGGGTTGCCTACTGGTGAAGCACAAATGAATGTTAGCCCAGAAGTTTATCAAAACTTAATGGAATTAGGTCCATCTGCAGGACTTGATCCAGCTTTATTATTTGGTGGTCCCGAAGGTGGGCAATTAGCAACACCAACTATGGATACAATAGCTAAATCTACTCCGATGGAACGTGAAAACTGGAATGCTGCTGCATCTATGTTTGAGTTGCCTGACTTTACTGACTTAGCAGGTGCTACTAAGCGAAGATGGAGCGGTCGTAAAGAAACTGGTTCTGGTCTTATGAATACAGCACCACGACCTGCACGACCAAGTATCGGTGGTTTAGGTGGCGCTTTGGGTAGTGTTCGTAGGGGTGCATTAGGTACACCTAATAGAACTCCAACTAACTATCGTTCGCCAAATTCTCCAAGCAGAAACAAAGCAGCAGCAATTCGTTCTGGACGAGCAGGTCAAATTAGAAGTTCGAGGTAGTAATGGTTTACCGTTCTTTTCAGGAACAAGCTCGTACAACTACTCCTTCTGGGGTATCTGGTATTGGACAAGTAGTTCAGCCCGGAGAAATTCTAGCTGAAGAAGACATGCAGTTTAAGTTTCAGCCTCCGCAAGAACAACAATCAACATTAGGAAAAATTGGAAGCGTAATAGCTGCAGTTGATAAGCCAATATCAGAACGTGCTGGATTTAAAATACCTGAAGCGCCAGGTCCTATTGATGAAATAGGAAACTTTATACTTCGAGAAGGTTCACGTCCAAGTAACTTATTGTTTGCATTGCCAGGAGTTGGCTGGGGTGCAAAAGGAATAGCAACAGCAAGTCGAGCAGCAAGCAAAGCTGGACAACTTGCTAAATTAGGTGGTCGTACTCCTACTTTAGGTCGTGTTGTTGAACGAGTAGCTCAACCACTTGGGCGTTTTGGAGTAGGAGCAACTGAACCATTTGGTACATTTGCTGGAAAACTGCCTTACAAACTAGGTATGGAGACTGGAACTAATATAGTTACTGCTGGATTAGGGCGTTCAGCAATGGATGCATTACCAGAAGATGCTCATTGGTCTGTTAAATTAGGTGCTGGTTTAGGAACAGCATTATTAGCTGGTGGGATAGCTGCAAGAACTGGTGCGTATTTACCAACTAAATTCCCAGGACTTATTGATCAACGTAAACTTGGAAGAATTTGGAGTGAGCGACAGATTGCTGCAAGGACTGGATTAGGTATTCCAATGCAAAGCCTTGCTGAATGGGAAGCAGGAGTACGCAATTTACCCGACCAAGTATTAGCTGAAGGGTATCGTTTTGATTTAGATACATGGGGAGATCCTAAATTAGTTGAACCAGATGCAATACAAAAGACTGTACTTGATGTAGTAGATCGTCCAAGTTTCTTATTTGAAGACGAGCAATTAAGATCCCCATTTTTATCAGGAGTAGATGCTAGTGCAGCTAGAAGTGGAGAGCTTCCTAAATATCAACAACTAAAAAATCAAGCTAATGAAGCTGTTAATAGATCTCAAAAAAATCTTGCAGACTTTATTGAAAACATTGAAAATACTGGTGGTACAGATATTTTTTCTCAAAAAGTAGCGGAAGCTGAATTAAATCCAATTGAAGACACTCCAAATTGGAAAATTATTGAAGACATATTAAATGAAGAAAGTCCAGAATCATTGGAATGGATCGAAGGTATGAAGCGTTTATTAATTGAACGTGGAGAGCCTGAAATTAAAGCGGATACGTATCTTGAAGAGTATGTTGAAGCTAGTAGATTTTTAGAAGATTTTAATGAATTAGAATCTGGCTTACTAAAACCGCGCGCTGATGATGCATTTAAAGTAAATAACTTGGATGGCAAACGAGTCAGCATATGGGATAAAAGCATTACAAGTAATCTTGATAATAAAAAGATTAATGCTGCAGTAACAGAAGTTATTCGAAACAACCCAGACCAATTTAATATCAGTCAAACATTGCCATTACCACTTACAGGTAGGGGTGCTGCAAATCCATATAGTGATTCAAATAAAGCTATAGCAAAATATCTAGAAATGGATGAATCAGCACCTGAATTAGAAGTTCAAAGATTAAGCAGTGAAGATGCTTACGATACAATGACTGATACAGATATTCTAGAGCTTACTCCCGGTAGTGCTATAGCTGGTAAAGGGTATTTAGAAAATCTTAAAGCATTAAATAAATTTTTAAGATCTCGCAAAGAAACACAGGAATTTGATTTAGGACGAGCACAACTTCGATTTCCTGATCCTGAAGATCAAGTAAGATTAACTGCTGACAATCCAAATACTTTAGACGCTATACGAAAATCTCCATCTAAAGCTTTTTTTGATAATGCAGGAAATGTATTACGTATCTATAAACGGCAAGAAAACCGAACTAGATTTGCTGATATTGAAGCAAGAACAGCGAAGGGTAACATTCCTCGAAGTCAAAGCGCAAAGATAGATGATGTATCTATTCGTATTACTGATCCTGCATTACGTGAATTTTTATCTAATCTATATGCAGGAATAAAATCAGGCGACGCTCAAGAAAACGCTGCTGATTTAATAATGCGTGATATTGATACATATGAAAATTTATCTCCTGTTGCTAAGCAATTACTTGATGTTAGTGATGCAGGGCGACCTACTAAAAAGAAATATTTAGAAACATTACGAACTGCAGCCGAATCAAAAGAGATTGTTAAAAAAGATTTACCTGACACAGATTTAGGTGCTTTCGCTAGGCAACAGTCAATACAAAAATCATTAGAAGAAGATCTTGGTATTCGTAAACAAGATGTTAAGCAAGCTACCAACGTTTTAAATGCGTTTTTGGGTACTCCAAAGAATGAAGATTTTTCTGGGCAATGGCTTCAATCAGAAGAAGGTGGAATAGCATTAAAGGTATCTGATAGTGGGCATCTTGACGATTTGCGCATGTTAGAACCAGAAGTTCTTGTTGATGGTCCAGATGCGTTTGCAGCAAGACAATTAGAAAAACAGCAACTTCTTGAAGAAGGTGAAATAAAACCTCATCAAACATTACCTGATGATAGATGGGGAATTACTACTCGTGGAGTAGCTGGACAAGCAATTGTGGATGCAATAGAAAATCATAATTTAAAAACTGTTGCAGTTATGGATGGTGGCCCAATGTCTGCATTTTTTCAAGATGCAGGATTCCAGGAAATTGGTCGTATCCAATTTGAAAATGCAGGTGTAAGAGCCGATTTTGATACAGATATGTTTGGTCGTCCAGATGTCATAATGATGGCGTACACAGGCGGCCCAAGAAAGGGGAGAATACTTGACTCAGGAAGAATTCGTGGCGGAGCAGCCAGCCGATTTGGGGAATATGGCGGATATGAAGGCACAAGAAATAGATTTGAAAACATCAGTAAAGCGCAACAGGTTGGCGGACTTATCTCAGACCTTTCCGAAAAATATGGAGGGAAGCGATTTAACGACCTCTACAATGACCCCGAAGCAGCGGAAGAATTTGCAAGCTTATCAAGAGAAGTTGGTCCGATTTTTGATGAGCTAGAGAATGCACGACTTGTTGAAGCTATAAATACTAATGAGGTTTTTGACGTTGAGTCACTTAGTAGACCAGAATTTACTGCTCCTATACCTGAAGCTAAACCGAATTTGTCTAAAGACATGCAAACATTTATTAGTCGTAATAGAGGGGCTGTAAGACAAAGTGGAGCAAAGAAAAATGCAATTCTTACTCTTAGTAAAATAGAAAAAGATCCAAGAAATAAATCTCAATTTAGAAAAATTCCTATAAATTACGTATTAGATCCTGATTCTGGAAATTTAATAAGCGAAGATTTGTGGATTGAATTAGGTGAACAGCTTAATTCATGGGGAAGACTTATGGGAAAAGGAAAAAATACAGCAGCTAAAGCATTAGCTATTGAAAGGCAACGCGCTCAAAATGATTGGGATGCAACACAACCTCCTGAAGACCCATCATTACTAGACAGATTATTAAGTACTGTTTTACGTGGACGCTTTAATCCACAAGCAGCAACAATAGCTTTAGATTACACAAGCGGTAAACAACAAGTTAAAAACTCCGTGGGAAGACAAAGGGAATTATGGGATTACGAATTTCCTAAAAGCAATCTTCAAAAATCTGCAGATTTAACTACTGGTGATTTTGATAAAGATTTAGGGTTAATACAAGTACGTCAATATACTGATTTTGCAGGGGTAAAGCATGAAGGGCCAATGGTATACGTACCTAGTGGCAATGTCATTCGTAAAAGTGTAGTTATTCCAGATACAGGAGATACTGTTGAAGCAGTTATTTTTGATGCAAGAAGTGCTGATGTGTGGGGAGAAAAAGCAGTTAACGATTGGATTGAAATAGTTGAACCTATTGAACGCCTTCGTTATGCGGAAGAAGTTCAGTTAGATGATGCTGGAAGGTCAGTAACGCAGTTTGATTTTGTTGATGCTGCAGCAGAACAGCGTCGTGTAGGAGAAGGAATTAATGAATCAGGTTGGATTCCTTTGGGTGATTTTCTTGAGAATTCCAATATGTTTCGAACACCTGATGGGCGTACTTTGCTAGGTGGTTATGGAATAGGAAGGCAGTTTCAATTTACTCAAACTCTTGATTTAGCTAATTTGCCGCGTGGCGATGCTCAAAAAACTCAATATCAAGAGCGAACTGGTCGACAGTCTCCTGGGTTAAGACCACAAGAATTACAATTTAATATCACTGAATTAGCTGAAAACAATCAAAGTTTATCATTTATAAATAGTGTTCCTGACATGCTTGCATTACGTTATAGAGCAGGTTTAGACAGTTTAAACGGTCAGATTTTTAAAGATAATGTAAGAAAAATAGGTAGAACTGCATTTGAGCAATTAGATATTGCTAATCCAGGATTACAAAAACAATACAACGCAATTCTTGGAAAAATGACACGCGCAATGGACCCTGACAAAAGGTTAACTGAAGAAAGTGAACGCGCTGTTATTGAAGAAATGGCTAAATATTCAGATAAAATTTTAAATCGAATTGAGAATGAATTAACACGAATGGTAAAGGACAATAACTTTGCAAGATTTCCTGCTCGTGAATTGCAAGAAAATATGCGTGAAATTAATGACGCAATGGGAGATTTTGGAAAATTAAATCGAGATGTTGGGCAACTTGTATTAGAGGGTAGAGCAGTTAGAGGTAACTTAAAAACTGCTGAAAATCAATTAAGAAGTACAGGTGCAAGTATTGGTGATACTCAAGGTTCAATACTAGGTGGGGCTGACATTCAAAATGATTTTATGAATAATCCGGGAAGAAAAGCGTGGCTAGAAAACGAACAAAATTATATTCGTGCTATTGGTTGGGATAAATTTTTACAAAAATTAGATGCAGAAATAAAAAAAGAATACATTAAACTTACTAAAGAATTTGCTCGTTATGGATTAGCTTTACCAGAGACTGTTCAAAGACCTACAAATATTGACGAACTTGGGCGTTCAGAAGTTGATAGAGCAACTCGTGCAGCGCAACGTAATTTTCAAGGGCAAGTTGAAGATATTATGTTTAAAGAGGGATTTACGGAAGATTCTTGGCCCTTACGTCTACCTGTTGCTAAACGCCTAACGCAAAGAACTGCACCTTATTATGTAACGGATGATTTAATAATAGAAACTCTTACAGAAGAATTTTCAACCGCACCTTATTTTGCTACACGAGACAATCCGCAAAATTTTTATAAAGACATTAAAGAATTCTTTCGCACTACTTCAAGTCCTAGATTTCTTGCCTTGCAAGATAAGACAACTCGCGCACATGTTGAATGGGGAGATCCTGCGCTAATTAGATTAGTTCTTGATGGCATGTTAAGAAATAAAATTGATAGAGATGCTATGAAGGCATTCCTTGAAAATCCTAAACAGGCTGACGCTGTTGCTCGTTTTCAAATGAAATTACTGGCTAAATCTCAAGCAGCAAATAAGGGTGCTGGCATTAAAGGCATAGATGCGTTTCCTACAAGCGAGTTAGATCGTATTGGAGCACTTATTAATCCAAATCCAATTGAAACAAATCAATCAATTAGGCAAGGATTTCTTAATTTAAATAAATTGTATATTCAAGCAATGAAAAAATACAATGAAGTTAATCAAGGCTTTGGTGAAATACAACAAAAAAATGCAGATATAAATATAGAAGAAACAAGAAGTGCTGCTAACGCTGCAGAATCAGAAGCAATACAAAAAATGTTAGACCGTTCTGCAATGGAATATTCAAACGGTGAATACGATACAAAAATTAAATTAGTTCGATACGCTAAACGAATGTTTTCTTCAGCAGGAGCATATGAAAAATACATTAATAATGCTAATCAAAAAGTAAATGATCGTATGGTTAAGCGTTTAGAAGCAGCAGTTGAAGCGCAAAAAGAATTAATTGATGTTAAAGAGCAGATTAACAAATTTGTTACTCGATTTAATAATCAATTAGGAGTTGAGCAGTTAGAGCGTTTAGCTCCAATGATGCCTGGAGCAACCCGTGTTATGCCTGATGTAGCAAGAGAATTTGCTGCTACTCCAGGGTTAAAAGCACCATCGCAACCATCAGGGGCATTAAAGATGTTTGCAGACTTAAACGCTGAAATGCGGCAAATATCTGCAACGCTAGACTTTTCGGGAACTGGTATTCAGGGAGTTTTTGCTGCTGGTGCGCATCCAATTGAATTTGCGCGTTCATGGTGGATGGTTACTAAAAGCGTTGTTAGAGATGATGATTCGTGGTATCAGTGGATGGAATCTAATAAAGATTTAATCGATGAATTTTTAGAACTAGGTGGAGTGTGGACGCATCCAGGAGGCCAAGAAGAATTTTTATTGCAACCTAATACTCCAGTTATTAAAGCATTAGGTAGTGTTGCTGAACGAAACAACATTACTAAAAACATTGGTAAAACATTAGGTAAAGGTAGAGATATGTCTAATATACATTTCTCTCGTATTGGTAATGCTAATCGAATGCTTATGTTTAAAAAATGGCGTGAAGGTAAAGGTATTTACAAATTGCTTAAAGGCAAGGAAATGCCCGCATCACAACAAGCTGATGTAGTAAAAATGATTAACGCTTCTACAGGTTATGCAGATAACTATCAGCCCGGAACTATTGCGCAAGCCGCATTATTTGCTCCAAGATTTTTTAAATCTCAATTAGAAATGTTAAGCGGTGCAGCATTTCGTAATGATTCATCGGGACAATTAGCTCGCAGTTTAATGCTAACTACCATAATGACTGGTGCAGTTATTGTGGAATCTTTAAATAGTATTAGAAGTGAAGAAACTGACTGGCGACCAATGAAATTTTCAAAACAAGGTACTCCGTATTGGAATACAAACTTTATGCGTATTCGTAATATAGGCGGTAGAGATATTTCTTTGTTTGGTCCATATGATTCATTAGCAGGACTTTTAGTTACGGGTGTAGCTGAAGGCCCTGAGTCTATGTTTTTTAAAGGCATGCGTCAAAAAGCTAGTCCAATGATGCAAAGATTATACGATTCAATTCAGGGCAGTGATTTTTACGGCAATAAAGTAACCTTTAATATGTTGAATGACACGACTGGCACTATTAGTACTGTGCGTAACATGGCTCAAAATTCATACACTCCGTTTTATGTATCAGATGTAACTGAAGATATTGTTGAGGGGCGTACAAGTGTGGGGTCAATACCATTAGCTATGGGTGCGTTTTTAGGATTAAAAACATCTCCATTATCTATGTCCGAAATGCAACAAAAAGATGTTCTTGAGTGGGTTGATAATTTAGAACCTGAAGAAAAAATGGAACTTGGTCTTATTTATGAAGATAATGGAACATTTTCAGAAGTAGAAATAACTGAATATTCCGATTTAACTGGTGCAGCAAGAAGTTTGTTTGACCAACAGTTTCCAAATAACAGGCAAGAACTAACTGAAAACTTGCAAAGGTTAGCTGATTCTGGTGATGTAAATGCTATTTCTAGATTAAATAAAATGATGATTAATGAAACTGCAGAACGAGATCAAGAAAAATTAGCTGAAGCATTCTTGCGGTGGCGAGGGAATATTCCTGATCCTAATCTTGGATATGTAGTACCAATTGATATTTCTAAAGTATTAGCTGAGTTAACTAATATCAGGTATCGTTCTTGGAAAGCACGTAAAACACAAGATGAGTTTTTTGAAACAGAAATAACTAACACTACATCAGATGATCCAAATACACAGGCGTTAAGTGCGTATTGGAATGCACTTGATTCTAGTTCAGTCCCAGGGACGAATGAAGTTGTTTGGCCTGAATTTAATAGAAAAATTGGCGAATTATATAAACAATTAAGTCCTGAACAAATATCAATAATTGAAAATAGATCTCCAGCTAAAATACATCCAGTCTTTCAACCCTATTGGGATGCTCGACAGCGTGTAAATGAAAGCACTTATTACGCTATAGGTGATGATATTTATCAAAGACCACAAGTACAAAATGCAATTGCTGCTGTTATTGGAATAGATAACACGCCGCCATATTACGAATTATTTAGCACAATGGTTGAAGATTTACGTGCAGACCCAGATCCACAAAGGCAACAAGTGGGAGTTTTATTAGGGCGCATAATAAATAAATTAACTCCATTAATTACTGATCAACGAAAACAATTACTTATTGCTGATGCTAATTCAGGAGGGAGATTGCGAGAAGACTTAGAGCTAATTGGACGAATTAGACCTCAAGTGCAAACGATGAATACTTATAACCCATCGTTTGGGCCTTCAATGGTAACAGCTAGTAATTGACGAACTTATAAAAATACAAGACAATAATTGAAAGGAGAACCAAGTGGTTAACGAAGCTGCTCCCATTTCTCAAAGTAATATGGATGCTCCCAACGACGATCTAGATGTCGCTGAGGATACATTTATTCTTGAGGATGAAGACTCGGCAGAAGTTCTTGAGACGGAATACGCAACAAAAGATGAATTGGACAAAATGCGTCCAATGATCGGTCGCGCTACATCTGCTCTTGACCAACTTCAAAATCGTACAAATTCTATGGTGTCGCAAGATGATTTACAGACTGTGCGTCAGGAGATTAATCAACTTCGTGATTTGTTTGAATTAGGAATTCGAGACATGGCATCGGAAGATGTTATGAACGAAATCAGAAATCAACGATACGAAATTGATAAACAAACTGAACGTGAGACTTTACGATCTGAGCTACTCCAAGAACTTGGTCAATCTAACGATATAACAAACGACTCACCAGATTTAAATGAAGCAGCCTTACAAACGGCTTCAAACCAAGTAATAGCATACGCAAGGGGTAAAGGAATTGATCCTAATCTTTTGTCTGCTGATACATGGAATATGAAGCCGGGACAAACTCTAGCAGAAGCAGTTAAAGATGCTGAAGATGCTATTGATAGTATGGCTAATGAAGATACTTCTTCGGCTCGACGCTCAAAAAGAAAGAGTGCCGACCCCCAAAATGGAGCTTCGCCTTCTAGAGCAGGTGGTTCTACGTCATATCGAGGATTGAATCTTGAGAAATTGTCAAAAATGACGCAAGGCGAAATTGCTGCTCTTCCAAAAGAAGTAGTCGATAACGTTTTGCAAAAAGGAGTATAAGGAGTAATAGCTATGGCTATTGATAATTTTATTCCTCAAATTTGGTCTGGCAGAATTCTCGAAAACTTAGATAAGGCGCATGTATTTGCGGCTCGTCTAAACCGCGATTATGAAGGAGAAATCAAGAACTTTGGTGACTCTGTGCGGATAAACAGCTTGGGAACAATAACCATTGCGGATTACACAAAGAACGGGGCTATTAATAACCCCGAGACTTTGCAAGGCTCTGACATGGTTCTTGAAATTACACAAGCTAAATACTTCAATTTCGAGATTGATGACATAGACCGATGGCAGCAGAAGCCAAAATTGATGGACGCTGCCACGAGGGAAGCTGCATATCAGATGTCTGATGCAGTAGACACATATCTAGCAGGCGTATTGCAGGCTGGATCAACAAATAATGTAACTGGCGGTGGTGGTGCGGTATTAACTATCGGCACTGGCGGTGGTGAAACAAATGCATATGTATCTCTAGTAAACGCAGGTGTTGCGCTAACTGAGCAAAACGTACCTACACAGGGGCGTTGGGCTGTAGTGCCACCTTGGTTTGAGGGTATGTTGCTCAAAGATGATCGATTCGTATCATATGGTACTGTAGCTAACCGAGACGACCTAAAAAATGGTAATATTGGGCGAGCTGCAGGATTCGATGTATATGTATCAAACAACTTATCTTCATTAGCTGGTGCAGGAGTTAACTTCTACATCCAAACTGGTGTTGATATGGCTGCTACATTTGCTGAGCAACTTAACGATACTGAGGCATACCGTCCAGAATCAAGCTTCTCAGACGCTTTGAAGGGCTTGCATCTATACGGTGCTAAGGTAACTCGACCATACGCATTGTGCTACATCTACGGCACTGAAGGTACATAGGGAGGATAGATAAATGGCTATAACAACAGTCACGGTAACTGACCTTACCCTTAATACTGAATCCGCAGATCTCAATGCAGGTGCTTTTGGTACGTTAGGTACTTTAATAGTTACTGGCGCTGATGGTTTCAACGTCGACTTGAGCGGTCATCTTGACAAGAAAATAACTTTTATTTTCACTGATCAAGGTGCTGCAGGTGACGATGTCACTATGGAAGCTGGTAACAGGCCCCCTTCACAGAGGGCTGATTTAGGTACAACAGTTGTCGCTATGGCAGCTAGTGATACCGTTGCAGTCTGCTTTGAAAACGCACAGTTTTTGGGGCGAGGTCTTGGTTGGTCTGTAGGCAACCATGAACAAAATATGGCAGGTACAAGTGCAGGTGACGCTACATACGTTTTAGTATTAGCTACCCCACGAGACCTCTAGTTTTGTAATAGAGTGTGGTAGGGTAGAACATACTGGGGAGTAACTGCCCTGCCACATTTAATTAGGAGAAAAATATGGGTGCAAGTGATCAATTAGAAAACAGTATCATTACACGCCTGATAGATGGCAGTAGCTATCTAATGAGTCCCGATGCAACATATTACGCATCTCTGCATACTGCAGACCCAACGGACACAGGCATAAATGAACTACCTGCTACAAATGGATATGTTCGTAAGTCGTACATTACGTCAGGCGGCTGGAATGCAGCGTCTGGTGGTTCTACATCAAATTCAGGGTCAATAACATTTGCTGCCGCTTCTGGTGGCGATTGGGCTACTGCCACACATTTTGGTTTGTGGAATCACGCTACAAATACTGCTTCTGCTAACTTTATTCTTTATGGGACTTTAACAAGTCCTGTAACTTGTACAGACGGTGATGCAGTACAGTTTTTAGGCGGCTCTCCTGGAGCGTTTGTTATTACCGTTACATAGGAGTAAGCGATGCCTACAGTAAACGGTCCAGACGAGATTACTACCTTAGAAGGTGGTAACGATAAAGTTTTTTATAGTAACAACTATGGAGCTATTACTGAGTTAGCTCTTGGTGCTGCTGATACTGTTTTAACTTCCGCAGGAGCCACTAGTGCTCCCACATTCTCAGCGATACCTGCGAGTGGTGGCACAAAAGAAATGGTCGCTTCGGGCGCTATATCTGGTGCAGGAATATCCGTTGCGCTTAACTCAGATGGTACGGTTTCGGCTGTTGCAGATAATAGAGTATCCGCAGCATTCGGAAGGTATGCCGCAGCAACAAGCACATCAATTTCTATAACCATGACAAGAGTCTACGGAATCTATCACGCGGAAGAAGATAAGGTCGTTATATTTTACCCATCGAATGAATGGGATAGCGGCGGCGGCGGTTATAAGTTATACACAGCCGCCGCGTCAATTTCGGGGAGTACACTCACTTTTGGTACGTCGATTCAAATTGCTGCTGATTATATGAGTTGGATGGGACCCTACAATATGGGGATGGCCTACGATCCTGACACATACAAGGTGTGGTATATGTGGGGCGCAGATACATTTGGAGGCGCAGCTCCTGGCCCGACACTTGCAACCGCTACGGTTTCAGGAACTACTGTAACGAAAACCGCCGAACAGGTATCGGGACTTTATGCTATAGCACTTGGCACACAAGATAACGCTACTTTAACTTACGACACAACTAATAATCAGATGGTAGCTTGCTATTCGATGTTTTCAGGGCCTACATGCAGTTGGTTCGTTGTATCTGAATCAGGCGGAACTATCACGATAGGATCGGCGTTAGTGAGTACGACTGCAAATGCAGCCGTTGGCGTTGGGAATATGGTTTGGCTTCCGAGCGTGGCTCGGTTGGTATGTTGGAGTGGAACAGGAACCACTCGTGCAGTAACTACCATTGCAGTCTCAGGAACTACACTATCACTTGACCAACAGGATATATTCACTGGCGATTTCGGTGGCGATGGTCAGTATGGACATGAGAATTTTCTAGCCACCACGAGCAACGGCGCAAAAGTTTTTGCAGGTGGTAGAGACATGACTACATCAAAAACAACAGCTTGGAATATCTACACGATTACAGCAGGTTCAGCTACCACAGGGGCATATTCTTCAGGTCAAGATATGGGATACCCAGCTACTCAATGGCAGGGATGTTCGATTACTAGAATGGGAACGACAGACACTTATGTGATTCAGAATCAAGGCGACCACATAAACTATTTTGGTACTATCGAGCTTGGGGCATTAGGCACAGCCACTCCAACATTAACTATTATAGGAACAGGTATGTTGGAAGATAATGAGGGAACAAACTTACTTGACGGCGGGGTTGGAACGAATTGTAATGATGGATGGATGGGTTCGTCTCATAACGCAGCTCTAACGACTAGCCAATGGACAAACCCAACATACAAACAAGCCGCTGCTGCGATGCTTACGCCCGTGTTAGGCGCAACTACTGCGATTTCGTGGTTCGGAATTAGTGAAGCGGCTATATCTGACACCGCAACTGGAACAATCACAATTACAGGTGGAACAAATACAGGAGTATCTGGATTAACGACAGGTGAAACATATTTCATGCAAGCTGACGGTTCGTTAGCTACAACAAAAGATTCACCTGTGGATTATGGGAAGGTTGGCCCTGCATTATCGGCTACAAGTATTTTGATACAGGGTATCGGGGATACAACTCTGAGTTCAGGGTAGGAGCGAATAAATGAAACTAATTATAGAAAAAGATAGTCAAATGGTACTGATAATGTATCCAGATACGGTCACTGCTTCCATTGATGATACGGGGCTTACGGTTGACGGAGTAAAGTATTCGCAGTATCCAAGTGGATTATTTCTGCTGATTGAAGATGTGACCGCTGAAGCATTCATTATGAATAGCAATAACATGGAGTGGAGATATAGCATCTAATGAGTGACGAAACGATTAAATAGGAGCCAGGAATGCCTACCGTAAATGGTCCAGATGAAATTACTACCCTAACAGGTACTGCTGATAAGGTTATCTATCTTGACAACTCTGGTGACGTAACTGAACTTGCATTAGGGGCGGC
>Ga0209756_1000485_pt1 | contig 38956 bp, 39 predicted proteins | sample ETNvirenome_6_85_FD_184071 | JGI IMG/M metagenome (GOLD analysis project Ga0209756, IMG submission 184071) | Marine viral communities from the Pacific Ocean - ETNP_6_85 (SPAdes) (version 3) | ecosystem: Environmental > Aquatic > Marine > Oceanic | place: Pacific Ocean | collected 2013-06-19 | reverse complement strand
GGATTTGAAATATAATAAATATATAACTGATGAAGGGATTAAACATATGAATTTACATACTTTAAATTTGAGATATAATAAAAATATAACTGATGAAGGGATTAAACATATGAATTTATATACTTTGGATTTAGATAATAATGAAAATATAACTGATGAGAGAATTAAATATATGAATTTATATACTTTGAATTTATGTGAAAATGAAAATATAACTAATGAAGGGATTAAACGTATGAATTTACATACTTTGGATTTGGAGTATAATGATAATATAACTGATGATGGGATTAAACATATGAATATTTATAATTAAATTATATAAACACAGATGTGATCGAGATAGTATTAATATTTTAATGATAAGATATTGAATATATTTCGAATTTATGTAACCGATAAGAAAATTAAATTTGGATAATATTTGACATGAATTCGAATTTAATTTATTTTTTATTAGTTATATTATTTTTTTTTTAAAAAAATGTATTATATACAATGGATTTATCAGGAAATATTGATCATATATTTAATGGAACATTGAAGACCGATATTTTAAGTTCGATAAATGATGGAGTACCATTATCAATAAATAATAATTATACATTACCATTTGCCGATGGGGAAGCTGGTCAAGTATTTGGTACAGATGGTGCAGGGACTATTGGATTTGTTACACTCGGTGGTGGACTGGAGATACCACAGGTCCTGCTAGTGCCACAGATAATGCTATCGTAAGATTTAATGGAACTACCGGGAAAACGTTACAAAATTCGATAATATTGATAAATGACAGTGGTGAAATCACAGGTGCAACTTCATTAACCTCAGGTAATATAAATATAAACGGAAACATTTTATCGTCCGTTGATGTAGATGGAAATATTAATTTAAATGCCAACGGTACTGGATCAATTATAATCAATAATGATATGAGAGTAGATACAATTGATGAAAAAACCAATGCTGCAGGAGTTACGATAGATGGAGTATTGATAAAAGATTCTATACTATCTAATGTTAATCAATTAAATATTGATAATTTGAGATTTGATGGGAATATCATATCATCTACTAATACCGACGGGAATATCAATTTAACTCCAAATGGAAATGGAAGTGTTGTTGTGTCAAATAGATTGTCAGTTGATAATTTAGAATTGGATGGGAACATTTTATCATCCACGAATGTTAATGGAAATATCAATTTGAATGCGAATGGTACTGGATTAATTGTAGTTAACAGTAATATGAAAGTAGATGTAATTAGTGAAAGAACCACTAATGCTGGAGTAACAATAGGAAATAGATTGTTGGTTAATAATTTAGAAATGAGTGGAAATGTTTTTTCATCTACCAATACCGACGGGAATATCAATTTAACTCCAAATGGAAATGGAAGTGTTGTTGTGGCAAATAGATTGACAGTTGATAATCTGAAAATGGATGGGAATATTCTATCATCTACTAATACAGATGGAGATATTAATTTAAATGCGAATGGCCTCGGATCGATTGTAATTAATACTGGTATGAAAGTAGATATAATTAATGAAAAAACTAATGACGCCGGGGTGAGAATAGGAAATTTATTAATGGCAGGTTCTACAATATATAATGTTGATGAATTCGATATTATATTACCGCCATCACCATTAAACGGAAATATATTTGCAGCACCGGAGGGTGATGATGACGGAAATATATATTTGATTCCTCGTATAGATGGTGGTGTTATTATTGGAAATACATTGTCTGTTGGTAATTTAGGAATGGGTGGAAATATTTTATCATCCACCGATACAAATGGGAATATCAATTTGACTCCAAATGGAACCGGAAGTGTTGTTGTGGCAAATAGATTGTCAGTCGATAATTTGGAAATAGATGGAAATACTTTATCAACTACTAACACAGATGGAAATCTTAATTTACATCCCAATGGAGATGGAAGCGTCGTTGCATTAAATAGATTAATAGTCGATAATTTAAAATTAGATGGAAATACGTTATCAAATATTGATAATGATGGAAATATAAATTTAAATACTACAGGGAATGCAGGGTATGTTATAGTTGATAATAGTGGTAAAGATCAAAGATTTCCATTTAGAATAACATCTGGAACTAATACAGATTGGGATTGTGGTATGACTATTGAAGGTAACGAAACTACACTTGTAGCTGGTGTAATAGCAGACATGGCAGTTATCGGGGCTCATGATCCAACATTAGCTCTATGGGAAGATTTTTTAATAAATCCAAGTGGTTCGGCTAACGTGGGGTTTTTTACATTAGATGCCTCTTTTGGTCATACTGCATTGGGTGTGATATACATTGGGAATAGAGGGTAAGCACCGAAAGCTTTAGAAAAACCAGTTGGCGGTGGATTATTATATGTTGAAAGTGGAGCTTTAAAGTATTTTGGAGGTAATGGAACTGAAACAACATTAGGTGCGGCAAATCCCCATTGTCCGGTATGTGGTAAAGATTTTATACTAGAATATAAAAATGATAAAATGGGATATTGTTTTGTATGTATACCATGTATGATTGATGAATTGGGTTGTAATGATAGTCCATGGTATCTTACAGAACAACCACAATATAGAAAAGATGATGCAAATAGAACCTGCCATGGTTGTTTTAAATATGTTGATGGTAAAATGGTAAAATGTAAACCAACCGAATGTCCAGATCAATCGTATGAAGATATAAAAAAGAATTGGAAAGATAAAAATAAAGGTAAATCTTATAAACAACAAATGATGTTAAATAGTTTCAATAAAAAATTTGAATTATTGAATGATAAAATTCAAGAATTGACAAAAGAAATCGAAAAATTAAAATCTGATAAAAAATCAAATAATAATTAAATATCAATATTTTTTTATAAAAAAAAAATATCAATGATATAGTATTTGATTATTATTTGATTATGCCTAATTTTAATATAATCGATCATGATAATAGTACATCTACAAATTTAAATGCATCAGCAACTTTTACTGGTACACCGGTTGATGTATAAAAATATGAGTCATTATCAATAACAATAATATCTAATGTTAATAGTGTATTAGGCGGAGTTCAATTATTATTTAGTGCAGATAATTTAGTTTGGAATATTTTTAATACATATACCTATATGGCAAATGATAAATTTTATCAAACTGTAGATATCAAATATAGATATTATAAATTGATATATATATAAATGGTTCTTCCTCAACAACAAATATACATATACAAACTAAATTGATTGTTCATACATTAGATGAATATAGTGATTTTCAATCATCATATTTTATAAGAAGAGCACAAAGAGGTGAAACTGTTCATAAATTTGGTAGAAATCAAGATATAAATATTGCAACTGTACCCGAAGTTATTTGGAATGGAGGTGGAGGATATACTGGTTTTGATGCAACAAGCGCTGAAACATTAACTGTGGTTTCAAATAATATTGCAGATAATAGTACAGGAACTGGAGCAAGAACTATTTTATTAAATGGTTTAGATGGAAATTATAATGAAATTGAAGAATTAGTTACATTAACTGGACTTACTCCAACTGTGGCTACCACATTGAGTTTTATAAGAATGAATGGTGCAATGGTTAAAACAGTTGGAAGTAATGGATCAAATATAGGAAATTTAACTGTAACCAATAGTATAAGTGGAGATGTTTTTGCAGTTCTTCCTAGTTGAGCTAATCAAACGGTAATTTGTGCATATACTATACCTGCATATAAAACAGGTTATTTAGTAAAATGGGGCGCAAGCATTATTGGATTTACTGGATCTATAAGAGATGGTGATATATCTTTAGAGATACGTGAATTCGGTGGTGGGTTTACAATTAAAACACTTACTACTATAGCTGAGCGTCGTAATTATAATGCTATTTTACCATGTCCAATTGTAATTCCTTCTAAAGCTGATGTACAAATGACATGTACACGTGTTTCTGGAAATAATACAACAATTGCAGGAACATTCGATATAGTTCATTTATAAAAAATATAATTTAAAATTATATATCAATAATTTACTCATTCATCCATCCGAATGCTTTTTCATCCATGGTATTGATATGATTCAATAATTTATTTTTCAATGAATCAATCGATTGAATAACGGTACCATGTGCATCTGTATGTTTTTTCCATTCAGCTGGCGTATATTTATTTTGATATTTTCCTTTTGACAAGGCGTTTTTATAAATTTTCGATTCTTCTACACAATGTTCAATCATATCCTCTTTCAAATTATCTATTGATTTCAACATTTTTGTATGTTGATAATCTAAAACTCGATTAAATTTTTTCATTTTTAAATGTTTATACAATTTGGTATAAAATATTGAAAATACAAAAAATCCAATAAATTTATATAAAGGTAATATTACCATCAAAATTATACAAATTAAAATCACAATAATTAAAAAAATCATTTTTATTATATATATAAATTTAATATTTTTTCAATTTAATTATTGAATAGATGCTCCGACTTGTATTAATGAACCATCTGAGTCAAATGAAATTATTTCATAAGTAATTGGTAAATCATCGAAACTCGATTTTAAATTATATGTATATGCTTTATAAAATATTCCATTCATATTAAAACCCAATTCTATGTCTTTAGAACTTATAATACACTGGAAAGAAATAATTCTGTCTAATCTCAATAATTTTTTTAAAATTAAATGAATATCCGAAGACCACATAACCTGTGTAATCACATCATTATGAGTTGTATCATCACTAGACCATCTTATAACAAATGATAATTTATTACCACAACATTCTACGAAAACTCCATTATCTTCATTATAATAACCCATTCTGGTAATTACTTTCGATTCTTTATTACATATTGGATTTAAAATACCATTAATATATATTGTAGTGGATTTATTTTTATATAATTTATATGATTTACTGTAGTTGATCAATACATCACCACAATTATATACATGCATTTTATACATATTCTCCTTTTCATGATAGAAATAATATGAATTTTTATATTTCAATGAAATATCGATTAGTGGTTTTTTAATTGATTCATATAAAACACAGGGTCTTATCAAATTATTTTTTTGATCTATATCCATATTTGACATGATAAAAATAAAAATCAATTTTGGTAAAACTATATATCTATTTCAAATAATAATTCAATATAACTATTTTGAAATTTTACTCTTTTATCAAATTTTTTTAATTTTTTCAATATATCATGTCTAATTTTTAATGAGTTACAATTAAAACAAATTCCATCATCTATTATCTTATTGTATATTTTATTATATTTTTTATCTTGTATATAAATCTCATCATCACATATTTTACATATAAATTTATATGCATTGAATTCTGATATATATTCTAACATTTTTTATATTGTTTTATATTATCAATTTTTATTTTTAAATTTAAATTATAAATTTATTATTATTATATAAATGTCATTAACAGCAGATATTGAAAATATATTTTATGGTACAATTAGAACTAATACTATAAGATCTGTTGTTGATGGTAATGCATTGGAAATAAATGGAAATTATACATTACCTTTTGCAGATGGATCTGCCGGACAAGTTTTTAGAACAGATGGGAACGGGGTAATTAGTTTTGCTACTCTTGGTGGTGGAAGTGGTGATGTAGTTGGTGCAGCCAGCTCAACTGATAATGCTTTAGTAAGATTTGATGGGGTAACGGGAAAGGCAATACAAAATTCATCAGTGATAATAGATGATACTGATACTATAACGGGAATAACTTCATTGACCTCAGGTAATTTGACATTAGGTTCCAATGCAATAGGTGTAATTAATGTAAACGGAAATATCAATTTAATTCCAAATGGTACCGGAAATGTAACAGTTTTAAATTCTCTATTGGTAGATACTATTGGTGAATTAACTGGAACTGCAGGAGTAACAATCGATGGTATATTGGTAAAAGATAGCGAAATATCTTCTGTAAATAAATTAACAGTGGATAATATAGATATTGATGGTAATATTATATCATCAACTGATGTAAATGGTGATATTACTTTAACACCCAACGGAACAGGTGATGTGATTGTATCTAGTGTAGCGACAGCATCGAGGTTATTAAGTGTAGCTTCAGATAAAGCTATAAATTCAGTTTCATCTTTAACATCATGGGTAAATGGAACAGCCAATAGAGTCACTGTATCAAATGATGGTGATGGTTCTATCACATTGTCTGGTCCTCAAGATCTGGCAACGGGATCTTCACCAACGTTTAATGGATTATCATTGACATCATTAAGATTACCCTATACATGGGATGTTGATAAAATTGAACTTTATGGGTCATCCAGTTTAAATAGAATAGGAGTAGATCCGGATGGATGCGTTTTATATCAAGCCGATTCCAGTATACAATTTTTAACAGCTAATTCAATAAGGGCTGCCGTGGGTAGTTCAGGATTATCTGTCGTTGGAAGAACACAAACTGATACAATCACTGAAAATAATAGTGGTGTTGGTGTAACCATTGAAGGTATACTATTAAAAGATACCATAATAGAAAATAGTAATCAAATAAATGTTGATAATTTAAGATTGGACGGTAATACCGTATCATCAACTGATACAAACGGTGATATCAATTTAACACCTGACGGAACAGGATCAGTGGTGATTACCAATGATATAAATGTAGATACAATCAATGAAAAAACAGGAGCTTCCGGAGTAACAATTGATGGTATATTGGTAAAAGATAGCGAAATATCTTCTGTAAATAAATTAACAGTAGATAATATAGAAATTGATGGTAATACTATAATATCAACCGACACTAATGGAAATATAACTTTGGATCCCAATGGTACAGGGCAGGTTATTATAGACAATACATCATCATCACAGACTTTTCCATTATTGATAACAGGAGGATCTGGCCCTACATGGGAGGCAGCAGTGTCTGCTATAGGTTCGGGGGCTGCGGCAGTTTATGGTGTAAGTAACAATAAAGCTATTTTTGGTGGTCATAATGCTACTTTAAGTGCATGGGCTGATGTTACTTATAATCAAGGTAATACTGGAAATGTTGGGTTTTTTACCGTGGATCCATCTGCATCCCATGGGGCAGCAGGGGTAATATATATTGGAAATCGAAGTACCGGTCCAACCGGAAATCCATCGGGAGGTGGAATTCTATATACGGAAAGTGGAGCATTGAAATATAGAGGTAGTTCAGGTACCGATACAACTCTTGGAAATGCAAATCCTCATTGTCCGGTATGTGGTAAAGATTTCGGAATGGAATATAGTAATCCAGAAATGGGATATTGCTTTTTATGTATACCATGTATGATTGATGAATTGGGATTTGATGAGAGTCCATGGTTTCTTACAGAACAACCACAATATAGAAAAGATGATGAATGTAGAATTTGTCAAGGTGAAACTAAATATGTTGATGGTAAACTTGTAAAATGTAAACCCACTGAATGTCTAGATCAATCATACAAAGAAATAAAAGAAAAATGGGAAAATGAACACGACGGTAAATCATATAAAAAACAAATGTTAAATGGTAGTTTACGTAAACAAATAAAAAATACAAATTCCGAAATTAAAAATTTGAATACAACAGTCAAACATCTCGAATCAGAAATTGATAATTTATCCAGTAAAAATTCATCTTTACAGCAAACTGTGAATAGTTTAAATAAAAAAAATACAATATTTGAAAATATGTTAAATAATTTAATTAATCGAGTTGATAAATTAGAAAATAAAAATTGATAAATATTCGATAATAAAAATATTATCAAATATCAATATATGGAGTATATACCATCATATCATTTTTTTTCATCATTTCTACACATTTACTTGGAGTTTTATATCCTTCCTCAATACATTGATTATAACTTCTATTATGTGAACATGACATGCATTTAGATATGTCATTTGTATGTATCATACATTCGTTAAATGATTTTCCGGGAGTTACACATTTATATGGATTAGATACTATATTATTAGAATATATATCTGGACTATGAGGGTAAATTATTTGCTTATTAGTAAAATATTGTGTATCAAAAAAACTATACACCAAACTAATTACAATAAATAGAATTAAAATATATAGAAACAATTTCATTATATATAAGTAAATATTTTTTAATAAAATTGAATTTATCAATTAATTATATAAAAACCATGATTAGTGAATTAGAAAAGGTATATAGTGGAGCACTTTCATTATTGGAAGATAGAGGATATAAAATAGATCCCAAATATTATACTTCGAAAACCGATATTGGAAATAGTATAATTATTGAAAATGAAAATATACTTGTTTATATTGTCACCGATATAAATATATCTGTGAGTTTGAAAGTTATAAGAAATATTGTTAATTTCGCTATAAATAAAAAAGTTAAAAATTTGATTATTATCGGTAAAAAAATTAAGTTGGATATCAGAATTAAAGCATATTTAAAAAATATTTCGATAACAGTCGATTTGTTAAGTTATGCACTACTAATCATCAATCCATTGAAACATATCTTAGTACCTCCACATCGGATATTAAAACAAAATGAAAAAATCGCAATTTTCAAAGATTCAAGAATAAAAAAAGAACATCTACCAAAAATATATAAAACAGATCCTGTTATAATGTGGCTCGGAGGTAAAATTGGAGATGTGGTAAAAATTGAAAGAAATATAGGGAAATTAATGGTATCAACTTCACTTAAACAAAATATATATAGAATTATTATAGATCCAGAATTGATAAATGATGGATTGAAACCAGAACATGATTTCTAATTATCGTATGATTTCAATATTTTATAATATTTATCTAATATTTTTATTTGTTTATTTTCTTCTTTTTGTTTTAATAATAAATGTATTATAACTGTCTGTAAATAATTAATTTGAATTGGAATTTTGGCTCGTTCTATTGTCATTGGAATAGAATATTTCTCAGCAATTTGTGCAAACATCAATAGTGCAAATGGATTACCACCTAATTTTTTAGTTCCAATAAATCCTTCAAATAAATTTTCATGTCTATCTTGTGTTTTGGAAGCCGAATCATTATAATGTATTAATGTAATTTTTTTTATGCCAATATTATCAGAGATATATTGAAATATGTCATATACTTCTTTTGGGGTATTCATAGGAATTCTACTTACATACATATGACATGTATCTAAACAAAAACGAATATAATCTAATTGTTTAGTCGATAAAGTAATTTCCAATTGTTTCCATATTTGATTTAAAGTTTCCAAATTCACAATCACTTTAGAACCAACTTTAGCTTCAATTTCTATTATAAATTTCGATTTTATATCGTTTTTTTCCATTTCTAAAATAAAAGTATGAATATTATTAACCATCAATTGAATTATATTATCATAATTTTTTGTATTTGATCCCAAGTGTATAACCACTCCTATTCCACCTACAGAATCACAAATCATAAAATCGAATAATAGTGTTTTTATCCATGTTGGATATAATATTTTTCTAGTGAATGATATACGATAACTAGCGTGAATAAAAAATTTTATATCATTTTTGGTAATTGAATTTTTTGCTTTTGAAGAATAATTGAATTTATTCAAGGTTGGTGGTGAAGTTGCATATTTCGATTGAGAATAAACTTGGATAGCATTGAATTTATATTTATCATATATATCTTCAACGAATTTATTTAAATCAAATTGATTTGCACGATTCACATGTGCTCCTAAATATAAAACCATTTTTATTTATATGTTTGATATATTTTTATATTGAATAAAAAAAATAAAATAAATATCAATTACTCATTAGTTAACCCTTTCAATTCATCGAGAGATAATGTATTCATTTTTGGTTCATCATTCTGAAAATCTTCATTAAGTTCATCCTCAAATTCATCATCTTCCTGTTCACATGTCATTATCAACTTACTTTTATCAATTTTCCTGATAATTTCAGGTAATTGATACTCCGCGTAAATTAATGATGCACCCATTCCTATACCTTTTGCTGTTGCATAAGCACCAGATAGATAAATTATAGAATTAGTTAATTTAGTTCCTTTGTTGAAAACTTGACCAATATTATCTCTATGATATATATGTGCTTTCTGTTCAGCTTCACGTTTATCAACAGCACATTTTTTATCTTTATCCGACATCAATGAACATTTATCTTCGAACTCCTTTTCTTTTTTGATATTAAGAAAATTCATGTATCCTATCTTCTTATATAACCAATTTGGTGCCAAAGGAGATTTATTTTCTGCTCCAGCCTTGGCAACATATTTTTTGAATTCTTCCATTTCATTCCATACTCTATTACCATATTTAGATGATTTATTTAAATCTCTAACAAATGCCAATTTGATTTTTTGAAATCCTTTAAATACTTGTATTTCCTTTAATTCTTTTCCAATTTTAACCTTCCTAATTCCATTAGTTTTTTTATAATTCTCAGGTCCATCAGCAATCCTCAACAATGTTGGGGGTAGTGGGATATTAGAATCATTTGGATCGGTTGGACTAATTGAATAAAATTTATCATTAATCCCTTCGGATATAATTGATTGAATTTTATTTTGTAGAAAACTACATAACATATAGAACATTTGATGATCTGTATTATTATTGTCATAACCTAATTTCAATCTATAATCACTGAAATTATCCTCAAAATTATAGATTGGACTTCCTTTACATGTAAAATTATTTAACCAAACAAATATAGGACATCCATCAAATGTTGCACTGATTGCCCAACCCGGAATCTTACCTGAAGATTCTTTTGCTGAAAACCTAAATTTTGCTTCATTTAAAATTGGAATTCCATCATTATCACGTAATAGTTTCCATACTCTTCCTCCTTTTCGTCCTTCAACGAATTTTCCTTTAAAATATAATGCGATTGGTCTTACGTCTTCCATGTTAAATTATATGTTGTTATATGTTTATTTATTTGAATATATTATTTTATATGTGTATTTTGTATTTGTATATACATTAAATCAATTTTATTTTTATTAAACAATTTATTTATTATTTCTTTTTATCTATATAAATAAAAAATGAAACACGGTAAATTCTGTTCAACGTTTGATTTACTTCAACAAAATAACTTAAAACTCGGAAAATTAATGACTGATAATTGTTTATCTGGTGTTATATCACGTAAATCAGTTATTATTCCAAGTGATGCAGCTGTGAAAGATATTGAAAAAATGAAAAATAAAGAAAAACAATTAAATGTATTGATGTGTCATATTTTATTATTTAGGTATACACCCGAACAATTAAAAGTCGCTGCTGAAAATAAAAAGGAAATTAAAACTATCAATGGAAGACGATTTGATGTTGAAAAGGTAGATTCAACTACATTCAAATTGAATGGGAAAAAAATTAAAGTTATCGATAATATTGATGATAAATATTATATTTTCAAAGCTTCAAGTAAATTAAGTCCTCATGATCCCGAGACAGATAAAAAAGTAAGTAAAAAGGCAAGTAAAAAGGTTGATAAAAACATTAGTAATTTCATCAAAACAATAACTGATAAAAAAGCAAGTAAAAAAGCAAGTAAAAAAGGAGGTAAAAGAGCAAAGTTAAGTTCAATGAATATGTATAGAACTTTATTACAATAAATATTTTAATATATAAAAATTTTATTTTTTTATTATATAAAACAAATGAGTAATAGAGCGAATACATCATATGTTTGGTTAGGTACTTTACAATGTACCGATATCACTATTACCGGTGGTAAAATAGAAGTCGTCGGTACCAATACAATTTATGGACAAGATGCGGGTGATGCGTTAACATCAGGTATAAATAATACATTAATAGGTTATAATTCTGGAATAAATATATTATCCGGAAGTTCAAATGTATGTGTCGGGGATCAAGCTGGTAATACCATTACTACCGGAGGTGGTAATATTTGTATGGGACCCGGTGCCGGAGGTAACATTACAACCGGTTCAAATAATATTGTTCTAACAGTTGGAAATAGTGGTTTAGCTGCAGGTGATTCCGGCAAAATTAGTATAGGATTCGGTACGGCCCCATCCACTAAAACATTTATCGATGCTATTGTTGGTACCACAACAGATGTGAATGATGCTATAGGTGTTTTAATTGATTCAAGTGGTCAATTAGGTACGGTATCATCATCTCAAAGATTTAAAGAAAATATAAAAACAATTGATAAAGATTATTTGAATAATTTTTGGAAATTGAATGCAGTTTCTTTCGATTATATCAGTAGTTTGAAAAATATCAAAGCTAAAAAAGAAAAACTTTTCTCGGAATGGTTCGAAAATGAAAATAAGAAAAAAATCGAATGGAATAAGCAACAAGATAAATTGAAACAAAATGATAAAGTTAAATACACAGAAACTAAATTCGTTTTTGATGAAAAACCTAGAAAAGAATTTGGATTAATTGCAGAAGAGGTATTGGAATTATATCCAAATTTAGTTGTTCGTAATAAAAAGGGTGAAATTCAAACAGTACAATATCATAAATTATTCGGTTTATTGATTGGAGCAATTCAAGAAAATAGAAATATGGTTAACAGATTATTGGAAAGATACAGATAAATATTTTTCATATTTTTTTATTAAAATTGATTTTATATAAATATAAAAAAGATGTCCTATTGTATGACCAATTGTAAAAATTGTGGGTTAACTATCGCACAACATTATTTACCATTTAGAAAACATGTTATTGATGTAGCTATCGATAATGGTGATTTGAATGATCATCAGAAATTTTTCAATGATAGATATATATCCAATATGTGTTGTAGAACACAAATAGTAACTTGTTTATTGGATCCTCCTATGGAAACCAAATTATTGAAAAATTCATTTTATAAAAATTATATCAATTATATTATCCCAGTAATTGGAAAATAAATATAATTTTATTTTTTTGTATATATAATGAAAAATACATCAAATATATATTATCCATCTATATCCAATTCCAATTTTTATTCATTGATAAATAGTCGCAAAGAATTTATCAATGTTAACAGAAATACCCTAAATGGGCAATTCGATATTCAAGATCACCAGGAATTTGCCAGAAATTTTATAAATTCTAAAACTCCATATGATAAATTGTTAATGTTTTGGAGAACTGGTGCTGGTAAAACATGCGCAGCTATACAAATAGCAGAAGAATATCGTAATTCAGTAATGAATCCACATATATACATAATCAGTTCAAGTATCGCGAGAATAAATTTTGAAAAAGAATTATTATCATCATGTGGATCATTCGCCAATCAAAGTTCTAAATTAATATTCAATAATGTAGATCAACTTGTGGCTGCAGGATATATATTTCAAAATTATCAATCATTTGTAAATAATAGAAATGGTATATTAACTGATTCATTAGTTATTATTGATGAAGCTCATTCATTACTCAATGAAAATACATATGCGTTAGCACTGCAAAGATTGATGTTATCGTCAAGAAGATTTAAATTAGTATTAATGTCAGCTACACCAATGTTTAATGAACCGATAGATATTGTTGAATTTATAAATCTATTTTATCCAAGTGATAGATTAGATAAATATGAAATATTTACAATAGATGATAAACTTAAACCAATGGCTAAAAAAATAATTGAATCAAGATTAGGGGGTATAGTTTCATATGTTGCCGGTAATGATCCGAAATATTTTCCAAAAAAGATAGATATAGGGAATATTCCACCTGCAACTTTAGAAGGACCGGAAATGGAAAAAATAATACAAACTAAATTGATAAGAGTTCCTATGTCACCTATTCAATATGATATATATAAAAAATATTGGCATGGGGCTGTAACGATGACATTGAAAAAAATATCAGATTTCGCTTTTCCAAATGGGAAATTTAATAAATTGGAAATGGTTTTAAAGAAAATTGACGATAATTATAAAACGAAATATGGTATAATATACACCAATAATTCTGGTATAAAATCACCTATTAGCGGTCCAGCATTAAATATAAAAAATTTAAAAAAATATTCCGGTAAATATTATCAATGTTTAAGCGATATGTTTTCACATTATAGACCACATGGATTTATATTTAGTAAATTTGTGAATAATAGTGGAATTAAATTATTTGCTAATATTTTAGAAGAGAATGGTATATCACCATATTCATATAACCGAAATATACCAAAAAATAATTCGATAGATTATAAAAAACATATAAGATTTGATAATTGGAAAAATAAAAAAAGGAAATTTATATCTGCGAAATATGTAATTTTACATAAAGATATTACACTTGAAGAAAGAAAAAGTATTATCAAAATATTTAATTCTGATGAGAATAGGGATGGTAGATTGATAAAATATATACTTGGTTCATTATTAATTAAAGAAAGTTTGGATTTAAAAAGAATAAAAGATATCTATATATTAAATGTACAAGAAAATTTCTCAAGAGTAGCCCAAATTATAGGAAGAGGTATCAGATATAAATCACATTTTGATATTGATGATAAAAATGTAAGAGTTTATAAATATGTATCATCAATACCAGATAATAATAAAGCATCTACAACTATCATGAGTAGTGAAGAATTGGAATATGCAAGAGATGAATATAATCTGATAATTATTAAAAAAATCGAAACAATGTTGAAAAATATCGCTATAGATTGTAGATTTAACAAACATATAAATAGATTTGAAAAAATAACTTGTCCAAAATTCAACAATGAAAATATAGATAATCTTACTTATCAATTATATTATCAAGAAAAAGAAATATTTAGTATCAAACGTAACATCATCGAATTGATTGGAAATAATATTATAATGAATTATTCATATATCATACAAATGATAAATAAAGAAAACTATTTTATAGATGCTGCTTTAAAACAAATGCTTATGTATCGACATAATTTTAATAATAAGCATGGGGTAACTGGGTATTTGATTGAATTGAATGAAGGATTATTTGCATTTAATCCGATTGGATTGGAAAGTGATAAAATCAATATAAATCGACGATTATATTATAAATCTCCACAAATACACGAAGATGTAACAGAAATAATTGATAACTTAATATATCGAAGAGAAAAAACGAAAATCATCGATATAAAAAATATATTAAAAGGAGTTCGAAATTTGAAAAATAATACAATTGGAATATCACAATATTTATCAAAATTAAATATCAAATTTCAAATTAATGTATTGGAATGGAGTATAAGGCAATATTGGATGGCATATAAAAATGAAAAAATATTAGATCCAGTGGTATATAATATACTCCGAACTTATAAGAATTATTTGATAGATGAGAAAATGATAGAAAAAGGTTTGAATAATTCAAATTACGATACATATTTCGATCTTGAATCATTTAATAGTGTTGATAGAAATAAAATATTTATCGGTCATTATTTCGATAAACCGAAATTATACGATAGAATACTTGATAAATTTCTGGATCTCGACAAAGGTAAATATTTGATAAAAAGACGAAACAAACAAATCAAAAAAGATAATGATTTTATTATAGGTTATATGGATAAATTAATTGATGGACGAATATTATTTAAACTACGTTTTACAAAACAAATTGTCGGTAAAGATGCACGAAAATTGAAAAAAGGATTTATCTGTAATCAAATAAATAATAAACAAACTTTATTAAAAATTGCCAAACGTTTGGAAATATCAACTTCTTCAAACGACACAATTGGAAAGATATGTAATTTAATTGAAACTGATGTGAGAAATAAAGAAATATTATCCACCAAATATAAAACCGGAATTAAATGGTTTTATCCTTATAAATTTAATTGAGGTTTAAATATTTCATTATTTTATCTATTTTATAATTTAATTTTTGAATAGCAGCTAAATGTAATGCATGAAATTGTTTGTATCTAATACCTTTTATATCACCTTCTGTATTCATAGTTACCATTTCTGGGAAATATGGAGCTATATCTTCGGCTATCATTCCGTAGTCTTTTATCAATACTGGTGGTATTGTTTCCAATAATATTTTTGATCGTACTTTTTCATAATATTTAATATAATTTTTATATTTCTCTTTAGGAGTTATATTTCCATTATTCATTGCATCAAAAGTAGATAAATCGTTATCAGTTAATCTTGACCAATTTAATACTATAAAATCCAAATCTTTTTCATTATTACTAGTAAATTTATACATAATACTATCCAATAATTCAATTTTTTCTTTTGTTGGATTGGATAAATCACTTAGCCCAGTTTTTATTTTAAATCGTGTTTCAATAGCCAACAATTTTCTTTTTTTAATATCTTTCGCATATTCAACTAATTTTTTTGAGGTGTCGTATATTTCTTTGTTATAATTATTATTGTATTTTACAGGTTTTAAGCTTAAATATTTATTTAAATCTTCGTCTGTTATTTTTTCAATATCTGATTTATCAAATAAAGAGGAAGAATATTTTAACGATGATCGAACCATATTTTATATATAAAATAAATTTATGTTTTTAATTATAAATATAAATTGATTTGTTATATGTATAATTAAAATATCAAACATGAAAAAAACACTTCATTATATACAAGATATAGTTTGTATGAAAAGAAAAACCTGTAATAGAGAGAAGAAAATAAACGAACTTTTATATTGCGTGGTTCGATATGAAAGGCTACCATCATTTGATGAAAAGTTTTCGGATGGGTTATCGATGGTAAAATTCTGGGCCTTATGTAAAAATTTCAAAAGTTGTGAAAGAGAACCATATTCCAGATTATTGGAGAATAATATTTTGAATGACGATTACAATAAACATTTTACATCGATAGTACAAAAAACTAAAATAATAAATTTTATCGCTGATACCATTGATAAATTGTTATTATGGGTATCCATATATAATGATATTCCTACTAACAATGGAGAATTTAAAAATAAGTTTTTGACATCATTTTGGAAAAATTGTAAAAATTATGAATTATGTTATAAGAAACCATATGACAAGTTATTGAATAATAATATCTTGAAAAATGATTATCTTAATGTATTTTAAAATATTTTTATTTATTTTTTCAATTATATATTAAAACTACTTTTTATATTCATATATGTAAAATGACATTCCTATCTAAATTTTGGGGTTTATTTAAACGCACTGATAAAGTATCTTATGATAAATGTTCCGAAGATGTATTCGATAAAGATGATAATCTAGATAAAATTGATATTCCAAAAAAAATATCTATTGAAGAAGTTGAGGAAGAAAATGATAAAAATTCAAATATGCTTCAACAAAAATCTATAAAAAATCTATTATTTTGGGTAAATAAATATGGTAAAATTCCATCTTTGGATGATCCAAAAGAATCTTTTAAAAATCAAAATTATGTATATTTATCTGTATTTTGGACTGCATGTAAATTAGAAAAAGATTTTATCGAAGAATCAGATCTTAAAATTTTATTGGAAAATGAAATCTTAAAAACTGATTATAATAAAAAATAAACAGTTTATATTTATTTTTTTATATATAATGCCAATAGCTGGTTTATTTTCAGGTGATATTCCTCAGAAAAATATCAATCAAATAATCAATAAAATAAAGAAAAATAAAAAGATTGAAAGTCAAGATAAAAAAATAGGAAAAATTATATTGGAATTTATAAAAATAAAAAAATTAGTAATATATGGTGGATACGCAATTCATTTATTGTTGAAAAATAAAACTGGTCATGGGATATATAATGAGAAACTAGATTTACTCGATTTTGATATATATTCTACGAAATTTGATGAAGATTCACTTGAATTAGCTAGAATTTTGAAAAAGAACGATTTTCATAGAATACGAATCATTTCTGGAATTACAGGTAAAACTAGAAAAATATTTGTTAATTTGGAATCAAACGCTATTGTAGATATAAGTTTGAAAACTCGGGAAGAATTGGATAAAATACAAATACCAATTGGAGAATATTTAGTAGCTTGTCCACAACATATAAAAATCGATCATTATATGCAATTATCAATGAACTTTTTACAATATCATTGGAGATTACAAAAAACATTTGATCGAGTTAAATTATTAGAGATAAATTTTCCAATAACCAATATAAATCATATTGAAGAAAAAAATATAAGTAAAGAGTCTATAAGTTTAATTGATACAATTAATAATAAATATGATGTTATAATTGGGGGTGATTATATTTTCAATAAATTATATGATTTTCCACAGAACGGTGAAATATTCATATATTCAAATGATATAATAGATGAACATATTCCGGTAAATGGAATATCTGTAAAAAATGATCTACGATTATTTCCTATTATAGGTGAAATATTTTTTATAAATAATGAAAATCAACATTGGGTAACAAAATCTGTATTGATATATACATATTACGTTTTAAAGTTCTATTATAATACTAAAAAATATGATTGGAAAATAAAAATATTGGTAGATGATTTTATTAAAAATAGTTTTGAAAAGAATATAGAGATATTAAAATCAAAAGCTAAATATATCGAAGAATCAAAAAAACAAATATTACCAACCGAATATCTAACCACATTTTAATGTTGGTTCCAGATACAAAACATAAATTTTTTGAGGATGATTATTCGGAAGATACATTTTTATTATTCGATAATATGAAATTTTCAAAAAATCAAAAGAAAACTCATTTTTCAACACATCTGTTTATTCTAATATATATAATGTTGGGGTTTATCACTATTTTATCTATATTTGTACATACAATATTATCATTTGATGTTTTTATAGAATTTCTCGATGATAAGTTACATAAAGGATTAATTATTTTAAATTTATTATTTGCTATATCTATACTACCATATCAATTGATAAATATATATTTACAAGCATATCGTTCATGGAAATTATTTAAAAAAGTTCATTAATAATTATTTTTAAAGTTAATATATTTCAGTAATATTTTTTGTTTAAAAAATGATTATATGTTATACATATATAAAATATGACAGAAGTTATAAGAATTGATAATGAATTGAAACCAACAACTAATTTTAAAGATGGATTTTATATTCCAGACAGACATATCCTATTTCCAATAGTATATCCTGATTTATGGGAATATATCAAAAATGCAAAAAGTTCCAGATGGGAAGCCGATGAGATACATCTTGAAAAGGATATTGAAGATTGGATTAATGCATCGGAACCTGTTATAAATATTATTACACATATTATGCCATTTTTCGCTACAGCAGATAATGATATTACTGAAAATTGTCACATGAATTTTCTTGAAGATTGTGCTGGAATACCGGAAATCGCATATTGGTATGGTGAGCAAGCTCATCAAGAAATAATTCACGCTGAAACATACGCGTTAATTATTCAACAATATCTAGGTAGTGATGTACATAAGATACTTTCGAAACAATTGAATGGTGATGTTATTATCAATAAACGAAAATGGTTAAGAAATTGGATGAATAAAAATGAACATCCATTTGCGGTTAGACTAGCAGCATTCATTTTCATAGAAGGTGTGGCTTTCCAAACACCATTTAAATTAATTTATATAATTTGTGAAAATGGTAAATTTCCTGGGTTATTACAATCTAATGATCTGATATCGAAAGATGAATCAAAACACATGGAATTTGCTGTTGATTTAGCAAATAAATATTTAAAAACCAATAAAAATGGTAAATTTTTGGATAGAGATGTAATTGTCAAACAATGGAAAGAAGGTATTGCTATTGAAGAAGATTTCATTAGAGCCGCTGTTCCAAAACCATTTGGTCAAATATCTGCAAAAAAAATGATACAATATCTACATTTTTATGCAGATGTTGTATTAGGATTAATGGATTATGATCCAATTTATGGAGAGGAAAATCCATTTAAAGATATGGTTTTACTTGGTATGAATTTAGATGAAAATCAATTCACCGGACGAACTACAATGTATACCACCGATAGTTCTAATTTAATTAGCAAAAAAGAAGATTATAATGAATTGTTAGATGAATTTTAAAATAATTAATTAATTTTTTTTGATAATTTTTACTTTTTCATCAAAATTCGATACATCAAAAATTGTCTTAAATAAATATATTTCATCCGTTACAGTAAATAATGGGTCTATTTCATCATCTACTTGGTGAAAAATGTGTTTTCGGTAACATGTATTAATTAGTTTTAATTTTTTACATGTGAATTTACTCGATACATTAAATTGTACTCTGTCTAATATTATAGTATCAATATTCATTTCCGGTATTGTTAATGCCAAATATGATTTATATTGATAACTTTGAATTATTTCTAGTTTTTTCAAATTAACATGTTTAATTTGCGATAGTAATTCGTTCAGGAATCCATACATATATTTTACTTGATCTAAATTTTCGAATTTAAAAATGTGTATTTTCAAATTTTTTAATTGTGATAATTTTTGTTTAAATATGTAATCTATGTTATATTGTATTTTTTTATATTTATTATAATATGGTAATGAACTGATATTTTCCATTTCAATACATGCAGTGTCGTGTTCATCATTCGGTATAAAATATCTATAGTTATCATGATCTACTCCTGTTATCACGACATCACTTCTAGATGATATATGTTGTATATATAATTTCAGAAATTTGAAATTTCTGATAACTGGATTGTCAACAATATTTAATTTATCAGAACAACTGAGTTTATAATGAGGCGGATATTTTTGAAAATTATCAATTCTATTTATATCATTACTATTATAAATATCTGTAAGTTTAATAAATTCGGTTTTCAATTTAAAATTTAACGCACCTCTATTTATATTTTCAAGACTCGTATAGTATATGTCATGATTCAATAATATCCAAGCACATAAATCAAAATTATCAATATAATTTAAGATTTTAAAATTCACTAAATCCTCATCAAATAACATAGTTTTATAATATATATTATCCAAATCAATTTTTTAAATCTTCAAAGAAAAATGTAGGAAAAACACATAATAATGCAATTATTTTTTTCTTATTACTAGAAATGATTAATTTCCTACTGTATCCAATGAGCGATGGTTTAGCTCTCATATCAAGAAAAGGTGATATCATTGGAACGTCATGACCTCCTATCTCAGTATAAAATGATCTAGTATACGGTTGGTAAATCGCTCTTTCCCGGCTAAACGTTTTGATAAAACAATTATTTATTCTCTTCAATACCGAATCCGAATTATCTTTATCTACTAACGAAGTTATGGCAGCTTTCATTTTTGGTTTTATGAATAATAATTTTTTATTTAATTTATTCAAATCTCTAATTAAATTTTTAAACATCAGAAATGCAAATCCATTATCACTACACCATTTTTCCAATAACTCATTATATTTTAATTTATTTTTATTCTTTAAATGAAAATCATTGATATAGAATTGATAAATAAGATAAAATGCAGCTGGATCGCCCCATCTTGTAGCATATTTTCGATAATTTTTGGATATGAAATATTTTTTGGGATCTCTCGAGTAATTCATCATAACCGCTATTGGAATCATATATTTTTGAACTTTATATAAAAATCCATATATTATAAGTATAGCAAAATCCACATCCAATCCCAATTGTGAAACATATTCACCGTATGCTGTTATCGTATCACCAGATATTAAACCATCATCATAAATTTTCTTCCAATATACTTGTTTAACAGCATTAGGAATTCTATCAATAGTAAATTCTAGAAAATATTTAGTTGCAGCCACAGATGTTGAATATAATACTAAACGCAGAAATAAACTTCTTAAATCTATTTGATAAATTTCTGGAGCTTCATATTCTTTCATTTTATCAAATGTTTCTCGAGAATATAAATGATAACAAGTACCGGGATGTACTCTACCCGCACGACCACATCTTTGTATAGCATTTGATCTATTTACATATCCAATTGAAGATATAAGTTCTCCGGTAAATTGATTAAGTTTAACAACATTTCGCTCTCCTGTTTCTATAACATATATGATACCAGGTATGGTTAGCCCAGTTTCCGCTACATTAGTTGCAAATATTATTTTTCTTTTTTCATTCGGTGATAATAGATTTTCTTCTTCTTTCTTATTTACCCCTCTATATAATCCACCAATTAATAAATCGGGGTATAACTTTCTGTATATTACAACCGATTTTAAAACTTTGGAAACTGTTGGAATAAAAATTAAAATATCACCATGTGATGATTTTTTAATTATATCATTTATTGTATCTTTGATTATATTATCAGAATTAACCTGATTCTCAATAAATATATTATTTATTGGTTTGGATCTTCCTTCAATAAATAAATGACCGACTTTAGCAACATTTTTAAAATAAACTTCAAATTTTTTCCAATCGATTGTTGCGCTAAGTAGTATAAATTTTACTTCCGATTTTTTATCCTGTTTTTTACAATATTTCATATATATTTTTATCAATACTAAAATCATATCCATATTTACATTACGTTCATGTATTTCATCTATTATCACTACATCATATTTTTCTATATTTTGAAACATTTGCAATAATAAAATTGCATCTGTTACTACTATAATTTTTCCTGTGTTTTTACTATATTTTTCTCCTGTTCCATGCTTATATCCAATATAAGTACCTAATTCCACATCTAATTGTTCGGCTAAAAATTTTGAAAGAGTCATCGTTGTCAATACTCTGGGTTGACTCATGACTATTGTCTTTCTAAAATTATATAGTTCCGCAATAGTGATAGGAACTGTGGCACTTTTTCCTGCTCCGGTAGACATTTCTAATATACTAATGTCATTAGTTTCAACTGTATTCTTTATCAATTTCTTTGCTTTTTCTGAGTTAGCTGGTAATTTCGACAGTTTTTGTTTGAGTTCATAATATTTTTTGCTATATGGTCTATTTGTTATAGGATTCATCTATATCTGTAAAATTATTTTTATATATATAATTAAATAATTTTTCATTATGATAAATCATATTTTTTATTTTCAATATATCTCTATTATGGATATATTGACTATTTAAAAAATATTTTATATTCTTTTTAGGTATCTCGTAAACATTTACTTTGATCTTTACCCACTTCATATTATAGAACTGTTATTGTTTATGTATAAATCAATTTTATATATAAAAAAATAAAAAATATATAAATATAATTTATTTTAAATTTAATTTGAATTCGAATTTAAATATTTGACAATTTGATCTATTTTTGCTTTATTTATTTTTATTTCATTTTTATTTTTTTCTACGTCATTTATTTTATTTTCTTCCGTATCAGTTTTAATTGTTAACAATTCACCATTGATAATTTTATTAACCGATTCTTGTAATTTATCTATTATATTACTTATTCGAGTTAATTCATTCTCTTGATATTTTAATATTGATGCATCACTAGTTTTATTAATGTCAAATTCAGATTGTACTTTATTTATATTATATTCATTTAACTTTATCATTTTTTCAATATCAAATATTTCTTTTTTACAATTTTTAATTTTATCAGAATTATTGTCTATTTGTGAATAATCAAATTCTATATTCTTACCGTTAACCGTTATACCATTTTTAAAATCAACATGGGAATGTTCTATTCGGTTAGGATATATTTTTTTTCGTGTAACGACTTTTGGTATTGGGATACGTTCTTCTTTTTCTAAACCAATAAAATTTTTTCGATTATATTTCATTTTAATTATATAATGGATATCAAAAAATTAGCACATAAAATTACACTATATAAAAATAATTATTATTTAATATTTACCCAAAAATTTAATGAATTATTATTCACATTTAATAAAGAAACAGATAATAGATATCTTATCGGATCAATCAATAATTTTGATACGGATTTCAATTTTGAAAAACATATCAATGAAATATTAATTTATTCCAACAAATCTACTAAATATACACGAGATTTATTGAATTATTTATCCGAACATATGAGTAAGGGAGATGATAAAATCCAAGCTTATGCCAAACGTATAAATGAGAATACTATTAAAATAAGATTTGGAATATTGGATATTGATTTTAAAATAATTCATTTATTCAACGATTTCGATTTTATTGAAAAGGATAAACTAGAAAATAATTTTGTGAATTTTGGTATCATTCTACATAATATTTATCATAAATTATGTTTTCCTGAAATATATGATTTTATTAATACATCGGATAAAATATTTGAATCATTGGAAAAAGTGCAATTCATATACCTCAAATCAATAGAAAACACAACAATAAAATATAATAAATATCATAGAAACGATAAATTATCAAATTTATTTGAGGATGTGATATATATTGGTGATACAGCTGTACAAAAAAGTTTTTTTGGATATGATGAATTTATAGTGCCTATCGGATTTACAAAAGTTTTAAAAAAAATAAAAAACAATAAAAAAATATATTATAAATATTTTAAAGGTGATTTTGAATTTAAAAACAATTATATTGAAATTTATTCAGGTAAAAAATTGATAGCCAAAGTTTACGATGGACATAATCATAGTTACCCGATAAATGGAAAAAACGGAAATTATCTCTTATTAATTAAATATTGTTTACTTCATTTATTTAAAGAAAAAGATAAATCAAATCAATTATTACTATATTTAATTAAAAATAGAGATAAACATATCAATAATAATTTGGGAATTGGAAAATGGCGTATATTTGATGTTGATAGAATTGGAAAATATGTCGATTCATATAAGAAATATTATTTGTATAATTGGGCTAACAAACCATGGAATTATATAAAAAATTTGAAATATTAAATATCACAATATTTTATTAAAATTGATTATATTATATAGATATTAAAATGTCATCGGATAATTTTTTGAAAAAGAAGTTTACAAAAATCATTGATGTGTTTTTCAATCAACAAGATACATGTTCAAATCCTTTGGTCAAACATCATATCGATTCAATGAATAAATTTTTTGATGATGATATTGAGAATATAATTACTGAGAAAAATCCTATGATTGGTTTATTTGAAGATGAGATAAATCATATTACTGTATCGAGAAAAAGTATAGTTAAATTTTCAAATCCAATTATCGAAAAACCAATGAATAATAATATAAATGGTAAAGAATTATATCCTAATAGTTGTAGAATGTTTAATAAATCTTATACATGTAATTTATATGTGAATTGGGAATTTGAATTATTTGAAAAGATAGGAGATGAACCATGGAAATTAAGAGAAAAATTTAATAGTAATAAAGATGATGATGTGAAACCCTTATTAATTGGGGAAATACCGTGTATGTTGAAAAGTAAATATTGTAATTTATTTGGATTTACATCCGATACTTTAAAATTATATAGAGAAGATGAAAATGAATATGGTGGATATTTTATAATAAATGGTCAAGAATTTGTTATTATTTCTCAAGAACAGAAAGCAACCAATTTTATATATCGAAATATGGATGAAGAAAAGAAAGATACATTCTCAGTTTGGATTCAATCAAGAAAAAGTGGTATTTTCCAATACCCATATTATACATTTGTGAAAATAGATAAATTAGATAATATAACTATTACCGTAGATATTTTTAAAAAATCGACTAAATCAATTCCATTGAAGATTATGTATAAAGCATTGGGGATAATCAAAGATCAGGATATATATAATTTCATACTCGGAAAAAATAATGATAATATCAAATATAATAATTTACTATACCATAATTTAATAGGTTCGGAAAATATAATTACTCAAAATCAAGCATTATTATGGATTGGAAAAAGAATGATGTCCGATTATCAAAAAAGTAAAAATATACCTGACGAGGATATAATAGAAAATACTCGAATAACATTATTAAATAATCGTTTATTCCCACATATAGAAACTACAGATATAGATAATCAAGTTAATATTTATGAAAAAACTTTATTCTTATCTCATATGGTTAAAATTGCGATTGATTTTAAATTAGGAATATTAAAACCAATAGACAAGGATAATTATGGTAACAAAAGAATATTTACTTCTGGACCTTTGTATGGACAAATATTTAAATATAATTTTGATATGCAGATAAATGATTTTACAAGTCTATTGAAAAAGAGAGTAGATACATATAATATGGGTATGGATTTTAAAACAATTATACCGAGAATTATAGGTGGTGTTGAAGGTAAATTTAAATTAAATAATATCGCCACACATATAAGTCGCGGTGAATGGCCGGCAGGGAAAACAACTCAGTTTTCTAAAGCGACCGGAAGTAGTGTTAGAAAAGGAATTGCACAATCAGTTGAAAGAAAAGGATCTATGGATCTGGTAACAGCTTTAAATAGAGTAGCTGCGTTAGTTTCTGATCAAAGTGCTCAGGTACTTTCAATGCATCTACTACATAATAGTCAAATGGGTACACATGATCCATGGAATACTCCAGATGGTCAAAGCGTTGGTATAATTAAACACAAAACACCGTGGGTATATATATCCGATAATTTCGATTTCAATATTGTAATTATGAATATAACAAAATATATCAAATATGTACTACCAGTGAATACTGATTTAACAGTTAAGAATAATTATCATAATTTAACAAAAGTTTTTATTAATGGTAATATCAAATTTTGTGTAAAACCGAATGATAGAGTAAAATTTGTGAATGAATTGAAAGAATTGAGACGAGCTAATAAATTATATAGATATATTTCAATAATATTATACTACGAAGAAAATGAGGTTAGAATTTATACGGATACTGGACGAATGTTGCAATGTATGTTAATTGTTGATAAGGGAAATAAATTGAGAATAACTCCAGAAATATTTGAAGGATTGGAAGATGGTAAGTACGACTGGCAATCTCTATTGACTGGATATAATTTACCAAACGGGAAACCGGTATTGGAATTTATAAGCATACATGAAAAACAAAAAAATGTATTATTAGCTGAAAATTTGAAAAATTTGAGAAAAGGTAATCAATTATTGAGAAATTATACACATTGTTTAATTGATGAGACAACAATATTAGATTTGAATTCATGTCAAATTCCATATGCTAATTTCAATCCAGCTGCCAGAGTAACATATCAAAATAGTATGTCTAAACAGTCAATTGGAATACATACATCTAATTATAACGATAGATTCGATAAAACGGGTCATATTCTTCAATATTTAGAAAGACCTCAGGTAAGTACTATAGGTGGTAAATATACATTGATGAATAAATATCCAGCTGGTATGAATGCTACCGTTGCATTATGTCCTGTGAATGGATTAAGTCAAGAAGATGCTATTGTATTTAATGAAAATTCTATACAAAATGGAATGGGTGCGATATATAGTTATAAAACGGTTACTGATAAAATAGTAGATGGTGGTATAAAATATATGAAACCAATTCAAAATCAAACTGATAGATATAAGACAAATTCAAATTATGATGCTTTAAATAGAGACGGAAGACCGAAAATTGGTCACGTTGTAAGAAAAGGAGATATAATTTTAGGAAAAGTGAAGAAATTGAAATTGAATGATAGACAGCGAGCCAAAAGTGGATATATAAAAAAATATATTGATATGTCTATTTCATATAAAGAAATTAACGACGGTGTGATAGATAAAATTGAAAGAACAATGAATAATAAACAAGAAGATATTATAAAAATACGAATTCGGTTATATAGATTTCCAATTATTGGAGATAAATTTGCTACTCGTATTGCACAAAAAGGTGTTATATCAGCGATTGTTCCTGCGCATAATCTACCATATACTGAAGATGGTGTCCGCGCAGATATATATTTCAATCCGCATGGATTTACAACAAGAATGACAATGTCTTTGTTGATTGAGATATTAATTAGTATAATTGGATCTAAAAAAGGAATAATATTTGATGGTACTCCGTTTAATGGAACAAATATTGAAAAAGATATTATACCAGTTCTTCAAAAGTTAGGATTCGAAGATAATGGAGATCGAGTTATGTACGATGGATTTACCGGAAGAAAAATGAAAGTAAAGATTTTCATGGGGCCAATGTACTATCAAAGGTTAAAACATATGGTAAATGATAAAGTCAATTCACATTCCCGTGGACGATATATGCCTTTAACTAAACAACCATTAAGCGGAAGACAAATTCCTGGAGGTGGAGCGCTACGTTTTGGAACTATGGAGAATGATTCACAAGTTGCATTTGGAACTGCATATGCTATAAAAGGAATATTATATGATAAATCAGATGCTTTTAGAACTTATGTTTCAAATAAAACTGGATTAATATGTTCTGGAAATGATAGAGTTGGATTTTACAGAGATAAAGCATCCGAGGAAACTACATCTGGAGCACCAAGTATCAGTCAGGTTGATATATGTTGGACGTCAATAATTTTCATATATTATTGCATGATGTTAGGTATTGCTCCGAGACTAATATTGGATGAAAATAAAATATAAAAATATTTTTAATAAAATATATTTTTTTTTTAATTTTATTAAAAATATTATTTTTATTTTTAATATATAAATAATAAATATGGTTATCAAACACGTTTATAATGGAGTATTAGAAAGTTCAGGTACAGCTACAAATAAAGCTTTAAATGCCATAACTGCATCCGGAGCAGTATCAGCTACCCAAGCTATTAATCAATTGACGACTATCGATTCAAGTGGAGCTGCTGTAGCAGTACAATTACCAACCGCTACTGATATTGTAGTATCTCAAAATGCATCAGATGGTGATATATTTAAAATGGAAGTAATTGCAATCGTAGTTGGTAATAATATTACATTTACCGCAAATACAGGTACAACCCTTGGATATGCTACATCAACTTTGGCAACAGTAGGAAGACATGTAATCTCACTACGAGTGGTTTCTGCAAGTACACCTGCAGTAGTTGCATATACATAATTTTAATATTGTTTTTTTATATATATATATATATATATATATAATGGTTAAACACGTTTATAATGGAGTACTAATAAGTACCGGTACGGCAACTAATAAAGCACTTAATGCAATTGTTGATACATCCGTGGTATTAACTGCTGATCAAGCATTGAATCAATTAACAACCATTGTTTCAACAGGACCCATGCAAATTGGACTACCAACCGCTACTGATATTGTAACATCACAAAATGCTGCAGTGGGTGATATATTTGAAATGGAATATGTTGTAATTAATGCTGCATTCCCCACTGCTATTATTACAAATACAGGAATAACTCTTGGATATGCTTTGGTAACGTTAACTACTAATGGTAGAAAAGTTTCATTATTCAGAGTAACCGCAATTGGTAGCTCACCAGCCGTTACATTTTATCAATAACTTAAATAACATATAAATATTTTTTTTTATTAAAAATTGATTCTTATATCAAATTATAAAATGACGATAAAAATATATTGTTTGGAAGGATGTCACGGTACAGGGAAAACGGAAGTTTGTAAAAAATTAAGTAAAAATGGTTATAATATCGTAAATGAAGATTTTTTACAGATGGAAGATAGTATTAAACCGCAATCGTTATTGGCAGAAACTATTTGGTTAACTAATTGGTTTCAAAAAATAATCAAATTAAAAAATGGATTATATGTTACTGACAGAAGTCCATATTCAGCTGCGATTTATTCAGATTCCGAATTTGAATCATTGAAAAATATAACCACAGAAATTATATCAAATCTCGAAAATGTTGAAATATGTATAATACATATCAAATCGAAACCAGAAATATTATGGAAACGAGTTCAAGATCGATTGAAATTAGAACCCGAACGTAAAAAATATAATGAAGGTAGTAAGCAATGGTTGTTGGAAAAAATAAATATCTATGATGGGATGGATATTTTTGATAAAGAGATTGAAAATAATGATGATATTGAAAATACATGTATTAATGTGATGAAATATATCTATACAACATTTTTGATATAAAATATCAATATTATTTTTTTTATAAAATTGATTTATCTTATAACATATAACAAATATGGATTCCGTAATTAGTCAATATATCAGAGCATGTGCTAGAGCTAAGTCTAAGAAATTTGATGTTGAATATGAATTGGAATTGAGAATAAATAATAATACTCTTCCAAAAAATATATCATTGACAAATAAAATGATATTGAGTTTGAAAACTTCCGGTATAATAGATAAACTATTGGAAAAGAATAATGAATATTTGTATAACTATAAAAAGAAAAGATTTTCAGTAGATATTTCTAGTGGTAAAAAAACATGTGTGGTAAAAACCAGACTTGAATCTAAAAAATTTATTTACGATAAATTAGAGTTTTCATTAGAAGATCCAGTAAAATGTGATATTAATGTAAATCCAAACGAAATATTGAAATATATCAAATTAAAATACAGGGAATCATATGTTTCAAAATTATTTCCTAATTGGAGATTTGATTTTACAAAAGTTTATTATTATTGGAATAAGTTTGGTTCGGCTAAATCTATAAATGAAGTTAAGGCGATATTAAAAGATAATGTTAAATTGAATAATCTCAATTTCCAAAATGAATTCGAAATAGAATATATTGGGAATGGAAATAAAAATGATATCATTAATGATATAATCTTTTTCAATGATTGGATTAGCACTATTATCGATATTCCAAAATGGATAATTAAACAATTAAATATTAAAAAATATTTTAATATTATGAATAATGTTGTATCTTTGGATAAGAATAGGTATAATTACTTAAAAAAGAATTCTGTTAATTTTGCAGTAAGTGAGAAAAAGGATGGTGAAAGAAATTTGATATACATTGGAACAAAATGGAATTATATGATGGATAAATCTATGAATATAACATACATCGGTGAAAATCAAACAAATTTAAAAAATTCATTATTGGATGTTGAAAAAATAGAGCAACATGATAAATCAGAGATAATTATAGTATTTGATATACTAATACACTGTAATCAGAATGTTACCAGAGATACGTTTAAAAATCGGTTATTTATGTTGAAGAAAATCACTGGATTACGTATAGCCGAATTTAATATTCCATCAATTCAAAAATCGCTAGGATTACTATCAAAAAAAGTATATGCTAAGAATTATAAATATGATATCGATGGGTTAATATTTACTCCAATAATTGATAATTATTATTCAACGAATATATTTAAATGGAAACCGGGAAATATGAATACTATCGATTTTTTAGTAATGGATGTGAAGGTAAATAAAGATAAAACTTACAGTGGACATCTATATGTTTTGATAAGTAAGAAAAACTATATTCAAAGATATGGGAAAGTTATATTATCAAGTTTAAAAAATAAATTTGGATTAACCGGTAAAGAAAATTATTTCCCAATGCAATTTGATCCAGAAAATTTTGAAAAAGATAAATTATGGAAATTTACAATCAAAAAACAAATTTCTGATGGTGATATTGCGGAAATGTGTTGGAATAAAAAGGGGTGGAAATTATTGAGAATAAGAGATGATAAAACCAAATTATACAAACGTGGTAGAGAAGTTAATATATTCAATGGGGCGAATAGTTCAGTGACTGCATATTCCAATTGGAAAATAATACAAAATCCAATTACATTAAAACAAATTACCAATTTATAAATATGTATTTTTTATATTTTAAATTGATAAGCTGGAAATCTAGATAAATTATTAAATAAATTATTATGTTTATCAAATCCACCGGTGTGCCAATAACATTTATTCGGATCATCATAATATTGCATACATGTACGATAAGACAGTCCTTCTGTTTGTTTTCGTTGGTTTGTCATTTTTTCATTTGTTGTTAAAGTAAATAAAATTATCACTATGATAAATATAATTAATATAATTAATAAAAACATTTTTTATATATATGTTTTTATTAATTATATCTGTTATATTTTTACTCAATATAAAAATAGGAATATCTATTTTAGTTTAACCTTTATTTTTAAGGATTTCTTTCTATTTGTATGTCGAGTAATTTATAAAATTATATATTTTTTTATAATTATTTTTTATAATTATATCATATAATTATGGTAGCAAAAAAATATAAAGGTATTGAACTTTCACCAAATGGACTGGGATATTATGCACATGCTGAAAAAACTGGAACCAAAAAAAGGGTAAAAATAAAGAAATATGGATCGTTAAGAAATCCTCAAATGGAACAAAACGATGGGTAAAATTTCATGAAATTTACGACTTAACAAAACTACATCGATTTATTATCTTAAGAAGTGATAGTAAAATCATTGCTAAAAAAGGTAAAAAACAAATATGTACATTGGATGAACAAGGTAATTTATATATCAAAATGAGTAGTAAATATGTACCGACAGCAGATGGTCAAATTATTAAATTTAATATTGGAAAAAAGAAAATGTTGGATAAATGGAGTTTTATTTTTAAAAAAATATGTTATCGTATTTATTTCAATTCATCATCAAAAAGATCATCAAAATTGATAAAAATAATTGATAAAATATTTGATAAATATGTAAAAGAATTATCAATTTCGCATTCTACTATTTGTGATGATATAATTAAAGAACATCATTATGGTAATTTACTATTATTTTATCCTCATATGTTAAAACAAATGAAAAAAGGTAAAAAATATTATATAGTATGGCAGCAAGGATGGGATAGTGAATATACAGGATATTATAGTATAGCCGTGATGGAATATCTTGATATTAAACAATTCAAACCAGAAATATCTATATATGGTGATATTATTATGGCCGATGGACATATTTATAAAAAGGAACACAACCCCATACATTCATATAATCATAAACAATCATTTGTTTCTCATGGTGGAGATGATCCAGTTTATTTAGTAACAAAATGGAGAAAAGGATTTAAACCTCCGAGTAGTTTACCAAAAGCAAATTTATTTAAAAAATAATATACATTATTAAATAATTAATAAAAACATTTTTTATATATATGTTTTTAATTTTTTTATCAATAGGAATTGATTATAATATTAAAATAAATAACAATGGATGAACACGATAGATACAGATTGGTAAAAGTTTATACTCCAGAACCAGAGACACTATGTAGTAAAATTAATCAGTGTATATACTACAATAACGATGAAAAAAGAAATTATGACAGAGCATTTGAATTATTGGAACAAAATAGCGATTATAAATTTGGAGTTGATGAAATAACTCAACTCATTCAACATGTTATATTCGGAACCGGTGAAGCCAAAAAAATGAGGAACATATTATTTGATATGTATTTTAAGTAATATATATTTTTTATTTATCTATTAAATATTTTACAATATATATAATAATGTTCAATAAAGCTCACAAATTGCAAATTATAATTTTCATTTTGTTAATAATATTGTGTGATAATTTCTTTTTAAGAATTATATCAACTATAGGTTTACTAATCGTTATCAATTTAGAAGTACTGACACCATATTGTGTTAATATCAGATCTAAATATTCCAAAATTATTGAAGTGTTAAAAGATACAAATGTGATAAAATCATCAACTGTTGAAGATATAGTTACAACAAATATCAAAACTTTTACAAAATCACCACAATCATTGGATAAAGATTCAAGCGCTGATACTTCAAGTATAACATCAGATCCATATGATATAACTACAATTTGATGTTTTTTAAAAAGAATAATGTTAAAACATTTATAAAAATAGCTGATAAATAATTATTTTTTATTTACATAGAGATTTGAATTGATTTTCGGATTTTGAAAGATATATTTTTTATGATGGATAGTTTCAATAATAACTACTTTTATAGTTTTATTTCTTGCAACATCAAATTGAATTATATCACTTCCAAATCCAGTGCCACCAAATATTTTTTCTTTATTTATAATTTCTCCATTTGACAAAACAACGGATACTTTAGCATTAGTAAAATCTCGATGATCATGTACTATAACATTGATATAGTTATTATTCGCAGGATTTCTATTCGAAAATATTTTAACAGGTCCAACCATATTTACCCAAACTACATCTTGTATAATATCTGCATCAACTATCAAAATATTATCACCAAATCCATAATTTGGAAAAGTTTTTACCTTTTTATATTTCAATGGATCTGATCCTTCGGTGTATAGAACCGGGGATATTTGTGGAAATATATGATTAAATGGATTTAAAATATCTCCATATACAGTATCATTCTGTCTATTCGAATTTATATCACCCCATCCAAATAACCCATTCATTCTAACACGTTTAAACTTAAAATCATTATTATTGAAAAGAAGATGGTCATATATCAGTTTTTGATTTTTTCTAATTGGGGTTTTACCTATCCAAAATCCAAATCCACTTTTCAATGCTTTTCTATCAAATTTGTTATTTTCATTTTTCCATATTTCAACTTCACCAGTATCTTGTGTCATAAATGCGGATGTATTTTCGCTTGTTTTAGAAACACCGGAATTTTTTGATATAATATTTGATTTGGAATGTTTTGAATTACCCAATCCTATAAAATTGGAAATAAATATATCCAAATTACCGTTTTTATCATAATCACTAACAGTCAAAGCAATAGGAATTTTATCTTTTTGTTCTTCCAATATTTTTCTGGGTGTAAATTTACCAGGTTTATATTGTTTGAAATATATAACCCCATCATCTCGAGCAACAATTAAATCAGATAATCCGCTATTATTTAAATCAACTGAAACTCCACCATATGTAGCTGGTTTAAAATTTCTATATTTAGTTTTTTCAGGTTTAAATATTCCTGTATCGTTTATCACATTAACCATACTTTTATATTTTTTGGAATATTTTAAAATTTGATCTGGCTGATTTTTATTTCCACCAACGAAAACATGTTCTATTCCATTGATGTTTATGGGTATACCGGCAATAAACGGAAAAGTCTGTTTTGATTTTTTATCATAAAATGGTGTTTTTATAGCATTTGTCGGAGCTGATAATATTGATAAAATATGATCTTCACTACTATTATAAATTTGAGGACTAATATTATAATGATATGATATAATTAAAGTGATTATTGAAATAATTATGATAATTATAGATATCACCAAATATAATGTATTGTTCATTATATAATATTGATAATTTTAAAATTGATTTTATTTTTTTATAAATAAAAAGATGGAATATTTAAAATGGAATAAAAAATATTTGAAAAATATCAATGATGAAAATATACCACCGTGGAAGAAATATGAAATGATGTATGCATTGAAATTGAATATGATATTATGGGATGATATTCCTCCTAATTTTGGAGAATTATTCGATATTCCACATACACTAGATTATGGTGTAGATCTTATCGATTTAAAGTATACAAAATGTGTACAAGTTAAAAAATATAATAATACATCGAGAATAACATGGTCTGATATATGTAAATTTCGTACATACGCGAAAGATATTTTAGAAATTGATAATATGATTTTAGCAACAACGAAAGTAGCTAAAATTGATAAACTCGCCGATCATAAACTTATTAGTACAAATAAAATAAGATTAGTTCGTAACAATTATGATGAATTATTGGATTATGTTTCAACAATAAAACTACCAGATGAAATCGAAAAAGATAAATTGAAAATTGAAGAAAGAAGCTATTTGATAGATTGTTATAATATTTTAAAATCGACAAATAAAAAAATATTAAATTTTCAATTACCATGTGGTACCGGAAAGACATATATCATGTTATATATGATACAAAAAGATATGTTAATTAATAATGGAAGATATATAATATTCTGTCCATGGGTAAATTTAGCTAAACAAACTTTTAAATTATTTCATAATTTCAATTTACCTGTTGGGTTTATTGGTGATGGTAGATTATATAAGCCAGAAAATAGAATAATTATTTGTGTAAATATGAGTGTGGATAAAGTAATTGGTAATTTTAGATATAAATTTATAGATGAAGCTCATCATTTGGAAGATACATATTCAAAACTTAAAGAAAAAGTTAATAATATCAAATCTGATATGGAATTAAATTTTACTGCAACATTTAAACAACAAGATACATTGGATTATAATTTACCAATACGAGATGCAATTGAAAATGGATATATTTCTGATTATGTAATTAATATAAGGTATTTTACAAATGGTGATAAAACTCAGGCGTTATTAAAAATGGTTAAAACTCACTATGATTGGTCTCCAATGTTTTTATATTTCAATTGTACAGAACGATGTGTAAATTTTTCAAAATTGTTAAATGAAATAGATTTATCGGCGAATTATTTAATTGGAAAAGATGGAAAAAATAAACGAGATAAAATAAGATATAATTTGGAAAATAATAATCTTAAAATTTTATGTTTATGTGGAGTATATAATGAAGGAATTTCTATCGATTGTTTACAAACAGTGGTGTTTGCCGATTTAAGACATTCTCAAATAAATAAAATACAAATTTCAATGAGAGCTAATAGAATATTTGAAAGTAAACCATTTTATAGAATAGTTATGCCAGTAATTGAAAAAGATTTTGAAAATAAAGATATAAAAGATTTGATAAAAACATTTTCAAAAATAGATTATAAAATTAAAGATGCTATCAAAAATAAAACTAAAAATGGTAGAATTAGAATTAATATCGATACAGAAGAAATAGAATCAGCTAAATTATTATATGAAGAAGTATATGATAGAATGGGGGATATGATTGAAGGATTAACGATGGAAAATAAAATTAATCAATTATTGAATTATGTCAGTTTAAATAATAAAATTCCATCAAGAAATAAGAGTGTTTTATTTACAAATGGATCATGCATGGGCAGTTTTTGGAGTTTTCATAAACCAAAATGTGATAGAGAACCATTCAATAAATTATTAATAAATGATTTATTAAAAAATAATTATGATGAATATTTGATTATAAGAGAAAAAAATAAAAACAAAATCGAATTATCAATAAAAGATAAAATTAATGAGTTATTGAATTATGTTAGTTTAAATAATAAGATTCCAAAACAAAATAAGAGTGTTTTATTTACAAATGAGTCATGTATGGGTAGTTTTTGGGGTTTTCATAAACCAAAATGTGATATAGAACCATTTAATAAATTATTAACGAATGGTTTATTAAAAAATAATTATGATGAATATTTGATTATAAGGGAAAAAAATAAAAACAAAATCAAATTATCGATAGAAGATAAAATTGATGAATTATTAAATTATGTAAGTTTAAATAATAAGATTCCATTAAGAAATGAGAGTGTTTTATTTACAAATGGATCATATATGGGTGGTTTTTGGAATAGTTATAAAAAGAAATGTGATAAAAAACCATTTGATAAATTATTAACAAATGATTTATTGAAAGATAATTATAATGAATATTTGATTATAAGAGAAAAAAATAAAAATAAAATCAAATTATCGATAAAAGATAAAATTGATGAATTATTGAATTATGTCAGTTTAAATAATAAGATTCCAAAACAAAATAAAAGTGTTTTATTTACAAATGAGTCATGTATGGGTAGTTTTTGGGGTTTTCATAAACCAAAATGTGATATAGAACCATTTAATAAATTATTGACAAATAATTTATTAAAAGATAATTATAATGAATATTTAATTATAAGAGAAAAAAATAAAAACAAAATCAAATTATCAATAAAAGATAAAATTAATGAATTATTGAATTATGTTAGTTTAAATAATAAAATTCCATCAAGTAATAAGAGTGTGTTATTTACAAATGGATCATATATGGGTATTTTTTGGAATGTTAATAAAAAGAAATGTAATATGGAACCATTCAATAAATTATTAACAAATGATTTATTAAAAAATAATTATGATGAATATTTGATTAAAAAAGAAAAAAATAAAAACAAAATCAAATTATCAATGAAAGATAAAATTAATGAATTATTGAATTATGTTAGTTTAAATAATAAAATTCCATTAAGAAATAAAAGTGTTTTATTTACAAATGGGTCATATATGGGTGGTTTTTGGAAGGTTTCTAAAAAGAAATGTGATAGAGAACCATTCAATAAATTATTAACAAATGATTTATTGAAATATAGTTATAATACATATTTATCAAAAAAGAAATTAAAATTATAAATTTGAAAAATCATTTTTTTATTTTAATAAATAATCGAATATAATATTCAACAAATAATATAAATTTATATTGTAATTTAAGATATTGGAAAAGTATTTTAATTATCGATATGTCAGATTGAGAGTTAAATTGTTTTAATTAAACAAAAATTGATTTTCGTTTTATATTTTTAAAATGAACACAGATCTAGTCGGAATAGTATATGAATATTTAAGATTCAATGATCAGATTAAATTATATAAATTAGATAAGTTTATATATTACAATTTAGCTCGGAATGTTAAATTAGACGGATATCGTTTCAATGATAAGATATTAAAACAAAAAAGGTTTAAAAATGTGTATATTTTGAATTTATATCGGGATAAAAATATAACTGATGAAGACATTGAACATATGAATTTTCATACTTTGGGTTTAAAATGGGATACAAATATAACTGATGAAGGGATTAAACATATGAATTTACATACTTTAAATTTATATGAGAATAAAAATATAACTAATAAAGGAATTAAACATATGAATTTACATACTTTAAATTTATATTGTGATGAAAATATAACTGATGAAGGGATTAAACATATGAATTTACATACTTTAAATTTATATGAGAATAAAAATATAACTAATAAAGGAATTAAACATATGAATTTACATACTTTGAATTTATATGATAATGAAAATATAACTGATGAAGGAATTAAACATATGAATTTACATA